>Ga0114921_10001495_pt1 | contig 10749 bp, 9 predicted proteins | sample BentaG_FD_87016 | JGI IMG/M metagenome (GOLD analysis project Ga0114921, IMG submission 87016) | Deep subsurface microbial communities from South Atlantic Ocean to uncover new lineages of life (NeLLi) - Benguela_00093 metaG | ecosystem: Environmental > Aquatic > Marine > Oceanic > Sediment ...
AGGTCAGAAACATCGGTACAGTTGCCACTGGTATTGCCAATGGAGACCTAACCCAGAAGATAACTGTAGAAGCACAGGGAGAGGTATTACAGATAAAAGAGACCGTCAACAAGATGGTGGATAATCTTAATAGATTGGCTGGGGAAGTTTCAAAAGTGGCGCAAGTAGTCGGTGTAGAGGGAAAACTGAGTGAACGGGCAAAGGTGGAAGGGGCTGCCGGCAGCTGGAAGGGGATTGTGGATACTTTGAATAGTTTAATTGATTCAATAGCCAAACCTGTTCAGGAAGTAATAAGACTTGCCATTGCTTTATCTAAAGGCGATCTCTCACAAAGATATACCATTGAAGCAAGAGGAGACTTCAAAACTTTAACTGATAGTCTTAACAAATCCTTTGATGACTTGGGAGCCGCGATACGCCTGGCAATGGATAGCTCCACAAAAGTAGCAACCGGGTCCACTCAAGTAGCCGGCTCATCCGGACAGGTAAGTACTGCGTTAACGCAGGTAGCAAAGACAACTCAGCAGATAGCTTCTGGCGCAAAAGACCAGTCCAAGAAATTGGAAGGAAGCACCAAGGTTGTAGCCGACCTTTCCAGCTCCATACAACAGCAAGCAGCTAACGCAAAATCAGCAGCTGAAGTTACTCGAGAAGCAGCCAAACTTGCTCAAAAGGGCACAGAGAGCGGTAAACAGGCAGCGGATAGATTAAAGGGTATAGATGACATTGTAAAGGGTAATACTGAGACGGCTAAAGACCTGGATAAGAGAGCCAAGGAGGTAGTGGTGATAGTAGGAACAACCAAGGATATCGCTGACCAGACAAATCTCCTTGCTTTAAATGCTGCCATTGAAGCAGCCCATGCTGGAGAAGCAGGACGCGGATTTGCAGTTGTAGCAGATGAAATTAGAAAACTGGCTGAAGGGACCAAAAAAGCGGCTATGCAGATTGAAACTATGGTCAGCAGCATAGGGGAAGCAACCACTGATGTAGTTAACAGTATGACCACTGGAACACAGAAAGTTACTGAGAGTATTGACATTGTCAATCAGGCACTCTCTATATTGGACCAGATTGGCGCTGGTGCCCAGGAAATCACTGCTAAGGCACAGGAAATCTCATCAACAACTAGCGAGCAAGCCACAGGTGCACAAACTGTAGCCAAGACCATAGAGGAGATAGCCGCAACAAGTGAGCAGGCTGCTGTGGGAACAGGCCAGATGTCCACATCTATTCAGCAGCAGACAGCGTCTATGCAGCAGATGGCTGCATCCGCTCAAAACTTATCTACTCTGGGAGAAGAACTAAGAACTGCTCTAGAAAAGTTTAGAATAACTGCTAAAGGAGCTGGAGAGAAAGGAGAGGAAGAGCAGGGATAATAAAGAATTGGAGGGTTATTATGGACGATAAACAGTTAAAACATATGGGGGTGCAGCCGCAGAGGCGGCAGAAGAACCTAGAGGCTGAAAAAGAGGCAAAAATTATTCAGTTAATAGTGTTTAATTTAGGAGATGAGGAATTTGGTACAGATATAACTCAGGTCAGAGAGATTATCAGGTTAGGGCCTATTACGCCAATACCAGATTCTCCTGATTTTATTAAAGGTGTAACTAATGTAAGAGGCGAAATCGCAGTGGTAATAGACCTTAAGGCACGTTTTTTCTTACCTGGAAAAGAGGGAGTGGAAAGCAAACATATAGTTATGACCGAGCAAGGGAAAAATATTTTTGGTCTTATGGTTGACGAAGTTAGCGAAGTGTTAAGAATTCCCAAAACAGAGATTAAGCCTACACCAGAGCTGGTAACCAGAATAGATAGAGTATATATCAGTGGGGTGATAACCCTTGAGAACCGTCTAATAATTTTGCTCGATTTAGCTAAGGTGCTTTCAGAAGAAGAACTTGCCAAATTGGCTGGATTTGTTAAAGGGCATCGCGCAGCGGAGGAGACACGAAGGATAAGTGAGGAAGAACGAGGGGCGGAGAAGGCTCGAGAAGGCCCAGAGAGTAAACAGAGCAGGCAGAGGAGAAAATAGCGTTTAGTAGGTAGAAAAAAAACTATACGCTAACCGCTAGACGGGAGGAGAAGATGAAGAAAATTCTAATTGTCGATGACTCATTATTTATGCGCCAGGTTTTGGGAAACAGTTTATCCAAGAAATATGAAATAGTAGAAGCAGACTCAGGAGTTAAAAGCCTGGAGCAATTTAAAAAAGAAAAACCTGATTTAGTCTTATTGGATATTATTATGCCTGAAGGCGAAGAAGAAGGACTAACGGTTCTTCGGGAGATTATAAAAACTAATCCTGAGGCACGAGTGGTTATGGTTACTGCTGTTGGGCATGACGTTATGATAGAGGAATGCAAGAAACTCGGTGCTAAGGATTATATCGTCAAGCCCTTTGATGAAAAACTGGTGGTCAACACGGTGGAGAAGTATTTATTGTGATTCTTATCTCGTATATAGGCCACTGGAGATGAAATATGGAGTATTATGCCCATCAAAGTCCTCGTAGTTGATGATTCTCTTTTTATGAGAAGGCTCATATCAGATATGCTTAATTCTGACCCTGAAGTGGAAGTAATAGATACTGCTAAAGAGGGAAGTGAAGCTGTAAAAAAAGTACCTAAAATAAAACCCGATTGTATTACCCTGGACTTGGTAATGCCTGGCTGGGACGGTTTAACTACCCTAAAACATATTATGGATGAATACCCCACTCCTGTAATCATACTTTCTGCCCACAGCAGGAAAGACGCCGATATTACTATAAAATGTCTTAATGCCGGAGCAGTGGGATTTGTCCTTAAACCCTCAGGCGAATTGTCACTTGATATAGAAAGCATCAAACGCGAGCTCTTAGAGGAAGTAAAAGTTGCCTCAAAGGTTAATGTAGGAAAAATCAAATTACTCATCTCCAAAAAAGTAAAAAAGCCAAGAGGCAAATTAATCGGCATATATAGAATTATTGTTATTGGTGCATCTACTGGAGGTCCCCAGACGCTGGAAGCAATTCTATCCTCTTTACCAGCTAACTTTCCCGCACCCATAATTGTTGTTCAACATATGCCAAATAGATTTTTTACGGAGAGTATCGCTGAACACTTAAATAAAGTCAGTGAATTAACAGTAAAGGTTGCAGAGAATAACGAGGTTTTACAAGAAGGAATGGTTTATCTAGCCCCCAGCGGCTCCCAACTGACAGTTGTGCCTTTAGACAACAGGCAACAGGCAGTACGCAGTACGGACACTATTATACGCCTATTCCCAGATAAGCCAGACACTTTGAGTCCCTCAATTGATATAACTATGAAATCAGTAGCTAAAATTTATAATGGAAATGCTATGGGAATTATCTTAAGCGGTATGGGGCGCGATGGAGAAGAAGGGATGAAGGCGATTAAGGTATCTGGCGGCAAAACGATTGCCCAGGACGAGTCATCATTGATATTCGGCATGCCCAAGGCAGTTATTGAGGCAGGATATGCTGATAAGGTGCTGCCGGTGAATGGGATAGCTAACGCGATGGCTGAATCTGTTTCGTGAAACGAGAGAAGAACAATGATTGAGGAACTTAGCAAATACAAAGACACCTTTTTAAGTGAAGCAAAGGAACACATAAGAGCGATGGAAAGTTCACTGCTTAAGCTGGAAAAGAACCCATCTGAGATACAATTGGTGAATGATATATTCCGCGAGGCACATACTTTAAAAAGTATGGCTGCTACGATGGATTACGATAAAATAGCTACATTGTGTCATGCTATAGAAGATGTATTAGATGGGATGAAGAAAAAGAAAATAAGATTAGAAAAGTGCGTTGATCTGCTTTTTGAGTGCTTTGATACTTTGGAATTAAGTTTAAAAGAGATTTTCAAAGATAAAAAAGAACTCGATACTACTATGCTGGTGGAGAAGCTCCAGGCACTGTCTACAAAAGATGAAACAGAACGGACGACGGACGAGGGAAGAGAGAGGGCAGATAAATCTGAGGTAGTAGAAAAGATCCAAAGCATCGAAGTCAAGGTTGAAAGACTGGATTTACTTATGAATTTAGCAGAGGAGTTATTGATTAACAAGATGAGGCTGGATAGGATTAAGGAGACCCTCCAGGACCCCGAGCTATCTGCTGCTGTAGATACCCTGGGGAGACTTGTAGCTGATGTGCAATACAATGTTATGCAGTCAAGGATGGTGCCAATAGGATTTGTGTTTAATAGATTCCCCCGAATGGTAAGAGATTTAGCTAAACACCAGAAAAAGGAAGTAAACTTAGAGATGCAAGGTATGGATATAGAATTGGATAGGGTGGTGATAGATGAAATTGGCGAAACTTTAGTCCATCTTTTAAGAAATGCTGTTGACCATGGTATTGAGATGCCGGGGGAGAGAAAGAAAGCCGGCAAGCATCCTCAAGGGACGATAAGATTGATTGCCACAAGAACCAAAAATTTTGCAGTGGTTCAGGTTACCGATGACGGAGCTGGCCTCAACATTGAAGATATAAAGAATACGGCTATAAAGCGGGGAATTTTATCCCCGCAAGCTTCAAAAGAAGATGTAATGAACGCGACCTTTTTTGGCGTGAGCACCACTAAACAAATTACAGCTGTTTCTGGAAGAGGCTTTGGTTTAAATATAGTCAAAGATAAGATCGAGTCCCTGGGAGGCGCTATCAAAGTAGAATCAGAACCAAAAAAGGGCACTACATTTATAATAGAAATACCATTAACCCTGGCTATTATCAAGACTCTGTTCGTCGAGCTCGCAGGTAAACCTTACGCAATCCCTTTAGCAAACATAGAGAGACTAATTACTGTAAAAAAGGAAGATATAAAAGGAATGATGAATTACGAAGCCATTGTTTTGGATGAAGAAGATATCCCCATAACCAGATTAAATGTACTCTTTGGCTCTGTTAGAAGTAATCCCGACAAAAATCGGGATGACGTACCTTCGGTACAGACTTCTAAGGAGGTTGGCGCACCATATTTAACGCGCAGGAAGCAGCCGATAGTAATTATTAGAAGAGGGGAAGAAAAACTAGGTTTAGCAGTAGATGCCTTCTCGACAACGCAGGAAATAGTTATCAAACCATTGAATAAAGTAGTAAGAGAAAATAGATATTTCTCCGGCTCTACCATAATCGGCTCCGGTGAAGTTGTGTTGATTTTGGATGTGAGTAACTTGATACTTTCTAAAAGGACACAAGTAAGCATAGCAGAAAGTAGCCAGTAGTGAGAAAAAATGTGAGGGGGGATATGATGAAAGACAAACTGCAAGAAATAAACACACAAGCCGCTATGAATGCATCTCGCGCCTTATCAAAGCTGATTGATGAACCGGTTAGCCTAGAGATTACCAAAGCGGGAGTGAAAGATGTGAAAGAGCTTAGTCCGATTATCGACTCTGAGGAGATAGTTGCCGGGATATATCTACCTATCACAGGCGAGGTTAAAGGAGCCGCATTACTGATATTTTCCAAAGAAACTGCTTTTACTTTAAGCGATTTATTGGTTAGAAGAGAACCCGGGACAACCCGAGAACTGACCGAGCTGGACAAATCAGCATTAAAAGAAGTGGGTAATATTATCTCTGGTAACTATTTCACTGTTTTATCAAACAACTTGCAGGTAAAAATAATTGAGCATATACCCAGTTTCAGTTTTGATATGTTTGGAGCAGTAATAAGCCAAATTATCGCAAAATTTGCTCAAGAGACTGAAAAGGCGTTAATCATAGAGATACAATTTACTTTTAAACCCATAAAACTTAAGGGATATTTTCTCCTTCTTTTTAGACTGGAAGAGATTAAAGCAATTCTTGGGGGGGGGCATATGGAGCTTTTAAAATAGAGAGTAGAAAATGGCAGATATAGAGGTCAATATAGGTGAAATAGCAATAACTAAAAATGCGGACACCTTGGTAGCATCTGGCGTTGGTTCCTGCTTAGTCATTACACTCTATGACCCAAAGAACAGAATCGGTGGGTTAGCCCATGCAATGCTTCCGACATCTGTCAACCGTCATTCGTATACCAAAAACTGCGAACTACATAGTACAAGTTCCGTTGATGTAGCTATAGATGAAATGTTAAAAAGAATAGAAACCTGCGGAGCAAAAGGAGAAGATTTAGAGGCGAAACTAATCGGAGGGGCAAATATGTTTTCTGCTTTCGCCTCAGATATCGGCATGGAGAATGTATTAAGTGCAAAGGACAAACTAAAAAAGGAAGGCATAAAGATAATTGGTGAATCCGTAGGCGGCTCACAAGGCCGGTCAGTGGAGTTTTCTGTAGCGTCTGGCATTGTTACAATAAAGATGAAGTTCTGAGATAAACAGCGAGAGCAATGATGAAAAATAAAAATAAGACAAAAAAACAGCTTATAAATGAATTAGCCGGGATGCACAAACGACTTGTTAAATATGAAACCTCAGAAGCTGACTACAAGCGGAGGAAGAAGTTGATATTTGATACTAACCGGCGGCTGCAGGAGACCACCCAAGAACTTTTCATGGCTAAAAAAGAGCTTGAGGAAAAAAATAAAGAATTGGCGCAGGCGACTGAAGAATGGAAAACAACTTTCAACTCCATTACAGATCTGGTCTCGACTCATGATAAAGATTTCAAGCTTGTTAGGGTAAATAAAGCTTTAGCTGAGGCCGTTAAGACGAAACCGGAAGAACTTATTGGCAAAACTTGCTATCAAGAGATCCATGGAACAAAAAAGCCCCATCCGAATTGCCCTCATAAACTGGCACTGGAGACTAAAAAACCAGTTAGGGCGGAATTCTTTGATTCTCATTTGGGGATTTATTTAGAGATTTCTGTGTCACCTATATTTAATGATAAGGATGAGGTTGTCGCCACTGTCCATATTGTTAAGGACATCACCGATCGTAAGCAGGTAGACAAACTCAAGGACGAATTCATTAGTACTGTCTCTCATGAACTGCGTACGCCTTTGGCTTCTGTTAGAGAAGGGATTTCACAAATATTGGATGAATTGTTGGGTCGAATTAATAAAAAGCAAAAAGAGTCTCTGTTCATTAGCTTAGAGGATATTGACCGCTTGAACCGAATTATAGAGAGTCTGTTAAGTATCTCGAAAATTGAATCCGGAAAAGTAGAGTTGAGAAAAAGATTTTACGATATAAATAGCCTAGTCCAGAAGACAAATTCTTCGTTAAAGGCAGAAGCAGAGAATAAAAACATCATAATTAAGTCATTATTTCAAACTGAAACTTTAGATATCTTCATAGACAAAGATAAAATGGTTCAAGTGCTAACTAACCTGCTCCATAACGCTATAAAGTATACACTCAGGGAGGGAAAGGTTAAAGTCGAAATAAAAGAAGAAAAGAAAGAGATAAAAATTATTGTAAAGGACACGGGTATAGGAATTGCTCCTCAAGATTTTGATAAGATATTTGATAGGTTTCAACAGATAAAGCGTGTCTCCGGCCCAGGGGCAAGAGGCGTGGGATTGGGTTTGCCGATAGTAAAAGAGTTAGTCCAGATGCATAAAGGAAGGATTTGGGTAGAGAGTTCACTTGGCAAGGGGAGTAGATTCATTTTTACCATCCCTAAATATACACCTGATGAGGCCCTTAAAGAATATTTAAAGGACACCTCTAAGTCTGCAATAGAAAATCCTCTCCAACTTTCTTTACTCGCCATACGGGTGGCCAATTATAGAGAAATAGAAGAGGCTTGTGGAGAAAATGCGGCGAAGAAGATTCTAAAAGAGATAAAAGCAGCGGCTCAAGAGACAATACGTAGCAGTGATATGGTAAGCCCGTATAGAAAAGGAGAGGTGGTTGTTATTCTGGCAGGGCCTGATAAACAGGCTGTCTCGGAAATAAGAGAGAGAATGAAGGCAATGGTAAGGGAGCACCTTGCAGGTCTTGAAATAAAAGATATAAAAATAGATGTCAGATTCGGGATAGCTGTATATTTAGAAGGAGCTGATACAGATATCGAGCTAGTAAAGTGGGTTGAGGAATCGTTGATGGCTGAAAAGAGAGTAAAGTCCGAAAGCAAAATACTGATTGTCGATGATGAAGAGACGATTATTACCACAGTGGAAAGATTCTTAAGGGACGAGGGATTTCAAAGATTATTTGAGGCACTTGATGGAGAAGAAGCGGTAGAAATAGCAAAGCAAGAAATACCCGATTTAATCATACTGGATATGAAATTGCCGAAGATGGATGGGTACGAGATTATTGGTCGTTTGAAAGAAAATGTGGATACGAGTGATATCCCTATTTTAATTCTCACCGGTTATCCTATAGAAAATGATAAGATTAAAAGATATAAAAAGATAGAAAATATCCCATGTTTAGGCAAGCCCGTTAACTTTAAAGCTCTTTCCAGAGATATTGACGATTTGTTAGAGTTAAAGATAGCTTAGTTTAGCCGTCAAAAATAGGGAGGTGGGAAATGGCAAAGATATTAGTTGTTGAGGATGAGTCACATATGCTTCAGAGAATAAAAATTAGATTAGAAGCGAATAGCTATGAAGTTATTACTGCCTCTGATGGTCAGGAAGGGCTTAACAAGGCTAGGGAAGAAAGACCTGATTTAATAATCTTAGACATTATGCTTCCTAAATTGGACGGATACCAGGTTTGCCGTATGTTAAAGTTTCATAAAAAATACAGTAAAATACCTATCATTATGTTAACAGCACTTGGCCAGAAAGATGATAGAGAATGGGGCGGGAAAGTCAATGCTGATATGTATATGACTAAGCCTTTTCAAGCAGAAGAATTACTGGAAAAAATTAAAAGTCTTATAATTAAGGAATAACTAGACCGTGAAATCTAAACAACCCTTAGAGCAGATTTTATTCGAAAAAGGTAAAATTAAACAGAAGGAGTTATCTCAAATAGAATCTGCCAAGGGAGAAACTGGCGAGAAAACTGAAGAATTTATTATAAGAAAAAAATTTGCCACTGAAAAGGAAATTGCTGAAATCAGAAGCGAAGAGATGGGGGTGCCGTTCTTAGATTTAAGAAATTTTATAATAGACCCGGCGCTTCTAAGTGCCCTTGGTGAAAAGATAGCCCGGCGACTAAAGGTGCTACCCCTTTACAAAGTTAGAGACACCCTGACTATTGCTATGGCAGACCCCCAGGATATTATTGCTTTAGATGAGATTAGAATTAAAAGCGGGTTTAAAAATATTCAGACTGTTATGAGTACAAAATCAGGCATACTGGAAGGCATAGAGCAGAATTACACACTGGGAAATACTTTACAAGATATATTAAAACCCATCGAAGCAGAAGGTATAGTTTTCGCCCCCTCATCTGGTATGACGCCGCATATGCTGGCAACTGTTGCTGGGGAACCCCCTGTTGTTAAATTTGTAAACCAGATGATTTTTGATGCATTGAAAAACAGGGCCAGCGATATTCATATTGAACCGTCACAAGACAAGTTAGGGGTCCGTTTTAGATTGGATGGAATATTGTACAATGTGATTACTATCCCAAAAGAAATACATTTACCGATAATCCCGAGAATTAAGATAATAGCAGGACTAGACATCGCTGAAAGGCGCAAGCCCCAAGACGGAAGGTTTACTGTAACCATAGCCGGAAGGCAAATTGATTTAAGGGTAGCGATTTTCCCCTTGGCTTATGGCGAGTGCGCATCTATACGCCTTCTTGACAGAGCTACCTCACTGCTGGAGATTGAAGAGATGGGTTTTTCTCCGGATATCTGTGAAAAATTTCAAAGATTGATTAAGAATCCTCATGGCATAATACTGGTTACCGGCCCGACAGGTTCGGGAAAAACCACGACTTTGTATGCGATATTAAATAAAATCAGTTCACCGGAGAAAAATATTCTTACCATAGAAGACCCCATAGAGTATCTCCTGGAAAATGTAAATCAAGCTCAGGTAAATCCTAAAATTGGTCTCGATTTTGCCAACGCCTTGCGTGCTTTTTTGAGACAAGACCCGGATATAATGATGATCGGTGAAATTAGAGATAACGAGACGGCAGAAATGGCTTTTAGGGCTGCTTTGACCGGACATCTTGTTCTTTCAACTCTCCACACTAATGATGCCGCATCCACGATAATGAGGTTAAAAGATTTAGGCCTCGAGAAAAATAAACTGTCTTCGTCAATGATATGTGTATTGGGTCAAAGGTTAGTTAGGACCATATGTCCTTCTTGTAGAAAAGTGTATCATCCGGAAGAAAAACTATTTGATGATTTAAAGGTCAAGCGTGACCCGGAAGTCGAGTTTTACAGAGGAGCAGGATGTGATGATTGTTTTGGCACAGGCTATAAGGGTAGGGCGGGAATCTTTGAATTGTTAGAATTTACGGATGAAATAAGAATTTTAGTCGAGAGAAATGCAACGGTAGAGGAGATTAGAAAAGCTGCCGCGAAATCAGGAATGAGGACGCTCAAGGAAGATGGTATGGATAAGGTCAAAAAAAATATAACAACGGTAGAAGAAATAATAAGAGTAACGCAAGATTAAACATTTTATCCTAACATAGTTAAATTAGCCAGGCTGAAGTGACTTAAGGACACTTCCGAGTGGAGTTGAGGGTTAATTGTCAGCCTTCTTCCTGCGGGCCATTTTACCTCGGGAAGTAATTATGGACGTGATACCTCAGATAATGGAGATTATTTTGTAATATATTCTGTAAGGCCTTAAGGCAACGATAGCGCTTCTGTAAACGATAGCGGGACTGTCAGCGGCTATTCCGGCTCTA
>Ga0114921_10001496_pt1 | contig 10739 bp, 7 predicted proteins | sample BentaG_FD_87016 | JGI IMG/M metagenome (GOLD analysis project Ga0114921, IMG submission 87016) | Deep subsurface microbial communities from South Atlantic Ocean to uncover new lineages of life (NeLLi) - Benguela_00093 metaG | ecosystem: Environmental > Aquatic > Marine > Oceanic > Sediment ...
AAAACAGGGATTCTACACAAAAATGCATATGGATTCCTTGGGCGTCAGATTTGGTTTGACCAAGTATCTGGAGGTTTTTGCCGAGATTGCCGGAACGTACCGAGAACTCTCTGATTTCGGTTTGGCCTATGGCGGGGGCTTACGTTTCAACCTTTTTGAGGTTAAACAAGGTGAACTCAGAGGATTTTACGGGGCACTTCAGGGAGAATACTTGGGCGGTGAGGTAAAGTATGATTACGCCTCATCAGATGGTAACCAGTGGGAAAAAGAAGCCGACTGGGAGGAATTTTCTGCCAAAGGGGAAATCGGGTTGACCCGCTCTCGGTTTGCCGGTTATGTCGGCGCAGTCTATTTTCGTTATCGTGAAGACACCGAACGCCAATTACTTTACAACCTCCCCCCATCTCTCACTTCATTCGTGTTCCAAGATGAGCTAGAACAAGAGAGCGTTGGTGTGTATGGTGGTGTGGTAATTCGTTTGACCCCTGCCTTTCTCGTAGATATTGAGGGTCAAGCTGGAAGCCAGCAAAGTATTTCCGGGGCACTCGAATATCATTTCTAAAGACCAACTAGCCGTCTATATAGAGCAAGATCCTAATCCCGCTAAGCGGGATATCAAGCCCGCCCTGGCGCGATGTAATTTTAGCAAGCTATTGTAGCTGTAATATTAGAGAAATGTAATCTATATAACTCAAACCTTGCATGCCAGGTCTGGGCCAGCGTTTTTGTAATACCACTAAGCTGCAAACGATAATTGGCATCGTAGAACGGTTGCGGTTGCGCAGCTCGAAACGGTTAACGGTTAACGTCATACGAAACCAGCAGCGCAACCGTACAACTTTAGACGAAACCAACATCGCTTTGCCTCAAAAAATGGAATATGGTTTTTCTCCACTCGTCGGTTTGAGGCAGAGCTTTGATAGAATAGAGCGGTACAGCACGCCTGCTGGATTTGACCCCATCACCTTAGGGGATATTTTCCGCCTATCTATCTTTGACTATGTCCGCCAGGGTTAGTATGTAAGATCTTGAAAAAAAGTAGAAAAAATTTTCTCATAATTATGTAACTTTTTACCACGATGTTATTGAGAATTTCCACGATTCTGAGCTAACTATCCTAAATCTCGTAAGATTTTCCAATTGAGTAATTTTGCATGTTTTTTGCATATTATAAAGTTTTACTCTTAATTACCCCGGACTACCAAACAGGAGCCTGAGCGGGTCAATGATGTCTGCGTTTAGTTGTACAAAGGCCTACACATTTTTCAATAACTTAGTTGAAGTGTTTTGGACATGTTAAAGAGAAGGCGCGTTGATATAGACCGGCGTTCTGGAGCAGATAGACGTAGGGTGCATAATCTTGATTACTTTTCGAGTGGAGGAATCGAGCGCAGAAGTTGGAAAGAGCGGAGGTCGGGGGGCGAGCGGAGAGCTGAGTGGATGAGAGTGGGTGAGTGGAACAGCGTATTCGTGAGAGAATCAAAGCGAGTCACTTGACGATTTAAGGGTTTTTCCTTAAGAAACCCTGTAAAATGATCGATTTGAAGGGGTGGGGTCTTCAAAGGCTCTGCCTTTTTTACTCAAACAGCCCTTATTGGCGCAAAGGGCACAGTGTTTCCCTTCTCAGCTATTTTTTCTGGATTTTGCCTATATTATCGTTTTGAATGTGGGCTCTATGCTAACCTCCCTCTATATATCTAGATTGGTCCTCTCATTAATTCGTGCTTTGACGTGACCCTCTGCCTATCCCTTGACCTTTCTGCCTTGCTCACCTATAGTAATAATAACGTGTGAAGGTGTATTTTTCTCGAAATCAGCACTGAATCGAGGATTTTTTGAGCTGAAACCCAGAACCCCATTTCCAGCCGGGAGAGGTGGGGTTTTTCTTTGGGACAGAAAGTCGAATTCAGGCAACTGCTGGATATGGCTAGACATTTTGAAATTTAGTCATTTGGCATTGACTTGAACTTTGACATTGGGCATTTGATATTTTTCTTTGTGAAAAATGCGATGTTACCAAGGAAACGTTCTACTAGTTACATCCCTTCAAAAATACGTGATGTCGATGCATAATATCACGGGAAAATAACTAAGAGGGGGATCCACAAAGCATGATGCCCAGGAACGTCTCAATAAAGCCTTTCCTGCTCTATTTTTCAGTGGTAGCCCTTTTAATTATCCTTGCCTACCGAAGCATAGATCATTCCCTGGATAAGATTGAAAAACGTGGGTACGTGACACTCATAACGACCAATGGCCCCACAACCTACTATCTGTACCGAGAAGAGGAGATGGGGTTTGAGTATGATCTAGCCAGAGCATTCGCTGACTACCTGGGAGTAGAGCTAAAGGTGTTGGTAGCAGAATGGGACGAAATGATCCTTTTGCTCAGACAGGGTAAAGGTGATTTTGTCGGGGCAGGCTTAACCACTACGGATGAGAGTAAAAGAATAATCGAGTTTTCAGAACCCCACTTTACGGTCCACCACAATATTATCATCCACAAAAATGACCGAGAAATAACTGACCTAAAGGATCTGGATGGCGAAGTAATCCACATACGGCGTAGAAGTTCTTGCGAGGAAAGCCTGAAGGAGCTTGTTGAACAGGGTTATAATTTAGAGATCAAGCTCAATGACAATGTACCAACAGAGGAATTGATCAGCCTGATTGCAAGCAGAAAAATTAGGGTAACCGTTGCAGATTCAAATATCGCCCTGCTGAGCAGAAGATATCACCCTGACATTAGAATACCTTTTACCCTCGACAAGAAAAAGTATCTTGGATGGGCAGTCCGAAAAGGAAACGAAAAGCTCCTGAGTGCTATTAATAGATTTTTAGATGAGATAGAAAAAAATGGATTATATGCAAAGATATATGAAAAATACTATTCAGACATCGAGATATTTGACTACGTCGATATCAAAAAATTCCACCAGAGAATCCAGACGAGGCTTCCAAGATTTCAAGCAATAATAGAGAAGGCTGCGGAAAAGTACGACTTCGACTGGCGTTTGATAACAGCAATAGTATACCAGGAGTCGCACTTTAGGCCCAGGGCCCGAAGCTACACCGGAGTAAGAGGGCTTATGCAGCTGACGCTTAAGACGGCCCGTGATATGGGCATCAAAAACAGACTGGACCCCAAGCAGAGCATTTACGGGGGGGTAAAGTACCTCAAGCATATATATAGACGGTATGATGATATCCAAGGACGGGATAGGATGTTGATAACGCTGGCGAGCTACAATGTTGGGCCAGGACATATTTCAGATGCAAGACAACTCGCTCGTGAAAAAGGGCTTGACCCCAACAAATGGTCATCATTAACTGAGGTGCTGCCGCTCCTTTCATATAAGAAGTACTACAAGAGGACCAAACACGGATACTGCCGCGGAAGTGAGCCTGTAGAGTATGTGAAAAGAATACTGATTTACTATGATATCCTAAAAATGCAGGCTATAAGCATAGAAGCCAAGGGTGCCTAAAGGTTTTACCATGCCTTTGAGTGTTACGAGCCTACTTCAGGTCTGGATCCCAACCAGATCGTCCAGATTCGAGAGATGATTAGGAGGATCGGGAAAGAGAAGACCATCATCACTTCTACCCATATTTTTGGTGAAGAAGAGGCGACGTGTCAGAACACACCCTCCTTGTTGGCCACTCCGGTTGCATATCCCTTGACCTTCAGGCGATCATTGCCTATACTCAGGTCGTGAACAAAGGCATTCCCTTTTGTATGGTCCTTAACTGAGGGTGGTATGACCTTGAATTCGTGAATCCCATTTCTCGTTTGGAGAGGTGGGATTTTGTTTTTTCTCCATCGCAATTACAGACATACTAAGCAGATCATTTTATTGTTTGCATTGGACATAACCGAGAAGGGTCTAGGATGGTCATGACAGAAAAGACCTCATGCCCCTCCCGATATTGTAAAGTATTTGATGCTTTCAGTAGTAATAACCAAGAATTCTTCATCAAAACAAAAGGAATTCAATAAGAACGGGAGAGCACGAGCAGGTTTAAAGAAAGATGATCTTTTGATGGGGGACAATGATGATTAGTAAGATCATCTCCGGTGGTCAAACCGGTGCTGACCAAGCCGCTCTTGATGTTGCGATAAAATTTGGTATTCCCCATGGTGGTTGGATAGCAAGGGGAAGGAAAACTGAAAATGGGAGGCTGCCAGATAAATATCAATTACAGGAGATGGCAACTTCCAGTCATGCCAAACACGCTGAACAGAACGTAGTAGATTCGGACGGTACCCTTATAATCTCGCATGGAAAACTCACCGGCGGCTCTGAGTATACTCGGAGAATGGCCATGCACCATGGGCGCCCGTGGCTCCATATAGACCTGAAGAGGACTGTTGCCTTTCAGGCTGCCCGGCGGATTAGGTCGTGGATCAAAAGCGACAAGATTGAGATTCTGAACGTTGCAGGCCCGAGGGCGAGCAAGGATTCGGAGATATACCAGGACACGGCAGACATCTTGGAAATAGCCTTCTACATTGATTTTATCGATATCAGTATGCCTCCTCCTTTCTCTGCTCCCAGCCGTACCAGGGCAAAGACGGAGAACACTCATTTTCCCCGAACTGTGGATCAAGCCGTTACCAGACTCATGTCTGATTTGTCATTGCGGGATAAGACAAAGATGGCCAAACTGAAAGACCAGGAGTCGGTGGCCCTCTACTTCTCTCTGGGTGAGTACATCCGAAATGCCTTCGGGTTATGGAGCGGAAACAAAGAATTGATGGAGTCGTGCTGTTCCCTGTCAGGTATAGCTGATCTTCAGGAAGATGATGCTTCGGCCTTTATCATAGGGGAATTACTGAAAAAACTGCGTGAAACCTACATGTTGAGAGTTGTCAAGTAGGTGCTTTGGTCTGCCTGCATATACCTCCTGAGGCGTCAGTGACAGGAAGAAACATGCGTAACGAGGAGAATGGGATGACGGATGAGGACAACAACATTTGCGAGTTATGCCATAATGTGACCAACAGGTTTAGAAAGTGCGAAAACTGCGGTTGGATCCGCTGTGATGATTGTCTTGCTGTGGCAGATGAGGTTGTAAAAGAAACGATCCATAGCTCTGTCTGTCCAAATTGTGGGAGTGATAAAATCGCTGTATACGATCACGGCAAGAAAGTACCTCGATAGAAATGATAAGAATTTCTGAATCTCTATGAGTCTCAAGCTTCATTAGGACTGGCATCTCTTAGTCCCTTAAGAATAAGATTCGTGCTTTTTCTGGCGGAAAATATTTCCATACTAAGAACACCCCATGAAAATCAGAATGTTAAATCCGAAATCCGAAAAAATTTTCAATTTTCAAAATTCAAATGACCAAAACTGAATGTACACCGAATCTAACTTTCTGTTTTGGCATTGGTCATTTGGCATTGACTTGAACTTTGACATTGGGCATTTGATATTTTTCTTTGTGAAAAATGCGATGTTAATAAGGGAAGGGTCTTATTAGATATAGATTAAACACATGGAAAACGGTGTAATATTGGCAAACATGTAAGCCTGACTCTTATGAATGATTTCCAAACGGAAAGGATAGAAGCAATGACACAAGATGCGAAAACCATGAGAGCACAGAACCTCCTTCTGGTTGGCCTATTTATGCTTATTACCCTCTTTGCAGCATTTCACGAAGGGTATCTTCCCTTGCTGAGTGTCGCCTTTTGGATCTCGCTCATTGCTGGTTTTGCAATATGTGTATGGCTTGCCTTGAGCGTGTCAACGCGACGTCTCCTCGCCCTCTTGCTTGGGATATTCATCATTGAATATGTTAAAGAGACTATCGGAATGAGGTCGAGAATATGGAGTTATCATGGTGTTGAGGGCCATTACACTTTTGTTGTCTGGACGTGGGTATTGGCAGGCCTGATAGTATATACCCTTTCAACTCGGGTAGTGATAAGGCTGATCCGAAAGCTAAAACACCCTTTGCCCAGATGGTTAAACCCGGTAATCTTGGCGCTTATCGGTTCACTCATCCCCTTAACCCTGGGGGACTACTGGGGTGGGGCAGGGGTTTTATTCTGGTCATTTTATGCTGTACTCTTTATAGCAGGCATCTCAGTATCCACCAGGATGGACTTTCCTGTTTTCGCCGGTATTGTTATTACAGCCTGGATTATTAGCAACCCCAGTGAGTATGTAGGGTCTGTAGCCAGTAGGGTATGGACCTTTACCCATAACCCTGATTATCCCCCCTTCTTTCTCCTGTTTGGTTGCTGGCCACTGGACCTACTTGTGCAATATACCCTATCGGCGTTTTTGGCTAATGAACCCTTGGATAAAGATACCTTTTAGGTAACTATTCAGCCACCAAGGCACAAAGCCCGCCCTGGCGCAACTGCCTGAATATCATATGGGCCCTGAATTATTTGTGAGATGAATTCTATACATAAATTCATTGCAAGCCAGGTCTGGGCCAGGGACCCAAAGACCTGCCCGACGGACGGGAGGCGGGGAAGATGAATATAAATTAAATGACGGAGTTTTTTCATTAATGAGCCTAAGGCTCATTAATTTCAATGTGCCACGCATTAATGCGCCTCAGGCGCATTAAAAAGGCTGTAACGGTTCACGGGTTCAGAGGTTCAGAGTTCAACGAAAATCTGAAAAGTCCTACGAGCAAGGTTAACGAAAGACATGTAACCCTGAACGGTGAACCCTGAACCTGTGAACGCCTACGAATAATTCTATAATCTTGGTGTTTTGGTGACTTTGTGGCAAGATACCTGAGCAGTTACCCTTTTAGATATAAGGAGAATAACCATGATCGAGGTGACCAGGGAGGAGAGACACCTGAAGATCCTTATGGTAATCAGTGCCGTAACCTACGTTGTGGTGGGGTTTGCCTTTGCCCTCATGCCTGAACCAATACTTAAGGTAGTTAACTTATTCTCCCGAATTGTCATGCCTGGCCTGAAAGAGATCCCTCTGCCGGTGGAGAAGTTTTGGCTGTCCATGGCATTCTCCATGATGATGACCATCGCAGCCCTCTGCTGCTTTGCCCAGCATAACATCAGAAAAAACAAGGGTTACGTCATTCCTGTGCTCATTTCCAAGACCGCATCTTCCCTGGCTGCAGTCTGCTTCTTCATATTTTCGGCCAGATACTTTGCTTATCTGGTCGTTTTTATCGTTGATGGTTCAATCTTCTGGATAACGCTCTTCTTTTACCTCAGGGCTAACAAGGCATTCTTTGAGACTCAGACCGCTTATCTCAGAAAAAGGCCGGTTGGCCCCAAAAGAACCGGTCCCACCACAGTAGTAGCCTTAAAAGGTGAAGATAAGTTCGATGTCTTGAACAGAGTTTTGGAGGAGGCGGGTTTCTTTGAGATCTTGGAAACACGGTTTCAGGATACGGGTAAGTCCAGGGAGGACTTCTCTGTGGCTATCAAGCCCAACTTTATGTTTATGCACTCCAAGAAAGACGTCTCAACCTATACCGACCCGGCGCTTGTGGAGGCCCTCATTGACAAGATCGCTGAAAGGGGATTCCCAAAAATCAGTCTTGTAGAATCTCAGAGCACTTACGGGAATTACTACCGGAACAGGGAGGTTCTCAAGGTAGCCACCTACATTGGATATTCGACCGAGAAGAACTACCGAATCGTTGACTTGACCGAGGAGATGGTCCCCTTTGACTATGGCGGACCTTTGGGAAAGCACTTTGTGGGGCCCACCTGGAGGGATGCAGATTTCCGAATCTCCTTTGCCAAAAACAAGACCCACGTATTCTGCCACTATACCCTCACTTTAAAGAATATCTATGGCACCCTCCCTATGCAGAATAAACTTAAGGAGTACCATACAAAGCGGGAATACGATTGGCCCACCATAGAGACTATGAAACACTTTCCCGTCCATTTTGGCCTTATCGATGCCATCCGGAGTGCGGATGGACAATTTGGCGTTATCACGGACCCAAGACCGAACGTTACCAACACCATAATTGGGGGCGAGAACCTTATGGCAGTAGATTGGGTGGGGGCTAAAAAGATGGGCCTCGATCCGGATGATCCCAAAATAGGGCGCTTTCTTCCCTTAGCCGTGGAGGCCTTTGGAAAACCAGAGGTCAACTGGGCGGGAGATACGTCCGTATACGATCCCTGGGAGAATGTACATGAGGCATTTATCCAGGCTCTGGATATCCTTGAGGAGGCATATGCCTTCAGCGACTGGTGGTTTTCAGGCCTAACGGCGATGGATAAGTACTTTGCCTTTAAGAAGACCGCCCTGCCGATTTTGGTACTCAGGTGGCTCCTCGCGCCGATCAAGCGCATTTTCTTTAGATATGACTACTTGCCATGAGCATTGAGAGAAACGGATTCTCTAAGAGGATGAGCCAACAATGAAAGCAGCTGAATTTCCCTTAGTGATTAGCCCCAACCTCGGCTGTCCGAGAATTGTTACCCTGGAAGGAATAAAAAAAGGAGAGACAATCCCATTGGTTGTCGCAGGTCGGTACGGCGAATTCACATCGCCTCTGCGAGATGCCTTCCAGGGGACCTTGTATCTGCGCCCCTCCTCCAGTCAAGACGAAGATGCCAAAGATATCCCACTGTATCTCGCCCACGACCCTCAGGAGATCACGGACTGGAATCTCCTTTCGGATTTTTCTGAGGTGGAAGGCACTCAGAAGATCATGAATAGTGAATTGCACTACCATGTCCTGGGGAAAGACATCCGTTACTGGCATGTAGAAGTGATGCTCAATAAGGACGACACAGAAGATTATAAGACCCTTCTCAGAAAAAAAGGGAGAAAGTACCTGCCAAAACTTTACGACCTCATTTTGAAAGAGAAAGCCGGGAAAGGAGAGAAGGTTAATTACCATTCTGTGCAGATAACTAAGAGTATCAACGGGGGTTGCAATTTCATTCACCTTACTGACGTCCATATAGCCAAGAGAAATGACGAGATCCTGGATGAAGTGCTCAAGGTGAAGTGTAAGAGAGAACGCAAGGACATTATGGAGGCCTATAGGAACTTTAACGACAGGTTCAGAGAATTTATCCACACAGCAAATGATATGGCTGACAGCGGGGAACTTGATTTTGTTGTTATTACGGGCGATCTGGTGGATTTTGCCTTCCACGGCTGGGAGGATGAACCCAATGCAGCCGAGAACAATTGGAGGATTTTCATTCACATCATTACAGGTGCTGGAAAGGAGAAAGAAAATGGTAACCCTGGAATAAAAGTGGCCGTGTTTACCTCCACGGGAAACCACGACTGGCGCCTCCACCCATACGACCCCAACTTGGGCAGTTATCGTAAGGCTTTCGGTTTGCACAAGGACGAACTCGAGCACTATGAATATAAGTCCTTTGACTCTCAGGAATACCCCGAGGATGAACGGGCAAAACGGTCAAAGGCGCTAACGAGCAAGGCGTTCAAGAAGCTAAACATAGATGCCTTTACCGATAAGGGTAAGATAAGATTCATAGCATTCCTCTACAGCAAGCTTGCAGCATGGGTTCTGGGGGCCTTGAGTGTACTAGGTCTGGAAGGAGGAGTATGGGTGGGATGGCCTGCGGCAAAACTTGGGGTCTATGGGTTATCGGGTCTCGTGGGGGCTGGATTAGGTTGGGGCATCAAGAAAGCCCTTGAGCGACTCTTTCGAAAAATGGCCGATGTGCTCGTAGATAATCCCCTCAATGCCGAGGCCAAGGCCTTCCATTTCTACTTGGCGCACATAAATCCCTACCTCGACTATGCCTTTCAATACGGCGACCATTCATTCATTGTTATGGATACTGGTGCCGATGTCTTTATTGGCCAGTTACTGGACGGGAAGGAGTTAAAACATATCAAACACATGAGCCTTGAGGACAATATCCTTGGCGATTCTCCTGATTCCAGGGCCTTTGATTCCGAGCAGACCTACTACAACTGGAGTCAGATAGTCTGGTTGGAAAAGGTGCTCACAACGGTAAGCCAAGAGTTAGCTGGCCAAGGTAAGACCTTTGTGTTCTTGCATGCCCCCCCTATCAATCCGGACAAAGATTCCGAATGGAAAACTCTCTGGGAGTCGGAAAGACCGGAGCCCAAATGGATCGGAAAGGATGAATGTAACCTCACCTATGGCACCATAAACCATTACCTGAGCCAGTTCTTTTATCTCTGCATGGGGTACCGGGAGAGCGAGCTGGTAAAGGAAGAGGTGGAGCCAAGTCTCAGGGAGGTAGACCTTATCTTTTCAGGCCATGCCCACCGGAATATCGAATTCAGGCTAGAAAAGGAATGGGTTGCCACAGATAAAAAACATGAAATCAGGATTTACTCCGATGTATATAGCCAGATTTTGAACAAAGGCAATCCCGAAAAAAATTGGGAGAAGTATAAGCCCGTCATCGTCCAGACTGGCTCATGCGGACTTCATGGAAAATACGACGAAAATCCACCCTATTACCGGAAGGTCACCATAGATGGCACCGGGCAGATCACTGGCTTTAGAGTGAGAGACAAACAAGGGATTGTGGACTTTAAGACGCCCACGATCTCTCAGCCATAAGCTATCAACTCTGAGCCCGATATCCCTTGACAGTTCGCGAGGATAAGAGTAGCTTAGTACTTCGATTCGCAAATACGGTGACGTGTTTTGATGACTTGTCTCAGAAATGTTGCTCACTCAGCACTAAGTCCTGAGGGCTTCTACTGAGACATGTCGACGAGCTCATGTCGAATCGCTCAGCCGAAGTCTGA
>Ga0114921_10001498_pt1 | contig 10734 bp, 7 predicted proteins | sample BentaG_FD_87016 | JGI IMG/M metagenome (GOLD analysis project Ga0114921, IMG submission 87016) | Deep subsurface microbial communities from South Atlantic Ocean to uncover new lineages of life (NeLLi) - Benguela_00093 metaG | ecosystem: Environmental > Aquatic > Marine > Oceanic > Sediment ...
CCGCCCTGGGCGCGCCGCACGTAGAAGGCCCGGAATTCCTCGCTTCGACCGTCCCAGGCCAGGTAAAGGGGGGCCAGGACAATGCGGTTGCGAAGGGTCACTTTGCCGTTGACGGTAAAGGGATCGAACAGCATGGCTACTTCCTTCTAAGGGTGTCACAGTGTCTCCAGGAACCAATCGCGGGTGACCTCGATCACCTCTCGCTCCCACTCGTGGCTGTCGAAGGTGTGATCGGCGCCCTCAACGAGGTGCAGTTCCTTCCGACCCGGGATCCCTTTCTGGTAGGCCAGCGCGTTCCGAAGGTCCAACGCCTCATCCTCAGTGCCGTGGATGATGAGCGCGGGGCCTTGATAGCCGGCCAGCTCCTCCAGGGGTCGTATCCGACTAAGACCCTCTATGAAAGCGGCTCCCATAAGATTGCCCTCTCGGTCGATGAATCCTCGCTCGGTCAATTGCTGCTGCGCTGCCTCTTGGTACTCCTCGTCCCAGAGGGTAACCTCTTCAACCAGGCCCAGGGCAGCCCACAGTGCCAACGACTTTACCCTTGCCTCGCGGCCTGCAACACACGCTGCCACCAGCCCGCCCAGGCTCAGCCCCAGCACCCCGATACGATGGCGGTCAAGTTCCGGTTGGTCCTGGAGGAAGTCAAGCGACTTGAGGGCATCACTGATCTCTCCCTCGACTGTCATGTCCACGAAGTCTCCCTCGCTCTCACCCGACCCACGGAAGTCGAAGCGCAGGGCGGCGATGCCGTGGGTCATCAGCTCCCGGGCCATCTTCACAAAGATGCGATGGGGCTCGATCTTGGTGCCAGTGAAGCCGTGAAAGAAGGCCACCACCCCTGGCTTGGCCACTCCGTCAGGAAGATGCAGCATTCCGTAGAGCTTCTGGCCCGAGTTCTCAAAGACGACCTGTCTCTCCATGTTGTCTCCTCGGGTCTCTCTGCGAGCAGGCCCTCACCAGTCAGCAATCGGCTATCAGCCCTGCAAGAGGCGGAGGCGCTTGAGTCGAAAGATTTCAGAGAACTACAAGTGCGGGGGAACAGCCATCATTTGACTAATACTCGCATCGTTCATCCAGAGATGAAAGCTGGGTGCTGATGGCTGAACATCTTCCTAGTAGTTCACACATTCTACCACAGGGGAGGCAACAGAACAAGCCCGGTCATCTGTTGACCGGGCTGCGGAGGCAGGAGCGTCCCCGAACTTTTCACTGGTGGCGAGATGTTTCTCTCACCTACTTGCCACAGGTTCCGAGGCGCTATTGGGGATACGCGGCAGGTGGAGCTTGGAGGGCTCTCCTCCAAGGTGAGCGACTCGGCGTAGGTGTCGCTGCCCGTGGCATTGACCGCAGTTACACTCACGCTGATCGTTCCGGTGAGATCAAAGGTACGGGTCCCCATCTGTCCTCCCTCCGAGCGACCATCGCCGGACTCCCAACTGTAGCTCAGAGGCAGCAGACCCTCCTGGGCCCAACCCTGAAAGGAGATGGTGACGGGTTGGGTGCCGCTGATGAAAGGTGCCTCCGCAGTGTGAGTCATGGCCAGGCTCTCGATGGGCGGGCAGATCGTGACTTCCACCGTCGTGGTCAGCTCGGCAGCGTATCCCAGGTCTGCCGTGGCCTCAGCGTGCGCTACCAACCCCTGGCCGGGGCTCAGATCCTCACTGGCCCTGAGCCACAGCGTCGCACTGGCGATCTGAAGGAAGGGGTCGCCCAGGTCCCAGGAGATAAGCCTTTGCATAAGGTCGAAGGTCTAGCTGGACCAGGCTGCCAAGAACTCCACGCCGCTGGGCAGTCGGCCAACGAGCTGAACGTTACGCACCGCGATTGGGTCCCTTGCCGTCACCTCGACGGTGTAGGGCTGGTCCGGCTCAGGAGGGCTGCTCGGCGTCTGAGGTGCCGATGAGACCGACGAGGATCCGGACGAAGATCAAGGCCATCCAGCGCATTAGGCCCCCCAGAACCGGTCGCCGGTCTATTGTCAGCTCCTTCCAGGTCAACTGCATATCTCTCTTCGACGGCGTAGCAGTAGGCCGAAGGCCATACCGACGACAAAGCCACCAATGTGCGCGAACCAGGCAATGCCCCCGATACCCGCCACGCCGAAGCTCAGCAGGCCATTGAAGACCTGGAGCACAAACCAGAACCCCAGCACGACAAAGGCTGGAAGCCGGACAATGCGGATGAAACGCCAAAGTAAGACCACGGTGTCAATCCGCGCTCGGGGGAACATCAGCATGTAGGCGCCTAGCACGCCGGCGATGGCTCCGCTGGCACCAATCGTGGGCACCCGGGTATTGGGTTCCATGAACACCTGAGCGGCAGTGGCGGCAAAGCCACAGAAGAGATAGAAAAGCAGAAACCACAGGTGGCCGATTGTATCTTCCACGTTGTTTCCGAAGATCCATAGATACAGCATGTTGCTTGCAATGTGTATGAGGCCGCCGTGCAGGAACATGGAAGTGAGAAAACTGACCGCCACCTGGGGGGAGAAAGTATGCGTCACCTCGTAGGGCACTACGCCCATGGCGTAGACAACCTGGTCGATTGTCCCTTCGGCCATCCAAACCAGCTCGACCAGGAAGGCTAACACGTTGATGACGATGAGTGTGGCTGTCACCATGGCGAAGCGACGGGTAGGAAGGTTATCGCGAATGGGGAACATATCACCCCCTGAGTCCTTGAGCCGACGGGAAGCCCTTTGAGTTGAAGCAGGAGGTATTATACCTTATGTCCCTTCTCAAGCAAAGCGGAGGTTCTGCAATAGATGCGAGTTGCGCATTCGGTGCAAATGTGGTACGGTCATAGGCGATGAGTCACATCCTGACCAAGGAGCAGGGCAAGTGGCCAATTGGATCACCAGTTCCGCGAATGTGAAGGTAAAGGCCATGCGCGCCCTCCGGTTGCGCAAGTATCGGGAGCGCCGAAAGTGCTTCTGGATCGAGGGCCTGCACATCGTACACGAAGCGCTGGCGACGGGCGCAGCAGTGGAACTCCTGGTCTATGCGCCGGAGCTTCTGACCAGCGATCACGCCCCAACATTGGTGGCCCAAGTCCCCCCGGACCGACGGCTGGCCGTGTCCTCTCGTGTGTTCCAGAGCCTCTCCGATCGGGAGGGCCCCCAGGGCTTGGGAGCTGTGGTGCGCATGGTGGATCTCCCTCTGGAGGCCATTCCCCTGAGCGACGAGTTGGTGCTGGTGGTGGCTCATCAAGTGCGCGACCCCGGCAACATAGGCACCATCATCCGTACGGCGGACTGCGTCGCGGCCTCCGGCGTCGTAGTGATTGAGCCTGCCGCCGACCCGTACGCCCCCCGAGCGGTTCGGGCCAGCATGGGATCACTGTTCGCCCTGCCCGTGGTACGCCTGTGCGACGAAGCTCCACTCTGGCATTGGGTCTGGGAGGCCAAGGCAGCCGGTTGGCCCCTTCAGATTGTGGCCACCTGTGCCCACGGCACGCAGGACTACCGCGCTCTGGACTACCGGAGGCCGACTGTGATTCTCATGGGGAGGGAGGGACCGGGCCTGCCGGACTCGGCCAAGGCCCAGGCCGATACCCTGGTCCGCATTCCCCTTCGAGGACGGGCCAGTTCGCTCAACGTGGCTGCAGCGGCGGCGGTGCTCCTGTACGAGGTCCTCAATCAGCGCAGCAAGGAGCCCAGGTCGGAGGCGGGTCGGCCGCGCAGGAACAAGAGGCAGTAGGAGTGTACCCTTACGGTCGCCTTCTGCCACTCGCCAACAAGAAAGCCTCCCTGGGTGGGAGGCCTTCGTGGTCCGAGTCCTGTTAAGGCGCCGCTATGGCGGCGCTGCAAAGCGGTACCCCATGCCGTACTCGGTCAGGATGTAGCGCGGTTTCTCCGGAACGGGCTCGATCTTCTGACGAAGCCGCCAGATGTAGAGCCGTACATAGCTCACTTCATCCGCGTACTCTGGTCCCCAAGCGCCGGCCAGGATCTGCCTGGTGGTGAGCAATCGCCCTAGATTCCTGGCTAGGAAGAACAGGACCCGTCGCTCGGTGGCTGTGAGGTTCAACGGCTTCCCTGAACAGCGGACCTCCATGCGGCCGGCATCAATCACCAGGTAGTCATCAGCATATAGCACACCATCGCGCAGCTCCTGAACGCCTGATGAGCGGCGCAGGACTGCCTCCACACGCGCTGCCAGCTCTCGCAGGCTGAAGGGCTTGGGCACATAGTCATCCGCCCCCATCACTAACCCCTTGACCCGATTGGCCTCCTGGCCATGGGCAGTAAGCATGATGATGGGCACGTTGGTGATCTTGCGTATGCGCTCGCACACCTCCCAGCCATCAAGGCGGGGCAACATGATGTCCAGGACCACCAAGTCTGGACGGACCTCATAAAGCTGGCGCAAGCCCTGGCTTCCTTCCTTGGCTGTGAAAACCTGATAGCCTTCCTTGTGGAAGTAGAGCACCAGAGCATCGAGCAGTCTTTCATCGTCATCAATGATGAGCAGCTTCTTCTTCATCGGTCCCCTTCAAGAGCTGCGCTCCCGCCTTTGTCATCTCTGGACCATCTGGTCCTGGCAGGGATGGCTTCATGGGCAGGGCGATGGTGAAGCGGGTTCCTTTTCCTAATTCACTGTGGACCTCAATGCTTCCGCCGTGCACTTCAACCACCTCTTTGACCAGGGTGAGCCCCAGACCCGTGCCCTCAAACCCCGCTTCTATGGTGCGATCGGCACGGTAGAACTTCTGGAAGATGCGCGGCAGATCCTGTGGGGCAATGCCAATGCCTTCATCAGTGACCTCCACTGTCTGCCACTCCTCGTCAGCCTGCAACGAAACCTTCACGTCCCCCCCTTGAGGGCTGAACTTGATGGAGTTGCTGACCAGATTCTTAAAAAGGATGCCCATCATCTCCGGATCGGCCAAAACATGAGGCAGGTCAGATGGCGCCTCCAGCAGCAGTTCGATCCCCCGCTGCTGAGCCTGAACTTGGCAGCGGGCCAGCGTCTCCTCAGCCACATCGCGCAAGGACACATCCAGCATGTGGGGCTCAAAGCCGCCCGATTCGAGCCGTGCCACGTTCAATAGATCCGTGATAAGATCAGCCAAGTGTTGTGTCTCCTGGTCAATCACCCTCAGGAAGTGCTGGCGCACCTCTACATCCCCCTCATCAAGGTCCTCCATGAGAAGTTCCGTGTAGGCGCGGATGGAAGACAGAGGGCTGCGCAGCTCGTGCGACACGTTGGCCACAAGGTTGGTCTTCAGCCGTTCGACCTCTTTCAGTTCTGTGAAGTCAGCAAAACTGAGCAGGTATTCGGTGGGAGCCGGCCTCTCTGTGGGCAGAGGCGTAACCCCCAGCAGGATGTCCCGCCTGCCCCGCCGTCCCGCAATGGTCGTCTCGGTAGGCAGGATTTGCTCCCCGCTCGCAATGGCTTGATGCAGGGGACTTCCCCCGCCATACAGCTCTTCCCCGAAGCACTGCTGCAGTGGATGGCCCAGCACCTCACTTGCCTGATAGCCGGTGATGGTTTCGGCTGCGGGGTTGAACTCGCGAAGGCGCAGATTGGTATCTACGACCATGATGCCGGTAAAGGCCTCCGACAGGATGGTGTCCGATCGCTGCTGAGCCGCCATCGTTTCCTGGTACAGCCGTGCATTCTCGATGGCGATGGCCGCCTGGTTGACGAAGGGGCTGATCAATTGCACGTGCTCTTCGTTGAAGTAGCCTACTTCGCCGCTGTCCACAGTCACCATGCCAATCACCCGATGACCCACGACGAGGGGCACCCCGAGCCAGGAGCGGATGTGGCCGTGGGGCGGTTCGCGGAAATCGGGATAGGCGACCTGGGCATTGGGGAGGATGACCGGCTTCCGCCCTTCGATGACTGCCATGTTTAGGTGGTGACCAGCCACAGGGAACCTCAGGCCAATGACCGCCTCCGGTTCAGAGAAACCTCGCCCGGCCACGATCTCCAGATAGCCATCCCGCAGGAGTTGGATTGTCGCGCTGTCGTAGGACACAACGTGAGCGAGTTGGTGCAGGATGCGCTCCAGCCTCTCATCCAGGCTGAGCGTGCTGGTGATAGAGGCCCCCATCTCCCGCAGTGTGCGGAGCCGCCTATTGGCTCGGGAGAATCGAATATTTGCCTTTCGTAGCTCCGAGGCCTGGCGCTGCATCTCACCATACAGGCGGGCGTTGTCCAGGGCCACGCTCATCTGATCCCCGATCGTGACCAGCAATCGAAAGTCATCCTCAGTGAGGGAGTGAGTGTTGGAGGCTACAATGAGCATTCCCAGAGGCTCTGCTCCCTTGTGCAGAGGCACCCATGCCTCAGAGATAGCAGCGGGGAGGTAACTTGGCTGCCCTAGGGTTCTGTCCAAGCCTGCCCCCAATACGGGCTGATGAGTCAGGCGCGCTTGCGCGGCTACCCCTTTGCTGCCATCGAGGCTTGACGGCAGCACGCCGGTTCCCTGATGGGCCTGAAGCCGCAGTTCATCTCCCTCCCAGAGATACACGCCGCCCATCTCGGCCGGGATGATCTGTAGTAGCTGATCGAGGCCCAGGGATAGCACCTCGCTAAGGTCTAGCGATCGGCTTAGCGTGGCACCGAGGGCATTGAGGCCAGACAGCTCCCGGTTTCGCCGTGCCAGGTCGCGCGTTCGCTCAGCGACCAGTCTCTCCAATTCCTGGTGATAGGCCCGGTTCTCCAGGGTCAGGTGACGTTTTTCCAGGGCCTTACGCAGGCTGGTGAGCACTTCGTCCAGGTTGAAGGGCTTGACGATGTAGTCCTCGGCACCGAGTTTCATGGCCCTGACTGCGCTCTCCCGATCCTGTACAGCGGTGACCATGATGGTTGCCAAGTCGGGGTCCAGGGCCTTCATCTCTCTCAGCAGAGTGATCCCATCCTTGCCCTGCATCCGAATGTCCACTAACGCCGCGGAAAAGGAGTCCTCGCGGAAGTATTGCAGGGCCTCATCCGCGTCGGAGGCCGACTGGCAGACGAAGCCTTCCTGCTCGAGGTAACGGCTCAGCAGGCTCGTCACGGTGGGCTCATCGTCAATCACCAGGATCCGCTCAGCCCTCATTGCAATCTCCGGGCTTCCAGTACCGTTGCCATGGGAATCCGCTCCTACTGTGTATCGGCCGGCGCCGAATCGCGGACCGGCAGTTGGATGAAAAAGGTGGTTCCCTGCTCGCCGCCGTCCGTCCCGCCGGGGGCAGGGCTTTGGGCCCAGATACGCCCTTGGTGTTCCTGCACGATGCCATAGGAGACGCTCAGCCCCAACCCTGTGCCTTTGCCCATTTCCTTGGTGGTGAAGAAGGGATCAAAGATGCGGCCCATTATCTCTGGGGGAATTCCAGGTCCGGTGTCCTGAAAACTGATGAGGATCGTATTGTTCTCCCCCGGTCGGGTACTTACCGTCAGCAGTCCCGGCCCGCCCTTTTCTGCCATGGCCTGCTGGGCATTGTTGATGATGTTGACAAACACCTGTTGCAATTGATGCCGGTCGGCCATGGTACGCGGCAGGCCCGAAGCCATGTCCGTTTCGATACGCACTCCGCTGGTTATGAGGTCATGGGCGCGGAGTTCGAGGGAGCTTGAGAGCACCTCATTCACATCCAGGTACTCCTTGTGGGGCGCGTACTGGCGGCTGAACTCCAGCAGGTTAGCCACGATCCGTTTCACGCGCAGTCCAGCTTCCAGGATTTGTCCCAGGTCTTCTCGGACTTGAGAGCCCAGGTCCATCGCCTGGAGGAGTTGGCTGTAGCCGATCACGGCGGTGAGGGGGTTGTTGATCTCGTGGGCCACGCCAGCGATCATCTCTCCCAGCGCCGACAGTTTCTCAGTCGGGACAAGTTGAGCCTGCATCTGTTTCAGCTCTTCCACCGTTGCCTCCAGGTCGCTGTACAGCCAGGCGTTCTGGATGGCCACGGCGGTCTGGCTAGCCAGGGTGGTGAGAGCGAGTTGCTCATCGGGCGAGTAGGGGGCCTCGGAGAGCTTGGGGCCCAGGATGAGGATGCCGATGAGCTCTTCTCGCACCGTGAGGGGGATGAAGAGCTCCGCTTCGATCCTATCCAAGTCCTGGCACTCTTCAGCCCACAGGGCCTTGAACTGGGGGAGCACATCCAGGTCGTGGCGGGTAAGGGGCTGCTTATGGCTAGCCAGCCATCGCACCACGGGGTCGTCCTCGCGGAAAATGGCCTCCTCCTGCAGCCTTGTTTGTCCCTTCTGGGCGACTAGGTGAAACCGGGCATCCTCCTTCTCCTTCAGCATGATACATGCTCGTTTGACGTGCATGGTTGCCGTGAGTCTATCCAGCAGGAGCGAGGTCAGCTTCTTGATGTCAAGGATGGAGGCTGCCAGCTTGCTCAGCTCTTGCAGCATAAGTTGGGTGTCGTACTTCTCGCGGAAGAAGAGCCGATCTATCAAGAGCTGTGCCTTGTCGCGGAAAGGCTGAACGGCTATGGCGGTGATGGCAGCCACGAAGAGGGACAGGAGGAGCACTTGATAGCCCATGAAAGCCCGGAACAGCTTCTCCACCGCGAAGATAAGGAGGAAATACCCGATAGCGATGACCGTAGTGGGGAGAGAGTAAAGCAGTCCTTTGCGGATGACGAGGGTGATGTCCGGGAGTCGGTAGCGGAGGATGGCATAGGTGATGAGAAAGGCATTTACAGCATTGGCCGCGACATCGATGGGGTAGCTTCCCAGTGCAGTGAACTTCACGAGGGAACTTGCGACGATCATACCTGTTCCTGCTAGCAGATACCTGATCCGGTTGCGCTCCACCCCACTTCTTACTTCCCTGTAACCGCGAATCAGTTCTACTAATCCAAACAGTATGGGGAAGTAGCCCATGGCACCGACAATCGGCAACAGGACACCAAACTCGTAGGATAACACTCCCATCTCAACAGAAGCTGACCTAATCACTTGGTTTGTAACGAAGATAATGACCACATCAACCGCGCCCACTGAATAAAGCAATATCGACCATCTTCTCCGTCTGTCGAGGAATACTTGAATGAAGCGGAACAGAGCCAATGCCCAGCCAAGCCCTCCCGCCATCATCACCTTGAACCAAAAAAGAGTGTCTCCCAGTCCAACGTGAGTCATGAGAGAGCCCAGGGACCAGATGATGAGGCAAAGGAGATACAGTTCGAAAGATCGGCATGCCCTGGTCTGCGTCTTCTCTCGACCCACAATGAATAGCAAGGTGCAGTAACTGACCAGAGCGACAGCCGGTACGAGCCAGGCAATCCCCGGATGCATGTCTACCCCTTTGCGGAATCCTCGCCTGTTGCATTCCATCCCTCTCTAGTCAATCGCAACAGGCCTTCAAGGACTTCATCCGATGGTTTCATACGCGGGGGCTTGAGATGGGCGAGCTCAGCGCCTGCTTGTTGCCTGTGCTGATAGTGGCGTATGAATGAGCCGGACGGAAGCACAGTCACCTGCAAGGCGACAATGCTCAACATATCCTCTAGATCGGCGTAATCTGAATGCATTTCACATGATGTGCGATGCATCAGTACTTCGATCTCTCGCCTGCCCCTTTCCTCTTCAGGTTCCAATTCAATGTACAGCTAGCGTGGCTATGATGACAAGCGGCCACCTTAGCCAGGCAAGCGGAGCTGGCAGCCAGAATCGGGGCAAGACGCGCAGAAGGCCGTAGAAGGCATACCCCCAAGGCAGAAGCGCTGCCAGGCCAGTGGTCGGCTTGAGATATTGCCATCCCCTTAGCGCAGCAAGGTGGAAGAGCCCGGCAATGACAAAGGCTGCCACACCCAGAACTATGTATCCCATCCCCGCTGCCCCAGGCGCTATCCAATCCCCGATGGAGCAAGAAACGGGCTGCAATACCATTAATAGGGTTAAAAGCCTATACATTATAAACCACAAATGCCATTTTGTCAAGTGCCTGTGGCCGAACGCGAGCGGACGGCACACACCCAGGGAATGCATCGAGGGGCACAGCTGAATGGGCAACCTGATCCGGCCCAACCTGGCTGTGACAAACATTCACCAATGATTGGCCGTACCCCAGAATTGTGATAGAATATGCCCCATGGCCTGCGAGTTGCAGCTCACATTTCAAACAATCGCTGACCGACCAGGTCATAGGATGGGACAGGTGTCCCGTCGTGTGACAAATCACAGAAGGATCCCCTATGCCACAGAAGATCGTCCCCCGCAGCAAAGACTACTCTCGTTGGTACACCGACGTCATCCAACAGACCGAGCTGGCCGACTATGCCCCCGTCCGGGGCTGCATGGTCATCCGACCCTACGGCTACGCCCTGTGGGAGAACATCCAACGGGCCCTCGACTTGCGCATCAAGCAGACCGGGGCAGTTAACGCCTACTTTCCCCTGTTCATACCTCTATCCTACATTCAACGGGAAGCGGAGCACGTGAAGGGCTTCTCCCCAGAACTGGCAGTCGTGACGCACGGGGGCGGAAAGGAGCTGGAGGAGCCGCTCATCCTGCGGCCTACCTCAGAGACCATCGTAGATGCCATGTTCGCCAAATGGGTTCAGTCCTACCGGGACCTGCCATTGATGATCAACCAGTGGTGCAACGTGGTGCGCTGGGAGATGCGCACCAAGCTGTTCCTGCGCACCACAGAGTTCCTGTGGCAGGAGGGGCACACTGCCCACGCGACAGCCGAGGAAGCGCAGGAGGAGACGCTGCGTATGCTGGCGGTATACCGCGACTTCGCGGAATGCGAGGCGGCGATGCCCGTCATCCTGGGCCGCAAGAG
>Ga0114921_10001499_pt1 | contig 10733 bp, 8 predicted proteins | sample BentaG_FD_87016 | JGI IMG/M metagenome (GOLD analysis project Ga0114921, IMG submission 87016) | Deep subsurface microbial communities from South Atlantic Ocean to uncover new lineages of life (NeLLi) - Benguela_00093 metaG | ecosystem: Environmental > Aquatic > Marine > Oceanic > Sediment ...
AGGCTGACCTTGCTCATCGACCTCTGAATATCCTTGTAGATGATATCGAGTGGCGTGTAGAGGGATGGGGGCACTCCCACCTGGTAGGTCTTCAGGTACTGCATCACCTGAAGGGGGAGCGATATGAAGGCGTAATATAAGAAGGTGACGAGGACGCCCTTATTCTTATAGATGGTGGCGAAGACGAGGATAAAGGGGATAGCTAGGTAGAAGGTGGGCCTGAAGAAGAGAAGAGACACGGCGACGATCCCGATATCCATAGCTATCACGGTGAGGTTATCAGCGATCATGGGGGGGACTATCAGAAAGGGAAGGATCATCATAGCCATGACGAAAACCCTGAAGAGGGGGCTCGGAAATAGCACGAAGAAGCCGATCCTAGAAAGATGATATAACAGCCCAACCCCGATAACCACGCTACCGGCCAACGCGCCTACAGGGGGCTCCCTGTAAACCATGTATGCCACGAGGAAGGCTACTATGAGGGGAAGGGGGGGCGGGAGCAATGGAATAAGTGTCAGCCCCAGGGCCATGCTCACCGTTGTGATTATGAACGTCAGTATCTTTCCCGTCTTATCGGCGAATCCCGGATCGATGAAAAGCGTGAAGCTCATATCACCAACCAACAATATATTAGGTACAAGCTAGCCGTGTGTTCGCCGATGGGGTTCAAGGAGCGCAGCCTCGACATCTTGCAGCGGATAAGGGGCCACATCAACCAGATAAGCCCGGTGCTACCCAACCAGGTAGTGGTCACGATCGGCCGATACGCCCTGGGGACCTGCGGTGACACCAGGCGTTTCATGGGGGATGTCAAGCCCACCCTCATCCGCATACTTCATAGGAAGGAGGTCGCCCTTAAAACCGTTGATGTGAGCTTCGACCCCGAGCAGACCATCATAATAGACACCGCCTACGAGCCCCACTACTGGTTCGACCTCCACGCTCACTTCGATGAAAATGGAGACCTATCAGACGAGCTTGAGATGAGGATATACAATTACCATGAGGAGGTTATATCCATAGCCTCCCTCTCCGAGGGGATGGCGTCGGGCGTCCTTCCCATCCTCCATTCATACCTGACGAGGGAGGGAAAGAGCGCGGCCTCCATCGCCGTCTTCCCCTCCATGGTTCACAGCTCTGACGCCCTGTTCAACGCCTTCTCCACCATAGGGCTGATCTCCGCAGACGCGTCTGCGCCCCTCATTCTCCTTGACCAGTCTCGCCTCGAGGCGTTCGCAGGAGTCCACAGGGACGGGGACGTATTGATGGGCAAGGATGTCATCGACTACCTCGTCGAGTTATTCCTGGATAAAGAGGGGTTCATCAGAGACCTGGTGAAACTGTCCAGGTCCTTCGGTGTGGGCCTGTACACCGTTCTCATGGCGGCGGGATGCAGCCTTGAGATCTATGAGAATTTCAGAAATATCCTCGATATCACATTGGAGCAGCCCATGCTCGACTTCGACCTCTCAACCGCCTCCATGATATACGCCGTCGTCAGAGCCCCCCTCCATCTCAGGGGACAGCTTACTAAGGGGCGGATAGAGCTGGAGGTGTCCAGCTGGCTGAAGGAGAGGGCCGACCTCGACGCGCCCCAGATCTGCGAGCCCATCTACGTTGATGAGTTCGGCGATAAGATCGATGTCATCATCCTGGTCGGCGGATTCGACACAGGGGAACTCTTCACCTCGATAGACAAGCGCATATCGAGACTCAGCAGGACGATGGTCGAGCAGGAGCTCTACGACAGGGAGGTCTGGAATAAGATTAGGGAGCAGCTCCTCGGGAGCTGAGAGGGGGAGCCGCGTTCAGGATGAGGCTTCCACCTCGCCTCTGATCTCCTCCAGCAGCTCTTCGAGGGATGCCCTGTGCTCCACGAGGAAGGAACGGGTCAGGCCCCTCTCGAAGTCGGAGGCGCTCCTGTTCAGGCGCTCCATCTCGTCGTATGGAGCGAGATTCTCTACGAGCCCCCTGCCGCCGATGACGATGATCCTTATCACCCACGGGTCCCTGGCGTCTATGACCCTCGTCGTTATCGTCTTGGATACGTCGCTGGTCACGTAGCCGGCGAGGGCCGTGTACAGCTCCTGGGTGAGGTCGATGTCCCACAGCCCCTGGGGGGCCTGCACCGTGACCCACAGGTAGTCCGACCTGAAGCTGGGCTTCATGCCCATTATGTTGGGGGTCCTGTATATCCTGATGACGCTCTTCATGTAGTCCCTGAAGTGCTCCACGTCGAGGATCTCGGTGAGGATTCCCTCCCTGGAGAGGGCGTCCTCCTGCTCCGCCAGGATCTTGTATATGATCTTCGCCTGCTCGTCCTGGGTGAGCTCGGTGGTCCTCTCGTAGAAGCTCCTCGGCCTGATGATCTGGGAGAGCCTCCGCTGGTACTCCCGTGACAGCTCCAGGACGGCGTTCATCTTCTTCCGGTACTCCGAGGTCACCTCCAGCTTCTTGGAGAGTTCTAGGTATAGGTCCGTCAGCTTCCCCGTGCCCTCGATCTCGCCGTCGATCAGCGTCACCTCCTCCGAGATGGCCATGAGCTCCCTCTCCACCTCCCTCAGCTTCTCCCTGGCGTACCTCTTCCGCCCGAAGAGGCTGAACTTGCTGGCCTCCTTCTCGAACTTGGCCCTGTCGAACTCCCTGCGCTTCCCCCTCTCCCCCAGCCTTATGATCTCGTTCTCAAGGGTCTCCTTTCTTCCCCTGAGCTTGCCGAGGATGGCCTGCAGGTAGGTTAGATGCTCGTCTATCATCTTCACCTCGTCGGACGGCGACTTTATCATGAGCTGGAGGATATGGTACAGGGTTGTGAGCTCGGCCTTGATCTCATTGAAGCTGATCGGGGGCTCCTCCTCCCGGGGCAGGATCTCGTAGCGCCTCATGACGGCGTCGTTCAGGTGGCGAATCTCATTGTAGAACCGCAGGATCCTGAGGACCCTCTCCGTCAGGTTGGTCAAATTCATAAAGTCCTCGAGGAGCTTCTTCTGCCTGACGGTTAGGAGCTGGGAGCTGGGGATGAGCTGCTGGAGCCTCTCGTAGATGGCTGCCTTCCTCTCCGAGAAATCCAGGTGGGTCTTGGACACGTTCCTCATGAGGCCTTCGAGGCTGTCGAGTATGTTGGCGTCGTCCCTGTGGAGCGTCAGCTTGGCTATGGAGTCCTCGATGGTCCCCTCCTGCGAGACCAGCTTGATGGTGGAGATGAACTGGAGGGCCTCCTCTATCCATCTCTTGATCTGCTCCTCTATCCCCCGGACGTAGAGGCTGAGGTCCTCCTCGAACCGGGGGCTCCCGTAGATGATGTTCTTGATCCTGTCGTCGAACTCGTTCTCGATGTACGAGTTGGTCGTTATGAGGTACTGCCTGTACCGCTCCCTGACCTCCCCGTGCTTTATCTCGAGGATGCTGTTCAACAGGTCCAGGACTTCGAGCTTCTCCACCCTGATCTCGGATAGCTGCTGCATCTTCTCCAGGTTGGATTTGAAGGCCTCGACGTAGGAGTCGACGGGGTAGTTCACCTTCACCATGCTCAGGGTGTGGATGGAGTTGTCGGTGAGACCCACCTCCGTACCGATCCCCATCAGAAGGTCGGCCATGTCAAAGTCCATGAGGACGTAGATCATCTCCACGATCATCTCGTCGATCTCGTCCCTGGCCCTGAGGATGTTGCCCGTCTTGGAGTAGGCCGGCATCAGGGGGAGGAAGAGGATCGCGTTGAAGGGGTTGCGGTACTCGTCCCCAAGGGCCTCGGTGACGCGCTCGTTCTTCCGCCTGTTTATGAGGACGGACAGCTCGTTGATGGCGTTGTAGGCTGAGTGCCCCTTAGCCGGAGGGTCGTCCCCGGCGCACGGGAGCACGCAGAGCGCGATGAAGGGGACGCCGGACCCGAGGGCCTTCCTCATGTGGCGGGCGAATTCGAAGACTATGCCGCTGCCGGTGCCTCCCCCGAGGCCGAAGACGACGAGGACGATGGGGGAGGTGATGGACGACAGGGCGTGGTCCTTGAACATGTTCACGAGGGATTTGATGATGCCCAGCTGGTAGTAGTTCAGGTCGTAGATGGCCTTCGCGAGGGACCGCCTCCTCCCGGCCCCGCCGGCGAGGGGCGGGATGGCCATGGTGGAGGGGAGCCAGGGATTGTACTTCTGGATCCTGATCCCCTCGTTCACCAGGTGCTCCCTGAACTTGTGATGGACGAAGTCGAACATGGCCTCGGCGCTGGGGAACTTTATGGATTTGGCTATGAGGCTGAGGCGCTCCGCGGGGATGCCCCTCCGCTTCATGAGGTCGATGACCCCCCCGTGGGTATCCTCCAGGCTCTTGATGTCCGGGTCAGCCACGTCGAGAGCCATGAGGGAGAGCCTGGTCACCCCGCTCTCCAGGAGCTCCAGGGTCTTCTCATGCTTCAGGAAGGACTCCACTATGTTCGTGCCCGCGCCGCCCAGTCCAACCATGTGGACGACGCTTGAGTATCCTATCTCCGCCATCAGATCCTCTCCGTCTCCTTCAATCGATCATTTATCTCCTTGAGCCTGGAGGCCAGGTTCCTGTCGATCCTCGACGCCCTCATGGTGAGGGCCTCCATCTCCCGGATCTGGTCCTCTACCATCATGGAGATGAACGACAGCTTTCCACGAGCTCTGAGCATGAGGTACGCCAGAGCAGCGGAAAGCGCGCCCAGCCCGCCCACGAGGGGGAGAAAGTAGCGCTCGGCTAGGCTGGGGCCGGTCTGCACGGGGGGGATCTCCACCTGGAGGGCCTCGAGGATGTCCACCGCGCTCCGTACCGACCCCACCTCCGCCTGGCTCTCAGCCATCGCCAGGAAGCTCTCGTAGAGCTCTATGTAGGCGGGGTCCACCTGGCTCTCCTCGTATCCTCGGAGTTCCTCCTCCCTCTGCCCCCTGATGAACCGGTACCCATCTATCTCCGAGTCGATTATGTTCAGGGTTATCTTATCGAGGACCCCGCCATCGGGGCCGGTGAGCTGAATTATCGTGAAATTGACGGGCTTATGTAGCGTGAGACCGGCGCTCAGGCGGGTTATGGTCAAGTCTCCGGGGACCTTCCCGAAGGTGGATATGACGTATCTCCCTTTGACCTGGCTGAAAGTCATCTCCGCCTTGTTGGGGTTGTAGTCCCCCGTCAGGTTGAGGTCGGTCGTGTGTATCTCCCAGAATCGATCGATGGAGTCGGCGTGTAATAGTCTCAGGGACAGGGTCAGATTGGCGTATGCCGCGGTCAATCCGATGTCAAGGGTTACGGTGATGTTGTACTCCGCGCCGGCGAGCATGGGGGCGTTCTGGAGCAGCTCCCCGGTCTCGAGGTTCCCCTCCAGTATCAGCTGCTTCGTGGTCAGATCCTCCACGCGGTACCGCTTGAACCATCTCTCCCCCTCAGCCTCCGCAATCCCCATAGAGGATGTAAGAAACACAAGCAGCAGAAGCGAAAGCACCCCAGCCCGTCTCAAATACGTTCACCCGAAATAATCTGATATCCCCTTATAATTTAAACTGTCCGCCAAACCGGCAAGAAATTTATTTCAGATCAGGTGATGAGGATTGGTACATAAATTTCATGTCCGCAGTAAATGATTTGGAAATATGATAATGCAGTTATAGATTCAGCAGGTGAAATATCTGATAGAGTAAATCGGCCGTGTGATGTTACATATATTCACTTCGTTGACATCAGTTCCCCCGCATGTTTTCGTCTCAAATATCTGAGACGAAATGCCGCCTCGCCCTGGAGAAAGCTGCTCGATGTCGCCTCAAACATCCTTTTAAGTGGAGAATCGCCCTTCCATAAACGTGGAGGTGCCTTTTTGGGGGAGAGGGAATCAACTAAAGTCACGTGGGTAACCTGCCCCGAATGTGGAGCTAAGATCGGAATCCTCCTCTCCGTGGGCAGAGAACCCCCCTCCGCCGATAGACCCGTCGCGGAATCCGCCGCGTGGCCGCCCTCCGGAGCAAGGGAGAGGCTGTCCTCGGCCGGCGTCGACCTCTCGCTGGTCGATGTCGAGGAAGGGGAGGAGGTCATCACAATCAGCCCGAAGAGGTTCCTCGACGACCTCTGGGGACCTATCAACGACGCCGTAAGGTCATTGGGCGGCAGCTGGATCCGGGAGGGCAGGGAGAGCAGGTGGGAGATCAGGAAGGAGGACCTCCCCACGGGTTAGTTGAATTCAATGTCCGATGGTATAGCCCCCATCGACTAGGCCCCCCAATATTTTTGATGCTTTATTTAGTTAAAGAACGCCAGCATAAGGATGTCCATTGTATTGTTCTTTGAAACTAAGGTGATGTTTTAGCGGATTCGGATCTCGGCTCAGTTTCTCAACAACTAAATTATTTCGCGCATCGCGCGCGATGTTACGGGGTTTTTTGGTGATCCGTCCGCAAGAGGTCTTCCGCCACCTCCGCAGCCCACTCCCCCGTTCCGGGGTTCCCGCGCACCTCCCTCAGGAACTCTATCCAGTCGATGTCTAGAGCTGTCCTCCAACGCTCGAAGGCATCCAGCAGGTTGGCGTGCGCCCTCTGATGGTAGGAGCAGTGCACGGAGGCCTCCTCCCGCCTGCGCCCGCAGAGCCTGCACCTATCCTCCACGCTTTCCACCTCTCTTCTTCGAGGGGCATTCGAAGTTGACGCAGAGATCCCAGGGGCGTCTCCCCCTACTGATCACCCTTATGATGGGGGCGCCGCATTTGGGGCACGACCTCCCCGTCGACTGTATCCTCCCCCTCTGAGGCAGGGGGAAGCTGGCGCTGCAGGAGCCGTTGAAGTAGTTGCTGCAGCCGGCGAAGCGCTTCCCCGTCCGCTTGTTCCTTATCAGCCTCATCTCTCCCGTCCCGCAGGCGGGGCAGGGGCCGAGGACGTTCGCCCGAAGCCGCTCAGCCCTAAGCGCCTCGTTGATCTCGGTGCCGATGAGCCTCTCCTTGGCTTTGAACTCCTTGAGTATGGGCTCCAGCATCTCGATGGCCTCGTTGACCACGCCCTCGGCGGGGATCTCCCCGGTCTGGATGAGCTCCAGGTCCCTCTCAAGGCGTCGGGTCATCTCCACCGAGAGGATCTCAGGGCAGTAATTGCTCAGGGTCTCGACGATGGCGAAGCCTAGGTCCGTGATGGTTATGGGGTTGCCGTCGACGTAGCCGCGCTTGAAGAGGGTGTCGACGATGTCGGTCCGGGTCGCCTTGGTCCCGATCATCTCGTCCTCCATCAGCTTCAGCAGGGAGCTGGGGTTGAAGCGGGGCGGGGGCTTCGTCTGCTTCCTGACGGCCTCGAGCCGGTTCAGCGGGAGAACCTGGCCCTTCCTCAGCGCCGGCAGGGCGGCCTCCTTCTCCTTCACGTAGGGTCTGTAGAAAAGCATCCACCCCAGTTCCAGGATTCTGCTCCCCCTGAGGCGGAAGAGGTGCCCGTTCACGTCGACCTCCGCCTCCGTCCTCTGCCTGACGGCGGGGTCTCCGAGGGTCGCCATGAAGCGTCTGCAGATGAGGTCGTAGACCCGGCTCTGCGCCTTGCCCAGCTTCCCGGGCGTGTTCCCGGTGGGGTATATGGCCGGGTGCGCGGGGTCGTCCTTCTTTCCCTGCCTCGGCCTCAGAGCGGGCTTGGACAGGAGCCTCTCAGCCAGGTCAGCGTAGGCACGCCTGCTCCCAAGTCCCTTCAGTATCTCGGCGAGGTCTATAGAGGGCGGGAGCCGCTGGCTCGAGGTCCGGGGGTAGCTAATCAAAGCGTCCAGGTAGAGCCTTTCGGCTGCCCTCAGCGTCGTGCGGGGGGCGTAGCGGAACTGGCGGTAGGATTCCCGCTGCAGGTCTCCGAGGCTGAAGGGGTGGGGCGGGAGCAGCCTATGCCTCCTCGACCGGATGGAGGTGATGAGCCCCTCCCTCCCCCTGCAGGCGGCCTCCACCTCCAGGGCCTCCCTCTCGGTCCCGATCCTGGGCCGTGCGTACTCGAGGGTGTACCGCTTCCCGTCGATCTCCGTCTCGGCCTCGATGACCCAGAAGGGGGTGGGGACGAAGGTTCTGACCTCCACCTCCCGCTCCTTTATGAAGTTGAGGGTGGGCCCCTGGACCCTGCCGCTGCTCAGGGTACTGTAGTAGCCCGTGGCGTTCTTCACCGAGAGGGTCAGGGCCCGGCTGAGGTTTATGCCGAAGAGCCAGTCCACCTCGTGCCTCGCCCGCCCCGCCTCGATGAGGGGAAAATCCAGGGTGGGGGGCATCTTCTCCCAGGCCCTGACGATGTCTTGGTCTGTGAGGGTTGAGTAGCGCATCCTCCTCGCCCGCTTTGGGCTCTCCTCGCCGCAGATGTGGAGGAGGATGGTGTAGGCGATGAGGCTCCCCTCCATGTCGTAGTCGCAGGCGCTGACGTATTCCTCCGCATCCCTCGACAGCTTCTCGATGACCTTGATGAAGCCCTGGGTCCTTGCCGCCGACTTGTTAGCCTCGTAGGCGGGCACCCACTTCAGGTTGAAGACGGGGTAGGTCCAGCCGCCTCCGCTCTGGGCCACGGTGAACAGGTGGCCGAGGGCCGAGACGACTAGGAGTTCCCTCCCGCCACGGCGGGCTACGAAATAGGGGACCCCTCGCTCCCTGTACGCCCCCGGTCTACCTGCATCATCGAGGGCCTGGGCTATCCGCTTCGCCGCCGTCGGCTTCTCGCAGACGACCAGAGTCGGCCCCGTCAACTCAGGTTCACTATGAAGGGGTGACCAAAATAACTTTAGGTACCTCAGGTCAAACTTTCAAGCCGGCGACTGATATGGCCGCTGGGCGCTTCATAAGGGGTTGGCGTTCCAGTCGTTCCAACAGCGGGTAGGTTCTTGCAGACGCGCATATCATATTTCGTCCTGGATCAGGCGGAGCGTCTCTCTGAACATCTCCGGGAACACCTTCTTCAACGATTTTCCAGGCACCCCGATCCATCTGGGCCTTATCCCTTCATCGGCCAAGGCCCTCTCCAGCTCCTCCATGAACACTCCCCTGCCCTCGATGAAATCGACGTCCTCCGGGAACCTCCTGGTCTCGACGGGCACGCCCTCCCTCCACCTCCCCACGATATTTACGCCGCAGCTCGGGCTGGCCTCCGCCCCCACCACGGCGACGATCTCCGCGCCATTCTTCACGAACTCCCTCAGCTGCAGGACCTCCTCCCCGGCCTGAGCCGCGTACGACGCCCTGATCTCAGGTTTATCGTACGTATCCTTGGGCATGGGCAGCCTCTGGATGCCGTGGAGCCTCATCTCGGGGCAGCGGAGCTGGACTATGCCGACCCCTTTCTCAATCAGTCTCTTAATTACGTCCTCCTCTAGCCCGTGATACTCCGCCAAGCCGTCCTCGAGGCTGTGGACGTTCATGATGCAGTGGCTTACCACGACAATCCTATTGCTGCGGGGATCCGTCAATTCATCCACGCCACACGCGCTATGCTCGGTGATATTGATAAAAGTCTTCTCACGCAAGAGATGGGAGGACAGCGACTTGAGCAAAAGGTTTGGAACATATTACATAGGAAACGATTGTTGGAGCGAGTAACGAGACTCCCATTTTCCGAGGGTCACGCATGTCTCCTTTAGGATCTCCTCAGTCTATTGCTTTACCGAGGTTTCTTGCTGTGCCTTCTTTGTCATCCACTTCCACGACGACCTTAGAGTAGTCGTGGTCCCTTAGCTTGAGGGTCACGCATTTGGTCCTGTCCCTCACGTAGTAGAATATCTTTCCCCGCCTGGTCCAGAAAGTCCCGGCCCAAAAAACAGGGGGCAGGTGGGTGCCTATCCTGCTCGCGAGCCAGGGCGGGTTCACGGTCTCCGTGGAGACGCTCTCGATGTTCTTGAAGGGTATGCTCAAGCTCCTCTTGAGAGCCAGGAATTTCTGCGCGCCCTCAAACCTGAATATCAGGCTATCCTCACTGATCTCGACCTCGACCATCCCGGCTCCGCTCCGTGTATTGATTCATGTTTCAGAATAATTGTTGGACGGCTCAGCCCTCTTCCTTGAGGCTGTTGTAGAGGTCGTGGGCCTCCTTCGGCGTCGCGCCCTCGTGTAGGACCGCTCTGACCGCCCTGATCATGGCGACGGCGTGGTCGTTCTGCCAGATGTTCCTCCCCATCACAACGCCGACGGCCCCGGCCTGGATGGCGTCGTAGGTCGTCGTCAGGGCGTCGAGCTCCGTGTCCATCTTGGGTCCGCCCGCTATGAGGACGGGGACCGGGCAGCCCTCCACCACCTTCTCGAAGCCCTCGCAGTAGTAGGTCTTCACGAACCGGGCGCCCAGCTCGGCGGCGATGCGGCAGCATAGGGCCAGGTACCGGGCGTCCCTCTTCTCCAGCTCCTTGCCGACGGCGGTCACCGCGAGGACGGGGATGCCGTAGTCCTCGCAGTCGTCCACCATCATGGCGAGGTTGGTCAGGGTCTGCTGCTCGTGCTCGGAGCCGACGAAGATGGAGAGAGAGACCGCGGACGCGTTCAGCCTCAGCGCCTCCACCACCGACGTCGTGACCGCCTCATTCGACAGGGCCGGGCCAACGATGCTGGTGCCGCCCGAGACCCTGAGGATGACCGGCGTCTCCTCGTCGGGGTCTATGGAGGCCCGCAGTATCCCCCTGGTGAGCATGAGGGCGTCCGTGTACGGAAGGAGGGGCTCCACCGTCTTCCACGGGTCCTCAAGCCTCCTCGTCGGCCCCAGGAAGTAGCCGTGGTCGATGGGGAGCACCAGGGAGCGGCCGGTGCTGGGCCTGATGATCCG
>Ga0114921_10001500_pt1 | contig 10730 bp, 9 predicted proteins | sample BentaG_FD_87016 | JGI IMG/M metagenome (GOLD analysis project Ga0114921, IMG submission 87016) | Deep subsurface microbial communities from South Atlantic Ocean to uncover new lineages of life (NeLLi) - Benguela_00093 metaG | ecosystem: Environmental > Aquatic > Marine > Oceanic > Sediment ...
AAAGGATTATGACCAAAGGATGGACTTTGATGGCAACGGTGTCATTGACATCATCGATTTATATGAAGTAGCAAGGGATTTCGAAAAGCCGACTTAACTTCTCATCGAATTTTTCTTCCGTAATCAACGCTCTCTGGTTTCATCATAAAGTTTAGTAGTTCGCTTTATTTAGCCTCCAGAGTGTTTTTCTCTCCAATTTCCAGAGCACTGGGGCTAGAGCAACCATCAAGACAGCCATCGTACCGAAAGGTACTTCGGGTATGACGAACATTACAACGTCTGGGCAAAATGTCTAGACAAGTTTATTTTTTCGCTATTCCACACTAGGCTTAAGCTATTGCTTTCTTTCAAAAGTGATCTTCGTTTGAGGATGACTACGGCAACAGTAAGCATTAAGAAAGCGAATATTATTGAGGCCCATGTTTCAAATTCTGGGATAATTTCGTAGATTTCTTCGCTGAGAACTAATTCTTCCGTTAATCCCACATGTCGATGTTGCATGTACCCTTCTTGATCAATAACGACTAAAGTTGGAATGTATTGAACATCATATTCACCATAAATTCCGATGGTGTCTCTGGCAACAATCCAGTCTATCTCATGTTCCTGTCTGAATTGCTGTAGCCTTTCAACCGTGTCAAAGCTTGGGCTGACACTGATCGAGATGATTATCAGGTCTTCACCGAACTCCTCATGTAGAGACTTCAGATGGGGGATTTCTTCACGACAAGGACTACACAAGGTATCGAAGAAGTCTAGGAGAACCACTTTTCCTCTGTAGCCGCTAAGGGAGAATTTAACCCCGTCAATATCGGTTAAAGTGAAATCTGGGGCGATTTCTTGAGCAATTACTGATCTCACCAAAACTGATAACAGGGCTAGACTGGTGAAAAATAAAATCTTGCTGTTCAAGATATGACTTCTCCTCTAGGACAATCAAGATGTTGAATAATTATTTAAGAATATCTCTGGAGTCGTGGACATGTCTGTTCTTTTCTGAGAATGCTCCGTATTTGTTTATCCTTGTATCAATTCGAAGTCGTCTCCAATGGTGTAGGCGTTTGTTTCTTGGGCTGCATCGCTATTCCTTATAGAAATTCCCACTTTCATACGATAGGTTCCTTCGGAGACTGTAAATTCGAGCCATTGGCTTAAAGTCCAAGTCGTAGCGGGTTCACACTCCGCGGATTGACCTGTAATCCGTTGGTAATTGTCATCCCAGAAACTTGCGTAGATGTAACATTTAATGCTACTTTTGTACCAGAAACGGAAGAGATACCTAGAACCTATTTCAAAAGGAGAGTATTCAATTCGGAAAGATTGATACCAATAGGCTGAGTGCCAACCAAGAGCAGATGTGTTGTGGATTATCGATACTTTTACAGAACGGTCGCCCATATGTTCTGTGTCAAGCCATGTATGAACTGCCCCAACATCTCCATAGGCATCTTTCTCCCAGTATTCAGGCAAATTGTCTCCATTTTCATCGATTTCCACTGATGGATTAAGAAGATAATTGAATGTGTCTCTTTTTCCATATTCTTTAGATACTATATACAAATCTACTATACCTATGACTTCGTCATTGTTTAAGTCCACTGCTTTATTCCACCTCTCATCTCCATGACGACTCCCAAACGCTTTAGCCACTAAATAAAGGTCTGTAATGTCGACTTTTAGGTCACCATTAATGTCTCCTATTAGTACACGAGATATAATGTAACCGATTTTCTCTGAAAGTGTACCCGATCCTGTTAATCCTTCATGTATATATAAGATATAACCTCGTTGATCAATAAGTACTAGGGTTGGAATGGTCCAAGGTGCCCCAAACTTTTCCCGGATGCCAACTGTGTCTCTGGCAATGATCCAGTCTATCTCATGTTCCTGTCTGAATTGCTGAAGCTTCTCAACTGTGTCGTGTGCGCGGACACTGATCGAGATGATTGCTAGGTCTTCACCGAACTCCTGATGTAGATACTTCAGATGCGGGATTTCGGCAATGCAAGGGATACACAAGGTTGAGAACAAGTCTAGTAAAACAACTTTTCCTCTGTAGTCGCTTAAGGAAAACTCAACTCCGTCGATATCGGTCAAGGTGAAGTCTGGGGCTATCTTTTCAGCAATGGCTATATTCGTCGACGGTAATAACAAGGCTATGCTAATCAACAACAAGATCTTTCTCTTCAAGATGTAACATCTCCTCTCAGGCAATCAGCTCTTTCCAACACTCCTCCCCAGCTTCCTTCCCATGTTTTTGCACAATGTAGTTTGTTCATTGGTCATGGTTATGTCTTTAGATTCTGCGTGGGGGTCTCCAGTGTTTGCGCGCGTGCGCCAAAGTTGGCTTTTTAGCGTGAGATGTATCCCCTCAGCTGCCTTTCTCATTTTAATGTTGTAGAACAAAATATTTTCCAACTTCTTCAACACTCCGCTTCTGAACTGCAGTTTTTTAAGAAGATATCCTTTGTAAACTCCAGAGACAAATGCTGCAGCAGGTTTTCCCTCCAATTTGTTTGCCTTTTCTTTCTCCAAGTGCACAAGTTTCACAAACTTGTAGAAGGTGTTGTCGAGAAGATGTTTTAGCTCGCCACTTATGTCATCAAGATAGGTGGGGGACCCAATTGCGAGGGCATCGGCTTCAGCAAGATCAGAAGGTTCAACTTCATTGACACGTCTGATTATAGCCTTGACGTGTGGAACTTCTTCCACGCCCTCAGCAATTACGTTCGCCATCTTATCAGTGAACCCCATCCGACTGTGAGTAACAATAAGAACCACCTGGGTCTTCTCATCTGGTTTTCGTTTAATAATCCGCACTCTCCAGCGCATGTATACATGAATTTAGGAGTTTGCGTTACTTAAAAATATAGCTGTACATCCTTTCTAGATGAATTGTATAGGAAATTTCCGTATTACAACTTTGCGTTTCCCAGATTTGCTTTTGGCTATAGAGTCCACCAGTTCAACTTCTATTTCTAGGTCACCCATAAGTGAATGCATCATTTTTCTAATAATTTTCGTATCTTTAGAAGTATAAGTTTTACCTGGAACTATTCTTACTATGATTTTAGTTTGAGTTTCTTGGACAATCTGATATTGTTTAATATCGAGTGTTTCAATAATGTATTTGAGACGTCCAGAGAATGGGTTTTGCATGAATTCTCCGGTTGCGGACACTAAGATTTCTGAAGTCCTTCCAAGCAATCTTCTCATTAATGGTAAGCCTCTGCCGCAGGTACAGATGTCGTCTGATGGTACACCCATGTCGCCGACCTCGTATCGTATGAAGGGCATGGCGTAGTTGGTGAGATCAGTAACCACGATGGATCCTATCTCTCCAGGTGCAACCTTTTCGCCTTCGCTGATGAATTCAAATACAAAATTCTGGGAGAAGAGATGGTATCCCTTGTGTTCTGAACATTCAGACGCGAAAGTGCCGTTTTCTCGATTGTGATAGTTCCACCACACCTTACAACCGAATACAGTTTCGATCATTTCTACCTCATGCTCGAAGAGACTCATAGAATCAATGATAACCGATCTCAAATGAAATTCTTCAATTCTTCTATCTTCAATGAATTTCGCTAGATTTGCAACTGACGTGGCAGTTCCATAGAGAATTTTAGGCTTGAATTTTTTCATTTTCTGTACAAATTTTTCTATTGTTTTCTCAGGCATTTGGTAAGCGTCTAGAGAGACGCGTCTTTTCATTTTTCCCTCTAGTTTTGCCCATACAGATTGAAACATAGGTCTATCGAGGTGAAGCCCGAAAACTTGAGCGAACTTGTCTCCTACTTCGAACCCTGCCCATCTCCAAGCCAGATATCTGGCAGCTGTAGACCACGAACGATTTTCTTTCGTCGTATAAAATCTAGTGGGTTCTCCTGTAGATCCACCAGTGACTCCATACTTCATTTTCTTCTTCGGGTAACCTCTCGAAATAAGAGTGTCGAATTCGTCTCTAACTTTATCTCTACTTAGCACGGGCAGCTTCGCCAGATCGGTCAGGCTTTTGATATCGTTAAGGTTCAACTTGTTTTTTCGAAATATTCTATGGTAGTACGGAACAGTTTCATATGCATGTTTGATCAAATATGTAATTTTTTTTCCCTGAATTTTCCTGATTTTCTGGGGGCTGAACCATTGAGACTTCTCCAATTCTCTCATGTACTTGCGAGTGTGGTTTCTGGTTGCAAAGTCATACAAAGGAATGACAATGTTCCTTACGAGGCTCGAATACATTCATTCACGTCCTTAAGTGTAACTGAGTTTGTTTTCTTGTTATTATACGTTTTATTCTTTCTTGACCTAAGATGATTGCCACGACATTCGAGATTCCCATGAAGAAAGATTTTAAGTCATAGCTTGCGTGCGTTTAGTGCCAATTTCCTTCCATGTTTTTACACAACGCGGCTTGTTGACATGTTAGCGGCAGTGAGGCACGTGGATCTCGACCACTGATAGAGTGGATGAGATGTATCCCACCAACTACTTTCTTCATTTCAATATATGAGAAGAGAATGCATCCCAACTCTTTTAACACCATACTTTTGAACTGCAGCGTTCTTACGAGGTATCTCTATATCTTCCACAGACAAACGCTGTAGCAGGCTTTCCCTTTAGTCTGTTTATCTTTTCTGCCTTACGAAGCTTGCAGTAGATGCTGTCGAGAAGATGTTTCAGTTCACCGCTTATGTAATTCAGATAGGTTGGGGACCTAATTGCGATGGCATCGGCTTCAGCAAGATCAGAAGGTTCAACTTCATTCACGCGCTCAATTACGGCTTCAACGTTGGAAGCTTCCTCTACTCCCTCAGCGATTGCCTTGGCCATGTTATCAGTGAACCCCATCCGACTGTGAGTAACAATAAGAACCACCTGGGTCTTCTCCTCGCTTTTTTCTCAAAATCAACACCATGCCTATACGTCTTGATGTCTCGCGCAATATGTTTTCCATCATTTTAGTAGTTTGTATTACCGTAAGAATCTACCGTAATCATATCTTCTCAAAGATAGTATATATCACTAGCGCGATGGTATGAGAAGTGATTTAGGTGGGAGGCGCTCACGCCATGTTATGAGCGCCTTTGTTTGTGGTTTGGACGCGCATAAGGATTCGACTTATGCGACTATTCTGGATTCGGATGGAAAGATAGTTAATCAAATGAGAATGAGTAATGAGCGAGTGCTTTTGTATCTGTCCCGCTTCAACGTTGACAAGGTTGGCATGGAAGCTTCCAACCAAGTGGTTCCGTTGTACAGGCAGCTGGTGAAAGAAGGCTACAGTGTGTCTGTTTCTCATCCTAAGAAGACACGGTATATTGCGGAGGCGAAGATTAGAAGTGACAGGGTGGATTCTAAGGCTATTGCTGAGCTTGTGAGGTTGGACGCGTTGCCATTGTCGTACGTGCCTGACGAGAAGACAGCTGCTGTGAGGGAGAAGGTGAGGCGTAGAGCGTTCCTGGTTAGAGAGCCCGTTAAGCTTAGAGTCAAGATTAAGAGCTTTCTTGCGTATGAAGGGGTTAAGCCGCCGTCTGATCATGGCTTGTTCACCCTGAAAGGGGTAGAGTGGCTTCACGCTTTGAGCCTTGAGCCTGTGGAGTCTTATCTGCGGGTTTTGAAGCCGTTGGATGATGAAATCAGGCTTCTTTCTAAGCATCTGAAAGGGTTAGCTGAGGGCGATGAGGATGTTAGGCTTTTGATGACTATTCCTGGAATAGGCTATTATTCGGCTTTGCTTGTGAAGAGCGAAGTCGGAGACATCAATAGATTCTGTCCCATATAAGTGGACGTTAGCGCGATTGAGGAGGGTCTGGATGCGAAGCCATAGTGCCGCAAAAATCGGCGAATAGGCGCGTGCCCTTCATCAATGTCAGCGAGGAGAAATAATGCAAGAGAGTTGAGGAGAAAAATGAAAAGGGAAAGAGCCAAATAACAGAACTTCACATAGGCGCGCTATATGAGGCTCATAACAAAAGGTGTGAGATCATCCTTGGCATATATTACGTAGTCTTTTTTCCCTAGTAGGGAGAAAGTCCATTCACGGATGCTCAGATCACCATTCAGCACCATTCTCACTGCGGACCTAAGATCATCCCTAAGAAATACCCATTTGATGCCCGCCTCATACTCTTCCGAGTATTTTGTGTTTCTTCCTATCGCGTCAAGGTAGGCGATAAGCATTATGTTAATCCCGCATTTTGCGCTAAGCGTGTTGAACCAAGCTGAGGTCCTCGAATTGATTTCTAATAGCTTGAAAGTGCCATCTCGATAGCTCTTCTTCAACTCTGCACTGAAAATTCCATGGTAGTGAATAGCCTTAAGGTATCTGAACAGCATCTCCTTTAAGGAAGTGACCTCTGAAGTCGGAACGCTCACGCATAAACTACTATTTCCGAAGGTTAGAGGCCACATCCTCAACCTTCGACGAGCGAAAAGAGCTTTGGGATTTAAGTCTCTGTCTGCGTATCCATCTAGAAATATGTGGTCAGTTGGAGGCCCAAGAACTATCTCTTGTATCACCACATCGACTTTGGCTCTCTTCATCAACCCAAAATATTTGATCAATTCTCTCTCCGAATTCGCTACGAAACCTTTCTTGCGAAAGCGTTCGGAAAATGGTTGAGAAAGATAAGGTTTCAGAAAAGTTGGATACGAGATGTTTCTACTTATCTTCTTGACATCTTTCAGATTTTCAGGGAAATACGTAGTTGGATGAGGTATCTTATTGTTCATTAGAGATTCATAAAATGTTCTTTTATTGATCAGGATATTAATAACTTCCTTTTTAGGAGCCGGCAAATAGTAGCCGTTCAATTTGTCTATTAAATCTGATAGATATGTCGCGTATGAGTCAGATGCTGGAAACAGGACCGCGTCACCGATTACATCATGAAGCTTCATTAGAACTCTCTTCAATTCGTCCTTCTCGTGGCCTATTCTGCGAAAGATGAAGTACTTCTTGCAATATCTGGAGTACATGGCTTCACCTTTCTTCTCATCCATGAAATAGACAGGCACCCCGGCTCTTCCTAGGGACCTTATTGCTCCAAGGCCAGTGGTAGTTCCACTGCCAAGCACGATCGCGGGAATTTTAAACTGTCTCATTTTCAGCCCGATCTCCTAAGTTTTCTAGTACCTTGCTACGATTCAATTTCAATGTTCAAGATAGTTCATCGAAGGTCCAATCACTAACTCCTGAACTACCTTCGACTTTTATAGCTGCAGATAACATTGTTTCGAAACGTAATACGCCGTTTCTTTCTTTTCTCTTTGCGTAACAGAAGAATGGAATAAACACTTTTTTTATAGTTTTTTGTATGGCTTCTTTTGTTTCTCCAAAATTCCATAAATGGAACCACATGTGAAACGGGAGTTTTCTTGCAATAGAAATGTCAAGAATCTTTTTTAGAAACACAAGACTTGTACCTTTACCAAGGTATAAGCTAGGATGAATATTGTAAAGTTGACCTTTCCTTTCTATATACATGCAATCCTTCATGAAATCTCCGTAGCCCCTGTAGCATTTGTATTTATGCTTCTGGATCAGGTCTAAGTGAGCCACACTCCCTTTGGGAAAGATAAAACTTTTTGGGGTAATGCGAAACTTCCTCATACCCATTGAGGTCATGTTCAGTTCCTTTTCAGCTTCATTGCGAGAAAGATTTGTGAACTCTCTATGGTAATATCCATGTGCTCCGATATCATGTTCAACGGAGGATTTAAGAAGAAGTTCCAGAATTGAATCATCAATCTCAGTCAGTTGCCCCCTGATGGCGAAAGTTACTGGTATTTCGAAGTCATTGAATGTTTCAGCAAACAAGGGGAGAGCCAATTCCTCTATCTCGCCGACTCGATATTCACTCATGTACCTGTGAACATTCGCATCATTCTTTCCTTTGTTGATCACTCCCAATTCACTGCTACCCACATCAACATCGATAGAAATTATAAACATACCCTTTTCAAGCTGCATCTTCGGCTTTTTAATTGAATAAGCCAAAAAATGATATAGTTGTGAAAACAAGGAAACATTTTTTCTCATACGTCCCACACTCAAGGCATGTGTTGCATTGGATAGCGCGCGCGCATGCGAATTAACTCGTGCTTCTCTGCCCTAAAAGGGTTTAGGGGCGACAACTGGCTGTTAACAATCCTTCACCATTGACTTTTTCCCTTTAGAAAGTAAAGAGCTTTAGTTCCAAAATATACACAGTGTATGAAATCGAAGTGTGCGTGCTGTAACTGTTTTTCTTAGAGCAAATGATTTACAAAATGGTTAAGGTTCTGAGAGTTAATATTTCTTCGCAGTATGTTTGTTGAACAGATCAACATGTCAATTAAGATAATTTCTTTGTTGCCAAAGCGCGCGCGCTCTGTTTCGTGTTTTGTGTTTTCAATGATTTTGTTGCTAAACACTGCTGGGATATCATTCATTGGATCGATTGTTCATGGATCTTTTATGGGCACATCTCAATTATCTGCGAATAATTCTGATTCGCTGTGTACTGATGTTAATGGCGATGGTGTTGTCAACATATTCGACCTTGCTATTGTTGGCGCAGCTTATGGTTCTTATCCCGGGCATTCAAGATGGAATGCGAATGCCGACCTGAATGATGATGACACTGTTAACCTCTTTGATGTCATATTAGTGGTAGGAGATTTTGGAAGAATTTTTTATTCTACGCTCAGGATGAAATCTTACACCAGCGCCGGCGTTCTAGATGCTCAGGACCTTGCAGAGTATTTTGATATGTGTCAAGCTTCGTACGGCGATGGAGAAAAAATACAGGCTGTTCACAAGATACGCCCAGATTTTAAGGCTTTGCTTTATCGGAATTTCCGTGCTGTTTATACTTATGCTGATGAGTGGGATGTGTTTGTTGCTAAGGGGTGGGTCTTGAGGGACGTAAATGGAGATTATGTTTACTCTACCGAGTATGGTTCAAGTTATCGCCTTGTGGACATCGGTAATCCAGATTATCAAGTATGGGTAGCGAATTGGGTTAAAGAATACTTGGACTTGTATGGTTTCAATGGAGTTTTTGCTGATAATAGTCTTAGCGCATCGGCAAGTGAACTCTTCTGGGGAGTGTCGGCGAGGCCAATTAATCCGAGAACAGCGAGTCATTGGACAGACCAAGAAATCAGGCAAGCTCAGATTGCTTTACATAACAAAGTCAAGCAAGCCATTGGTTCAAGGCTATTGATTTGCAATGGAATCTATTATGGATCATGGTTCTATGAGCAATACGAAGGTTTTGTAGACGTTCTCCAAGGTTCTCTAATAGACGGTTACATGAGTGAAGGTATCTGGTATACTTATGACAGACATTGGTTTAGCGAAAGTGAGTGGCTGGATAGTCTTAACTTCCTAATTTGGACACAAGACCATTTTCTGAAGGAAAGAGATAGCAGCGCATTTGTGCCTGTGTGTAAACTGGTAGGAGCAGAAGGAGACCCGTATCCTCTTCCTTCAGGCTGCACAAAACAACAATTGTTCACCTACGCCTTTGCTTCAACCTTGTTAGGCGTTAAAACCGAAAAAAATTATGTTGGTTTTAGTGCAGGCACAGATTTCATCAGAGAAATTGCTCACCCGCTATTCAACATTGACGTTGGCAAACCATTGAATCCCTATTATATGGTTGAGGGAACACATGTTTACGCTAGAGATTATACAAGAATCAAAGTCTTGGTTAACCCCACAGATCAGCCGTATACTGTGATTCTAGATAAGGATTACAAAACTCTTGATGGGCAAATCGTTTCGTCTGTTAGTGTACAGCCCCATAACGGCGTCATATTGAAAAATCCATACAACCTGCTATTGAATCCATCCGTTGAGGAAGACATCGATGATGATCATATGCCTGATCACTGGGAAACATGGAACTATGATGATATAACAGTAAGTTTCGAGTGGTCCACCCATCAGCCTCACAGTGACCTAAGAAGCGTGTTTGTATCGATTGAATCCAATACGTCTGCCCCAGAATGGCACAGTACAGGCTTGAGACAGTTCTTTGACCCATCTATTTTAAGACCAGGTCAGAGCTACAAGTTCAGATGTTGGTACAAATCTAACGTGACCATCCATTTGGTGGCGATTTTCTGGGACTCAAGCTACAATTGCGATGAAGTAAAAATGCAAATACCTACAAACTACGGAAACTGGAAACAAACAGAATGGCTGACCTTTAGTATTCCCGAGTCCACACATCATCTTGCAGTAGGCGCGACACTCTTGAACGAAGACATTGCATCTTGCTGTCAGGGTTGGACTTACCTTGACAACTTCGAACTTCACGAAACTTCGAGTACATGAAAGTACTCTTAATTAGCCAAGCGCGCGTATATGATATTTAACACGTTTCAATTTCCAAGAAACATCACTTATTTATCTCAGTTTTCAACCTTTAAGACCTGTACTCGCAGTAAACGGAGACGCGGGCACAGGTTGTTGAAGTATAGTCGAACGTGTAGTGGGTTTTTATCTCCAACGAAGTAGGCGCGCGCGCAGATTAGTTTTGAACCTTATAACATTCTTTTAACATTGCATATATTTTGCAAAGGTTCAATTTAAATAAAACGTGTGCCTATAGCGCGCGCTAGGGTGTTTAGAAATTCTTGGTTTGATGTGGGTTGTGTGGTTTTTCCTTGCTGATGGAGACCTTTTTGGCTTGTGCACTTGGTGCATGCCAGTTTTTGTGTTTGTTTTTCGT
>Ga0114921_10001501_pt1 | contig 10728 bp, 2 predicted proteins | sample BentaG_FD_87016 | JGI IMG/M metagenome (GOLD analysis project Ga0114921, IMG submission 87016) | Deep subsurface microbial communities from South Atlantic Ocean to uncover new lineages of life (NeLLi) - Benguela_00093 metaG | ecosystem: Environmental > Aquatic > Marine > Oceanic > Sediment ...
GACTACCTGCAAAAGCCCCTGGATATGCAGTACCTGCTGGCGACCCTGGACCGCTGTTTTGAAAAGCTACGGCTCGAAAGCGAGAAGACGGCCGCAGAGGAGGCAATGCGGGAGAGTGAGGAGAAGTTCCGGGCCATCGTGGAGCAATCGGCCGACGGTATCGTCTTGATCGATGAACAGGGAGCCATCATTGAATGGAACCGGGCTCAGGAGCAGATTACCGGACTGAAGCGTTCCGATGTGCTGGGCCAGCCGATGTGGGATGTCCAGCTCAAGCTGCGGCCGGACGGGAAGAGAACCACGGCAGCCCGTGAGCGTCTCAAGGCCGGGACACTTGAGTTCCTCAAGGGTGGGCAAGCGCCGGGGTATGATCAGTTCCAAGATTGGGAGATGCAGCACACTGATGGATCCCGGAAGATCATTCAGGCATCGATTGTGCCCATCAAAACCAGCGAAGGTTTCATGGTTGGCAGCGTCAACCGCGACATCACCGAGCGCAAGCAGTCGGAAGAGCGGCTAAGAATACTCTCATCGGTAGTTGAACAAAGTGCCCGCTCCATTGCTGTCCTCGACAAAGAAGGTGTGGTCCAATACGCGAATCCGGGGTTACTCTCTCTATACCAGATCAGTGCTGACGAAGTAGTCGGGAAAAACTGGCGGTCCTTTATGTCTGAGGACTCCACTCTGAGAGACGATTTTCCGGAGATTCGGAGTACCGTGCTGGACGGAGGAATGGCGTGGAAAGGAGAGTTCAGTGATAGATCAGTGGGTGGTGAACTAGCATGGAGAGAGGCAACGATCTTCCACATCAAGGATGACGCAGGTGAAGTTGCTCACGTCGTATACTCCAGTGAAGACATTGCAGAGCGCAAGCGGGCCGAGAGTCTCCTGCGGAGTGAGAAGGAGAGATTCCAGGTTCTGGTTGAGCAGTCTCCGCTCGGAGTATCCATAGTTCGAAGGGATGGTCGTTACAGCTACATCAACCCGAAGTTTGTCGAGATCTTCGGATACACTCTGGAGGATATCCCTACGGGCGAAGAATGGTTTCGAAGGGCCTACCCCGACGAGGGGTACAAAAGCGACGTAATTGAAACCTGGAAGGCAGATCTGAAAGAGTCAAAGAGAGGCGAATCCAGACCCCGAACATTTTCTGCGATGTGCAAAGACGGGTCAGAGAAGGTGATCCACTTCAGGCCGGTGACCATGGAGAACGGGGACCAGTTTGTAATCTACGAGGATGTCACCGAGCGCAAACGGGCCGAGGAATTGGCCCGCATCCAACGAGATTTGGGCTTAGCGCTGAGCGCCGCACCCGACCTTGATGAGACCCTACGTCTGTGTGTTGATGCGGCCATCCGGTCCTCAGGGATGGACTGCGGCGGCGCTTATCTTGTCGACGAGACCACCGGCGACCTGACGCTGGCATCGCACGTGGGACTACCCGCCGACTTTGTGAAGAGCGGGTCCCACTTCAGCGCGGATTCGGACAACGCGCGGCTGGTGATACGAGGCAAGCCAGTGTACTCCCGTCATCAGGAACTGGGCGTGCCGCTAGATGAAGTGAGGTCTCGCGAAGGGTTGCGGGCCATCGCCGTGATTCCGGTGGCTTATGAAGGCCGGGTGATTGCCTGTCTCAACGTCGCCTCACATACCCTTGACAAGGTGCCGGGTTTCGCTCGCGCGGCGATGGAGAGCATCTCCGCCCAGATCGGGAGCGCGATTGTCCGCTCGAAAGCGGAAGAGGCCCTGCGAGTATCTGAGATTCGTTTTCGTTCACTGGTTGAACAGACTACGGACGGCGTGTATTGCTACGAATATGATCCTCCCATTCCAACGGATCTTCCTGTTGAGGAACAGGTAGCGTCGTTGTGCCGGGGCATTCTCGTGGAATGCAACGACGTATGCGCCAGATCATATGGGGCCACGCGAGCCCAAGAAGTGATCGGTGGAAAGCTTACCGAACTCTTCGCGACTTCTTTGGGCGCCCTGAACGATTTCTTCTGGGCATTCATCGAGACAGGCTGTCGAGCAGTCGACCTGGAACTCACTGACGTGCTCGACGATGGCACGGTGCGCTACTATTCGAATACTGGGCATGGTGTCGTGGAAGACGGCATGCTCCTGAGGATATGGGGCACGTTTCGAGACATCACCGAGCGCAAGCGGGCGGAGGAAGCGTTGCGGGAGTCGGAGGAGCGTTTCAAAGGCATCTTTGAGAATGCCTTGGTTGGCCAGTATCGAACCACTCCCGATGGTCGTATTCTCATGGGGAACCCCGCACTTGTGCGCATGCTGGGCTATTCGTCGTTCGAAGAACTCGCTCAGCGCAATCTGGAAGAGGCTGGATATGAACCGGAGTATCCACGCTCGGCCTTCAAGGAGCGTATTGAAAGCGCGAGGCAGGTTGTGGGATTGGAGTCTGCCTGGGTAAGGCGTGACGGCACCCCTCTGTTTGTTCGTGAAAGTGCAAGGGCCATTCGCGATGAAGCTGGGAACACGCTGTATTATGAGGGGACGGTCGAAGACGTCACGGACCGCAAGCGGGCCGAGGAGGAGATTCGCCGACGAAATGAGGAATTGGTGGCCCTTAACGCGATCGCAGAGACCGTGAGCCAGTCTCTGGACTTAACCGATATCCTGGAAGGTGCCCTGGACAAGGTATTGGAGATCATGCGAGTCGAGGCCGGAGGCATATACCTGGCTGACGAGGCCAGGCAAAGGGCGACCTTGAGGGCCCACCGTGGAGTGTCTGAGAAGTTCGCGAGGGAGGTGGGGGATCTCGAAATCGACGAAGAAACTATGCGGGGCGTCGACGAACTAGGCAGAGCCGGAAAGCTCATCTTGGCGAGTGAGCTAGTCCTGAGAGACAGAACACTTCTCAAGGCGGTAACAACGGCAATTGCCAGGGAGAAGTTGCGCTCGTATGTCCAGGTGCTGATCCGCATCAAGGGATCTCCCGCAGGCCTGTTGATCGTGGCCAGTCGGGACTCGCGCAAGTTCACCGCTCAGGAGGAGGAACTGCTGTCCACCATAGCCAACCAGATAGGCGTGGGCATCGAGAACGCACGGCTCTATCAGGCGGAGAAGCGGAGACTGTCCGAGCTGGAAGGTTTGCGGCAGACGAGTCTCGACATCTCCAAGCAGTTGGACCTGGACGCCGTGCTCCACTCCATCGCCTCACGCGCCGTAGAACTGCTGAGGGGGACGTCGGGAGGCCTGTATCTACACCGGTCCGAGCAGGATGCGCTGGAGTGGGCAGTCGCCGTTGGCACAGGGGTTGCGCCGATTGGGAGCACTCTCCGGAGAGGAGATGGACTCTCAGGAAAGGTGTGGGAAACGGGCCAGCCACTCATCGTGGACGACTACAGCCAATGGGAAGGACGGGCGACCATCTATGAGGAGTATCCACTGAGAGCGGTCGTGGCGGTTCCTGTCCGTTTTGGCGAGAAGTTCTTGGGAGTGCTCAATGTCCTGAAGGAGGTGCCCGAGAAGTTCAGCCCGGCCGAAGCTGAGTTACTGAGCCTCTTCGCCCATCAAGCGGCTATCGCAATCGAGAACGCCAGTCTGTACAAAGCGGTGCAGGCGCGTACGGCGTACCTCGAAACCCTGCAGGAAATCAACGCCACCCTGCGGAGCACGCTACCTCTAAACGAAGTGCTGGGGACAATTGTGAGGAGGACTGCGGAAGCTCTCGGCCACATCGGCTGCACCATCGTTCTGCCAGATGCTACTGGAGAACGGCTCGTGGTGGGTGCCGCGTGGGGCGGTCGCCTGGTGGACGCAGCCCTCAGGCTCACGGGGTTCAAACTCGAGTCTTTCGGATTGCCCTTGAAGGTCAAGGATAACCTCATAGCCCGAGCTTTCCACACCGGCCAACTTCAGACCTCAAGGGGCGAGCCTGAGGGTTTGGCCGCGGGCAGCGAGCCGTCGATCAGCCCGAAGATCGCCCGCGCCATCGAGCGCGCAACAGGGGCCAAATCGGCAGCCTGCGTCCCATTGCGCCTGGCGGAGAGAACGGTGGGCGTGCTAGTCGTCACATCGCCTCGTGAGCAACTCTCGGATGAGGAACGAGCGATGCTCCTCGGACTTGGGGATCAGGCGGCACTGGCCATCGAGAATGCCAGGCTGTATGAAGCGCTGCAAGCGCGTACCGTGTACCTCGAAACCCTCCAACGAATCAACGCCACCCTGCGTAGCACGCTACCTTTGAATGAAGTGCTGGACACGATCGTACGGGGCGCCACACAGGCGCTCGGCTACACCGGCACCTTCATCCTGATCCCCGACGAGTCCACGCGGCGACTGGTCCTGGGGGCTGTCTCGGGCGGCAGATTCGTTGACGCAACTCTCAGGCTCGCAGGGTTTGAGTTAGCCCAGTTTAGCCTCCCTCTGAAGGTGGAGGAGAACCCCATGGCTCAGGCCTTCTTGACCGGCGAACTGCAAATCTTGAGTGAGCCACCGGACCGCATCATCTTGGGGGTCGAGCCCGCTGTCAGCCCGAGTGTGGCCTCGGCCATACAGAGCGCGATGGGGGCAAAGGCAGCGGCCTGCGTCCCTCTGCGTGTGGGAGAGAAAGCGGTCGGCGCGCTGGTTGTCATATCGCCCAGGGAGCAACTCGCAGAGGAGGAGCGGATCATGCTCCTCGGCCTGGCCGATCAGGCGGCGCTGGCTATCGAGAACGCCAGGTTGTACGAGGAGACCAAGCGCAGGGCAGGGGAATTGGCCGCGCTCTACGAGGTGTCGCTGGAGGTAACGGGGCAACTGGACCTGCAATCGGTGCTGAATGCCGTTGCCCAGCGGGCGACCGACCTGCTGGGCGGACCGGCTGGAGGCCTCTACCTGTACGATCCACAGAGGCAGGATCTGGAACTCATCGCCGGCCGGTTCCTGGAGAGGGACTACACGGGTCTCAGATTGGCAATGGGCGAGGGCGCGTGCGGAAAGGTGGCCCAGAGCGGGGAGCCTCTGGTAGTGACGGCCTACCATGAATGGGAAGGGAGGTCATCCCAGTTCGATGAAGGACAAGAGTACAACGTGTTGGCCGTTCCTATCAAGCGAGGAGCAACACTCCTGGGAGCTCTGTATTTCAATTCCCCGGATCTGCAGGAGAGCTTCGACGAGACAGACATTCGCTTGGCCACTCTGTTCGCCAACTACGCGGCTGTCGCTATCGAGAACGCCAGGCTCTACGACGAGACAGAGCGCCGGGCAGAGGAGTTGGCGGCCCTCTACGATGTCTCGCTGGAAGTGGCCAGCCAACTGGAGGTTCCCGCTCTCCTGCAGACCGTAGTCCACCGAGCTATGGACTTGCTAGAAGGGGACGGGTGCGGGTTCTATGCCTACGACGAGGAGAGGCAGGAACTGGAGTTTATCGCGGCCGAGGGCCTAGCGCGGCGCCGGCTGGGAGAAACGCTAGCCCTGGGCGAGGGGGCAAGCGGAAAGACGGCCCAGACTGGCGAGCCGGTGCTGGTGATGGACTACGCCACTTGGGAGGGCAGGTCTCCTCAGTATGCCGACGAACCCAGCGCCAACATGCTAGCTGTCCCTGTCAAGACAGGCGATGTCCTGTCGGGAGTCCTATATGTCTACGACCAGGATCTGGAGAGGCGATTCGATGAGGGAGACATCCGCCTGGCCACTCTCTTCGCCAACCAGGCGGCCATCGCCATCGAAAATGCGCGGCTCTATGAGGCACGGGAGCGGAGGTCCGACGAGCTAATGGCTCTGTACGAAACGTCGCTGGACATCACCAGCCGACTGGACCCCGATAGCCTCTTGAAGGCGATCATCGGGCGGGCGGTGAAGCTATTGGATGGGCGATCAGGGGACGCTTACTTGTACCGCCCCGCTGAAGGCGACCTGGCAAGCGCAGCTTCTGTGGGAATACCGGCAGAGCTCCAGGGCGCGGTCATGAAGGCAGGCGACGGGTTTGCGGGGAGAGTGCTGGTGACCGGCGAGCCCCTGGTGGTTGAGGACTATGAATCCTGGGAAGGGCGGTCAGACCAGTACGCCGGCTACGGGTTTGGGCGCGTGCTGGGGGCGCCCATCAGATACGGAACGGAGCTTCTGGGGGTGCTGGTCCTCGAGAGGCCGCTGGAGAAACCAGAGTTCAAGGAAGCGGACGTGGATCTGCTCACCCTTTTCGCTAACCAGGCGGCGATCGCCATCGAGAACGCACGGCTGTACCAGGAGCGAACACGCAGAGCGGAAGAACTGGCAATCCTCTATGACATCTCTTTGGAGGTGACCGGTAAGACCGAGTTGTCGGAGGTGCTACCCAGCCTGGTGCAGGAGGCTGCCCAGCTGCTCGCTGCCGACGCAGGCGGCATGGACTTGTTCGACCCTCAGGCGCAGGAGCTGGAGTTGAGTGTCAGTTTCGGATACGAGAAAGACTATACCGGAACAAGATTTGCTTTGGGCGAAGGTCTTGCCGGAAAGGTCGCCCAGAACAAAGAGCCTATGATGGTCGACGACTATTCGGCTTGGGAAGGACGGTCACCTCAGTGGGAGGAGGAGACACTTGTAGCCGCGTTGGCCGTGCCTTTGTTGCACGGCGATGATTTGCTTGGAGTGCTGTCCCTAGGCCGCCGGGCACCGAGGCCCTTCGACGACAACGACTTGCAGTTGGGAACACTGTTCGCCAACCAGGCAGCCGTTGCCGTGGAGAAGGCGCGGCTCTTTGACTCAGTCAGGAGTCATCAAACAGACCTGCAAAGGCTGTCAGCGCAGCTCATCAACAGCCAAGAGGAGGAGCGCAAGAGGATCTCGCAGGAGCTGCATGACGAGATGGGTCAGGCCTTGACGGCGATGAGCATCAACCTGGCGGCCATCGAGAAGGAACTATCGTCAGATCGTGCGTCTGCGGTCGGAGAGAGATTGGCGGAAACAGACACGCTGATCGAACAGACGTTGGACAAGGTGCGCGACCTGGCCCTGGACCTGCGACCCTCGATGTTGGACGACCTAGGTCTGGTGCCCACCTTGCGTTGGTACGTGAAGAGATACGCCGCCAGACTCAACATTGATGTGGAGTTTGAGGCGATCAATCTCGAGGAGAGGTTACATGCAGAGACGGAAACGGTGCTCTACCGCACCGTGCAGGAGGCTTTGACCAACGTCGCCAGACATGCGCATGCTGGCAGGGTGGATGTGCGCCTCCAGCGTCGGGACTCCACGGTAACCGTCTCCATCGAAGATGACGGCCGTGGCTTTGATGTAGAGAAGGTCGGAGAGCGCGAGCTACAAGAGCGAGGCGCAGGCCTGTTGGGTATGCGAGAAAGGGTGGCCTCGCTGGGAGGCAGTCTCAGCATCGAGTCGGCTGAAGGGCAGGGAACGCGGTTGTCCATTGAGATACCACTTCCACGGAGGGCCCATGATGAACGAGATAAGAGTGCTGCTGGCCGAGGATCACACCATCGTTCGTAAGGGCCTTCGCTCGCTACTAGATGCGGAGGCCGGCATAGAGGTGGTAGGGGAGGCCGGAGACGGAAGAGAAGCCGTTCGGAAGGTTCAACAGTTGAGCCCCGACATCGTGGTCATGGATATTGCCATGCCTGGCCTGAATGGCCTGGAGGGAACCCGCCAAATCAGGAAGCGGTTTCCGGAGGTCAAGGTCGTAATTCTGACGATGCACACCGATGAGGAGTATATCCTTCAGATCTTGGCCTCCGGGGCCTCAGGATACGTGGTCAAGCAAGCAGCTCCCAGGGAACTGGTATCTGCGATCCAGTCCGTCCACCGGGGTGGTTCCTTCTTCAGCCCCTCGATATCCAAGAAGATCGTCGAGGGATACATCCGCCAGGCAGAAGCGACGGTAGAGGCGAACAGCTATCAGAAACTCACTGAGCGCGAGCGAGAGGTCTTACAACTGATCGCGGAGGGGCACTCGACCCGGGAGATCGGTCAACTCCTGCACATCAGTGTAAAGACGGTTGAGACCCACAGGGCTCACTTGACGGACAAACTTGACATCCACAGCGTTGCAGAGCTCACCCAGTACGCCATCCGCAAGGGGGTGATAAGCTTAGGCCAGTAGCGATACCCGATCTTGAAAGCGACAGCCTGCGTGGGGATGGCGCTTACAGCCCCTCGATACCGGTAGCTCCCATGAAAAGACCCTGACTGGAATAGGGTCTTTTTCTTTGTGAATTCAGGTTTCTCCTGATAGACGGGACCGTCCGTTTTCCGTTATATATAGAGGCGCGATGTCTGTGGAGAGATCAAGCCAAACAGGGAGGGAACTGTGCAGATAGCCAGGACGCTGCTTGTAGACGACGACGCTGGCTTTCGGCGGCGTGTGAGAGAGTTCCTCGCATCTGAGCCGACCATTGAGGTGATCGGAGAGGCGGCCGATGGTAAGGAAGCCATACTGAAGGCCAGAGAACTCAAGCCAAGTGTGGTTCTCATGGACCTGAGGATGCCAGGCACGAATGGAGTAGACGCCACGCGCCTGATCAAGGACGAAATGCCGCAGATCAAGGTCATCGTACTATCCCTTTACGACGTGGACGAGTACAGGCAGGCGGCAGCTGCCAGCGGGGCCAGCGCCTACGTGCTGAAGAAATCCCTGATCAAAGAGCTGATACCGGCAATTCAGCGCACTTAGCGAATGTGGAGATCCGTGACGTTCAGCCAACGAGAGCCTTCGAGAGGTGAGAAGTGGACAATGAGACCATCAAGACTCTGCTCGTAGAGGACGACCCCGATGACGTCCGAATGGTGCGGCAGATGCTGACGACCACGGAGGGCGCCCGGTTCCATGTGGAATGCGCGGATCGTCTCTCGACTGGAATTACTCTCCTGGCTGAGGACAAGAGTGACGTAGTTCTGTTGGATCTCTGGCTGCCCGACAGCCAGGGCCTTGATACGTTGCGCAAAGTACTGACTCAAGCACCTCAGACACCGGTTGTAGTATTGACCAGCATGGACGACACAGCGACCGCGGTGGAGGCAGTGCGGGAGGGTGCGCAGGACTATCTGGTCAAGGGGCAGGTAGACAGCAACTTGCTGGCGCGCTGCATTCAGTATGCCATCGAGCGCAGGCGGGCCGAGGAGGCCCTCAGTCGCTCGGATGAGTTCTGCAGGACCATCCTTGACAGCATGAACGATGCTGTCTCCATCATTAGTGTTGATGACAACAGGATATTAGGATGCAACAGGGTCTTCTTGGAACAACTGGGGTTGAAGGAAGATGAGGTCATAGGGAAGCCATGTTACGAGATAACCTATCGCCGGTCTGATCCATGTACACCTCGGGATATTTGTCCTGTGCGAGCCGACACACTTGGCGAGGAGCACTCAGTAGCCGAACATGTTCATCATCGGGCCGATGGTGAAGAGATGTGTGTCGAGGTCTCTGCCTCTCCAATCAAGGATGAAAGCGGGAGAACCATCCAGGCGGTTCTTGTGTCGCGAGACATCAGTAGCCGCAGGCGGGATGAGGAGGCTCTACGAGAATCCGAAGAGAAATTCAGAAGCCTCGCGGAACGGTCACCGAACATGATCTTCATCAACCACAAGGGCAGGGTAGTGTATGCCAACGAGAAGTGCGAAGAGATCCTGGGATATGAGAGGGAAGAGTTGTGCTCCCCTGATTTCGACTTCTATAGTCTGATCGCGCCAGAATGTATAGACCTGGTGAGGGCGGCTTACGGCAAGCACATGAAGGGTGAGGAGGTGCCTCCCTATGAATATGCACTTCTCGCCAAGGAGGGCGAAAGGATCGAGGCCATAAACGCGACGAGATTAACAAAGTACAACGGAGAGAGCGCCATCCTGGGGGTCGTGACTGACATCACCGAGCGAAAGCGAGCGGAGCAGGCGCTTCTGGAAACCAAGGAGTGGTATCGAGACTTGTATGAGGAGGCGCCCATAGCCTATTTCACGGTTGGCGTCGACGGCCACATTCGGACCGCCAACAGGTCTGCCTGCGATCTGCTCGGGTACACCGTGGATGAACTGGTTGGTCGACCGGTGTTCGACCTATACGCGCATACACCGGCAGGGAAAGAGAAGGCGCGTGAGACGTTCAAGCGCTTTCGTGCAGGCGGGGACATCGGTGAGGAAGAGCTGGAGATGAGGAGGGCGGACGGCCGCCCGGTCTGGATCAGCCTGTCGGTACGATCAGTTCGGAATGGAGAAGGGCGGATCGTGGAAAGCCGTTCGATGGTGCTGGACATCACCGAACGCAAGCGGGCGGAAGAAGAACTCGAACAGAGTCTTGGGAGATTGCAGAGAATGCTGGGGGGAACCGTCAATGCTCTGGCAGCAATGGCCGAAAAGAGGGACCCATCCACAGCAGGCCATCAGCAGCGAGTGGCGCAGCTGGCCTCTGCCATCGGCGAGGAAATGGGCCTTTCGGAAGAGCGGATCGAGGGGATCCAGGTCGCGGGCATCGTTCATGACATCGGGAAGATGTACGTGCCTGCCGGAGTTCTCAACAAATCCGGCAAGTTGACCGGAATAGAGTTTGCCATGATCAAGGCTCACCCCCAAGCGGGATACGACATCTTGAAGACCATAGAGTTTCCCTGGCCTGTGGCCGAAATCGTGCTTCAGCATCACGAGAGGATGGATGGGTCGGGGTATCCTCACGGCCTTCAGGCTTCGGCGATTCTCGTCGAGGCACGCATCATAGCTGTGGCCGACGTAGTTGAAGCCATGGTGTCTCACCGCCCCTACCGCCCGGCACACGCGACCGGGGAAGCGTTCGAGGAGATCACGGAGAAC
>Ga0114921_10001502_pt1 | contig 10728 bp, 9 predicted proteins | sample BentaG_FD_87016 | JGI IMG/M metagenome (GOLD analysis project Ga0114921, IMG submission 87016) | Deep subsurface microbial communities from South Atlantic Ocean to uncover new lineages of life (NeLLi) - Benguela_00093 metaG | ecosystem: Environmental > Aquatic > Marine > Oceanic > Sediment ...
ACTGAGGTTTGAGTTCTCTGGTGGGTATAATTTCACCACCAATTTTGATGCAGGCGCAGCCATTGGCATTAATTCTATACAGAAGATTTTTAATATCGGTTCGAATGTGTGCTTTAAAATAAATTCTGAAAGGTTGAATGCTGTCTTTGAAGTGTTTGGTGAAACGGGAGAAGATGTCAAAATCCATCCTTTTGTGAGCGTGGAGAAAATATATTATTTAGAGCTCGATAAATCATCTGATACAAAATTCTTGATTGGTGTTCAATTCATTAACTGGTTATGAAAGGTCAGTTCGAAAAAGAGTTTTGGGAGGAAAAAATAGAAAAGGAAATTTACAAAAAAAAAGAAGCGTGCTAAATTCATATTTAAAAATTTTAGTATGAAATTTGTAGGGGTTTGATTTCTCAAACCCATTTTAGATATAAAAAATAAACAATAAAACACATATTAGCCCAAAGGAAAGTCTTGGTGTTTAAAGTAATGGATGGAAAGAGATCTTGAGGATGTCGGAAAAAGTAAAAGTTAGCTGTATTTATTGTGGAGCTACGAACAATTATCCTTTAGAGGAAGAAGGAAAGAAAGTGATCTGCGGCCGCTGTAAAAATTCTCTTCCTGTGCCAGGTGAGGTTCTAGAGCTTCCAGCTGAACAGGCGGACAATCTTCTCCAGAGTTCAAAACTTCCGATTCTCATAGATTTTTATTCTCCAACTTGTGCTCCCTGCCATGTGATGCATCCTGTAGTAGAGGGACTTGCAAAAAGGAGGGCAGGAGAAGTCATGACTATCAAGATTAACGTGGATAATTCTCCTGAATTCGCTGCTCAATTCGGTATTCAGGGAGTTCCTACTTTCATCATCTTTCATAGAGGCTATGAGAGAGGCCGGACGACCGGCGCTATGTCTGAGACAGATTTTTCTTTATGGGTAGCAAGCATAGTCTGAAAAATAACCCGAGTCATAAAAATCCAGATTTGAAACAAGTACAAACTGGAACACATTCTAATAAAAAGGCAATAGGCTATTTTCCCTAAAAGGGGAAATTTCCTGTTAGAAAAGCTAAATGAGCAAATCTTGGTTGCTCAGCGAAACAGGATTAATGTAAAATAATCTATTCCTATGAAAACGATAACTCTAATCCCAGGAGATGGAATAGGACCAGAAGTCACCCATTCAGCCATCAAGGTTATTCAAAAGGTAACAAAAAAGGGAGATAAGCTTACTCATGATCTCGGAGGAGACGGGACTACTACAGAAATTACAGAAAAGATAATTGATGGATTATAGGATGAGCTGATATTTAATTTAAAATTATATACACTCTGGAAAAATTCTTTGAATAAATCAATTTTAGGAGAACGAATTATTGTCTGACTTAAAGTGCTTGAAGGAGGAGATTTCATGAGTGAAGGAATAAACACACAGGCAAAGAAGAAAATAATGAAGGATATTATACGTAAACTTCATGAGGGATTATCGGTTGAAGAGGCAAAAGAAAGGTTTGAAAAAGAAGTGGGGAATATTAGTTCGACGGAAATCGCAGAAATTGAGCAATCTCTTATAAATGAAGGCCTTTCACCAGATGAGATAAAAAAATTTTGTAATGTTCATGCTTTGCTTTTCCAATCGGCTCTCGAAAAAACTGCTTCTGATGAGACATTTCCATCTCATCCCGTGTATCTTTTCAGGTTGGAAAATCGGGAAATTGAAAAACGCATGAATTCGCTACAAGAAATCATAAAGAAAAGAGCAGAGAACAAACTACAGAAAATGAAAGAAAGTTTTAAAGATTTGTTGGCTCAACTGAAAGATGTCGAAGTTCATTATACAAGGAAAGAACAACTTCTTTTTCCATTCTTAGAGAAGAAAGGATTTTTTGGGCCTTCCAAGGTGATGTGGGGAAAAGATGATGAGATAAGGGAGCTCTTAAAAAAGGCTGCTTCCGATCTGGATGCCATCAATAAGAGAGAAGAATTGGAAGAGTATATAAATGACTCTCTGAATCCATTAATAGAAGAAACCAAAGGGATGATTTTTAAAGAGGAGAACATACTTTTTCCCACTTCTCTTGAAAAATTGAGTGCTAACGACTGGGTCGAAATATTAAAAGATAGCGATGAAGTCGGTTATGCTTTTATTGAAATGCCCAAGGAGACAGAAGCTTTAATGAAAGATCTAGAAAAGGCTCTCCTCGAAGAACCTGCGTTTGAAAATGAACAAATTTCTCTACCTACGGGATCCTTAGCGTTAAAAGAGTTAATGTCAATTTTGAATACTTTGCCTGTCGATATCACTTTTGTAGATGAAGAGGACAAGGTGAGATATTTTTCAGAGAGTAAAGATAGAATTTTTGTCCGGACGAGATCCGTTATCGGGAGAAAAGCACAGAACTGTCATCCGCCCCAGAGTGTTGATGTTGTAGAAAAAATATTAAAATCCTTCAAGGAAGGAAAAAAGGATTTCTTCGATTTCTGGATAAATTTTAAAGGAAAATTCATTCTTATTAGATATTTTGCTGTGAGAGATAGTGAAGGCAAATACCTGGGAACCCTGGAAGTAACGCAGGATGTCACAGAAATAAAAAAATTAAAAGGAGAGAAAAGGCTGTTAGATGAAAGAGGTTGATTTAAGAAAGAGTGTTTACGAGTTAACAGAATCCTATCCTGAGCTGATAGATATTTTGAAAGAATTAGGATTTTTAGGAGTCGTGAGTCCTGTAGTCCGGAAAACTATAGGAAGAGTGACCACAATTCCCCAGGGATGCAAAAAACAGGGGAAAGATTTAGATGAAGTCATAAAGAATCTGGAAGAGAATGGATTTAAGGTCAAATTATAGAGATGATTGCTGGTCGAAATACCAGACCCTTCCTTACCAGGAATAATATTAGCCATTGTATCCATAATCGTTATGCCCTCACTAGCCTGGCAAAAATCAAGAATTGGAACAGAAATCCGAAGTAGAGCATTGATCGCGGATTCTAAAGAAACTCTAGCCTGTTTCTTTCTTTCGTTGGCTTTGCTTTTAGGTCTCGGTTCGAATTATGTGTTTGGTTTTTGGCAGGCAGATCCGATCGTGGGATTGCTGATTGTCATTTACTTATTCAGAGAAGGGATTGAAAGCTGGAAAGAATCCCAGGAAAAGGAAGTCAACGAACATGTTTGAAGACAGAAAGGATGCTGGGGAGAAACTGGCCAAAGCACTAGAGAAATACAAAGATAAAAAAGTTCTGGTTCTGGCTATTCCTAGGGGAGGCGTAGAAGTAGGCTTTCAAGTTGTCAAATATTTAAACGCTGATTTTTCCCTATTGATATCGAGGAAGCTGCCCTTCCCTGATAATCCAGAAGCAGGATTCGGAGCAATTGCCGAAGATGGAAGCACCTTTATATTTAAAGATGCTGCTTCGTGGTTATCAGAAGAAGCAATCGACGGGATTAAAAAAGAGCAGATTGAAGAGATCAAAAGGCGGGTAGGAATATTGAGACAGGGGAGGCCATTACCAGAAATTTCTGACAGAACTGTCATACTGATCGATGATGGTCTGGCCATGGGCTCCACGATGAGGGCCTCTATCATGCTTTGCAAGAAGAAAAATGCGAAGAAAATTATTGTGGCAGTTCCTGTTTCAGGGAGGAAAGTTGCCTATGAAATAGGGCAGATGGCTGATGAAGTAGTCATTTTAGAAAAACCTCTATTCTTTCAAGCAGTGGCTCAGGTCTACAGAAATTGGTACGATGTCTCAGATGATGAAGTCATTAAAATAATAAAAAAATGGGAAGGGAATACAGTTTGACTATTTTTTCACTAATTGTTAAGCTTTTGCCGCAAAGCAGAGGGAGAGACTAATGAAATGCCCTAAGTGTCAATTCGAAAATCCTAAAGATACCATTTTTTGCGGTAAGTGTGGAACAAAATTCGATGCTTTTGAAAGAGTTTCTGAATCCCCGACCAAGACTCTCGAAGCACCGACGGGAGAATTAACACGAGGAACCACTTTTGCCTCTAGGTATGAAATAATCGAAGCGCTGGGCAGTGGAGGCATGGGAAGAGTCTATAAAGTTTTCGATGAGAAAATAAAAGAAGAAGTTGCTTTGAAACTGTTAAATCCTGAAGTTGCTGCTGATCAGAGGACGATTGAACGCTTCAGTAATGAATTGAAGCTAGCCCGTAAAGTATCACACAGGAATGTCTGCCGGATGTATGACCTCGCTGAAGAAGAAGGAACCCACTACATCACCATGGAATATGTGCCTGGCGAGGATTTAAAGAGCTTCATAAGAAGGATAGGAAAGCTGCCTGAAGAAAAAGCCATTTCCCTTGCCAAGCAAGTGTGTGAAGGGCTGACAGAAGCCCACCGGTTGGGAGTTGTTCACAGGGATTTAAAGCCTCAGAACATCATGATTGACAAAGAGGGTAATGCGCACATCATGGACTTTGGGATTGCTCGTTCCCTTGAGGCAAAAGGAATAACAGAGCGAGGAATGATAATCGGGACACCGGATTACATGTCACCTGAGCAGGTGGAAGGCAAGGAGACAGACCAGCGTTCAGATATCTATTCTTTAGGAGTCATCCTTTATGAAATGGTGACAGGCAAAGTTCCTTTTGAAGGTGATACATCGTTAAGTATAGCCTTGAAACACAAGACAGAAGAACCGGCTGACCCGAGAACGCTCAATGCTAAAGTTTCTGACGAAATAAACCATGTGATTCTGAGATGCATGGAAAAAGATAGAGAGAAAAGGCATCAAACGGCCGAGGAGCTCCTTTCTGAATTGAGCAAGATAGAGAAAGGCGCTGAGACAGCACCTGTTCCTGGGCAGCCCCTGATCCCCGCGTTTCTCCTAGAAGCCGAAAAAGAAGTAGAGGAAGAAAGACCTGTCTTTGTTGCCCGTGAGCAGGAGCTTTCGAAGCTGGAGGAATTTCTCGATAACGCTCTTTCCAGCAGGGGCCGAGTGGTTTTTGTCACTGGCGAGGCCGGGAGTGGCAAGACGGCCCTGATCCATGAATTTGCCCGGCGTGCTCAAGAGACACACTCAGACCTTATCGTTGCCCGCGGTAAATGCAATGCCCAAACAGGAATTGGAGATCCCTATCTTCCCTTTATCGAGTTACTGAGTGTTCTAACTGGAGATGTTGAGGCAAAGTGGACGGCTGGTGTCCTTGCCCAGGAACATGCTGTTCGCTTGTGGAATCTTCTTCCTCTCTCAGCCCAGGCCATAGTGGATTCAGGCCCAGACCTGATTAATACTCTTTTACCAGGTGAGGCTATAGTTAGAAGAGGTGAAGCTTTTGCACCTGGATTGCCAGACTGGTTGACTAGGTTAAAGAAACTTGTCGAACGCAAGTCAGCAGTTCCTGTTGATCCCCAGCTCCAGCAAAGCAACATTTTTGATCAGTTCACCAGGGTGCTCCAGGCTCTGGCGCACCAAAAGCCATTGCTCCTGATACTGGACGACCTGCAGTGGGTTGATGCAGGTTCTGCGAGCCTGCTGTTTCACTTGGGCCGGCAGATTAAGGGTTGTCGTATTCTGATCGCAGGAGTCTTCCGGCCGTCTGAGATGGCTTTGGGACGGGGAGGAGAACGCCACCCCCTTGAGTCTGTCCTGAACGAATTCAAACGAGACTTCGGGGAACTCGAATTAGAAGTCGGTAAGACTGAAAGCAGAGAGTTCGTAGATGCCTTCCTTGACACAGAACCAAATAAATTGAGCACTTCTTTTCGGGGTATGCTTTATAGACAGACAAAAGGACACCCCTTATTCACCATCGAATTGCTTCGGGGAATGCAGGACCAGGGATTTTTGGTTAAAGATAAAGAGGATCAATGGGTTGAGGGGCCAGAATTGAACTGGGATGCTCTACCAGCTCGGGTGGATGCAGTGATCGAGGAGCGTGTTAGCCGGCTGAGCGAAAAATTGCGGGATGTGCTTAGCTTAGCCAGCGTGGAGGGCGAAGAATTCACTGCTGAGGTGGTTGCTAGGCTGAAAGAGACGGAAGTTCGAGAGTTGGTCCGGCTCTTAAGCCAAGAACTGGACAAGCGTCATCATTTGGTGTCGGCTAAGGGTATCAGGCAATTGGATAAACAGCGTCTTTCCCTTTACCTGTTCCAGCACATAATGTTTCAGAGGTATATTTACAACAGCCTGGATGAAGTAGAACGCGCACATCTTCATGAGGAAGTGGGGAATATACTGGAGATGCTGTACGGAGAGCAGGCTGAGGAGATTGCAGTGCAACTGGCGAGACACTTCCAAGAAGCAGGAATAGCTCCCAAGGCAATACAGTATCTATCCAAAGCAGGAGAAAAAGCTGTTCGTCTATCCGCCAACGAGGAGGCGATTACTCACTTCAACAATGCTCTCAAACTTCTCAAAACTCTGCCCGATACTCCAGAGCGAGCTCAGCAAGAAATTGGATTGCAACTCTCCCTAGACGCTCCACTGATAGCTACTAAGGGTTATGGAACTCCGGAACTTGGCCAAGCCCTTGCTCGGGCGCGAGAGTTGTGTCTGCAGATAGGCGAAGCGCCGCAGCTCTTTACAGCGCTTGTATTACTGATGTTCTTTTATGCGTTACAGGGAGAGTACCACGCAGCGCTTGAGTTAGGAGAACAGACAAACAGGATAGCAAAGCAGGCTGAGGATCCGATGCTTCTGGCCATTTCTTATAGTGCGCAATCATGGCCCTTGCTTAATGTTGGAAAGATTGTTCAAACTCGAGAGTATACTGAGCAGGCGATTGCCGATTATGATCCCGTGAAGTACAGCTCTACGAAGTTCATTTATGGACAGGATACCGGAGTGACTGCTCTATGTGTGGGATCCTGGGCCTTGTGGTTTCTTGGTTATCCGGATCAAGCTCAGAAGTTATTCAAGGAAATGAGAGTCCTGGCTCAAAAGGTTGATCATCCCTTTACCCTGGCTTTTGCCCTTACTTTTGGTTGTGAATTCTATTGGTTCCTGCGGGATTTCCAAAAAGTCAATGAGTATACAGAGGAGCTAATTCCACTCGCGGCGGAGAAAGGATTTGTGTATTGGGAGGCACATGGACTTTTTTATCAGGGAGAGAGTAAAACCTTAGAGGGACAGGTCGAAGAGGGGATAGCACAGATGAATCAAGCAATAGGTGCTATGCGGGCGACTGGCACAGAGACATGTCTCACACGTCTTCATGCTAGACTGGCCGAGGCGTGTGTAAAGGTGGGACAGACAGAGCAAGGATTAACCGCAATAACCGAGGCACTTGAGGTAAGGTGCAAATGTGACGAGCGTTACTACGAGTCTGAAATTTACAGGCTTAAAGGGGAATTGATAATGATGAAGGGCGAAGCTGATGCCGAAGTTGAATCATATTTTCGTCAGGCTATCGAGGTGGCGCGTGAGCTTCAGGTGAAATCTTTAGAATTACGGGCAGTGATGAGCTTGAGCCGTCTGCTGCAGAAACAAGACAAAAAAGAAGATGCCCGAAAAATACTGGCTGAGATTTATGGCTGGTTCACCGAAGGATTTGATACAGGCGACCTGAAAGAAGCAAAGTCTCTTCTCGACGAATTGTCGAATTAAAAGAAAAAAAGACAGATTAAAAAGAGAATAAAAAGGGGGGATAATTAGAAGAAATTCAAACTGAAAAGAGAAAAAGAGGCTCTAAATACTACTTCTTAAATTGACTTAGTCTTGTCTAAACTACTAGATACTTTCTATCTCACCCTCCGGTTCTACGACTTCCTTTTTTGGCTTTGTAGATGAAGTAAACGCAGCGGCTTCTTGGCCTTCTTTTAACATCTGTACATTACCATCGAAATAGGCCCTGTCTGAAATCTTAACAGATGGCGCCAGAATTTCTCCCTTGTACTTCCCACCGTCGCATAACTCCACTTTCTCTTCAGCAATCACCTTTCCTTCGACCTCGCCCTCGATGATCACGTAATTGGCCTTCACTTCCCCTTTAAACTTACCGGTTTTGCCCACTAACAAGAGTGCGGTAAGGTCCATTTTACCTTCGAATTCGCCGTTTAGGAAAATGTTGTGGGAACCCTTCACATCCCCTACTACGCTGATTCCATCAAAGATGGCAGTTGTATCTGTCTTCTGGACTTTCTCCAGCATACGCCTGTTTAGTTTCATCTCTTACCCCTCCTTGTTTTTTGGGATGGGGATTTGCGCTTTTTTTGGTTTGCAATTTTTCTCGATGTGCTGTAGTTTTCTGCAAATCCCTGTAAAGCTTATAGCACAGGAAAAAATGGAAGTCAATTAGATCAATAAATTTTCCTGTTTCCTGCTAAATAAATCTATATGAAGATATGTGATTACTTAATTATGGCTCCGGGATTTCGACGTTTGTAATCATCTAAACCCCAGTATTTTTCAAAATATTTATCATGCACCAGGCAGGTAACAACACCATTCTCCATAACAACCCATACATTTCCATAATTGTATTTAAGATTGCCGGCGTACCATTCAAATGTTGAGTGTGGCTTCCCCGCAATTTTAATGACTTTATCTGCTGTTATACCAATTTTAATTTTCATGGCAGCTACATCTATTTTTTCCTCGACTAATTCGGACTTCAATCGAATTTCAAAAGGTTGAGAATTCTTGTCTTTCTTTTCCTCTGCCGGTTTACTTGCTTGCTCCTCGCTTAATTTGGGTTCGGAGCGTTCTCTTTCTATAGCTTTTCCCAGATCAAGCTTCTTCGCTGACATTGATAACCTCCGCTGTTAAAGCTGTGAAATCCTTTGCTCCGTTTGATTGAGGAGCATACTCAAAAATAGTCTGGTTCTTAATCCTGGCTTCCCCAATCGTCACATTCTTACGGATCCTTGTCTTGAATACTTTCGTTCCCCATCTTTGCCTTGCGTACTTGTCTATTTCCCTTGAGATAACGGTTTTTCGCTCGTACATGTTTATCAATACGCCAAAAATATCAATCGTTTTATTTCGCCTGAGTGAAATTTCCCTGGCAACTTCAATGTATCTTTCAGCTCCCATGATGGAATCTATTCCCGGGTTTATGGGAATCAAGAGGCTGTCACAAGAGATAAGAGCTGCTCTGTTTATTAAAGTATCAGTAGGGGAGAAATCGCAAAAGACAAAGTCGTACTTGTATTCCTGGATGAATGAAATCCTCTCATCAAACTTGAAAATTCCAAAGTCATCTTTGGTTAACTCTCTTTGGGCATCATACAATTGCTTTCGGCCAGAGGTAATGATGTCCAGATTCTTTCTGACTTCAATGATCACATCCCTGTATCCATCTGTGAGTAAATCCGAAAGTGTGTGCTCTGAGGCAATATTAAAATGGCCCCCAACGCTCCCCTGTGGGTCGCAGTCGATTATCAGGACCCTCTTGCCTTTCTGCGCAAGACCAGACCCAAGATTGATGGCTGTTGTTGTCTTGCCTACTCCCCCTTTTGAGGTTGCGACTGCTATCTTTTTCAACTTTTTTTCCCTCATGTTTTAATCGTTCTGTTTCAGCACAAAATGATATTAATAACAGGACCCTCTATCCTCTATCTTGCAAAAAAATTTATAACACAGGAAAAATTTGATGTCAAAGTTTAATGGATAATTGTTTGACTTCATAATATTCCTTTGATATAAATTTTTCACTCGGCGATTTATCCACTGATGGAGTGACTTTAACTATTGTTTTTGAGCTGAGTTTGGTGATGTTTTCCTGAAAGGAGAATACAATGCCAAGGGCAAAAATTGTCTGCACTATTGGCCCTTCTTCTCAATCTCCCAAGATTTTGGAGCGACTCATAAAAGCAGGAATGAATGTTGCGCGTCTGAATTTCTCTCATGGAACTCATTCTGGACATAGTGAGGTCATCTCTAATATTCGACGCCTTTCGTCTCGAATGGGTAAACCTATTGCTATTCTTCAAGATTTAGCAGGCCCAAAAATCAGAATCGGCAAAATTGAAGTTGGCCCAATCACACTCAAATCAGAAGCACTTTTTACCCTGACAAATCGTCAGGTTCCTGGAAATGAAAAAGAGGTTTCTGTCAATTACTCTGATTTGCCCAGAGAAGTTCAACCAGGAGATACTCTTTTGTTGAGCGATGGAGCACTGGAGCTGGAAGTGTTGGAAACAACGGATAGGGATATTAAGTGTCGAGTGGTTATCGGTGGTCCGCTTAGTTCATTTAAAGGAATAAACCTACCCACCCGCACGATCAAGACTCCGAGCTTGACAGATAAAGATAAAGATGACCTGGAATTTGGAATAGAGCAAGGAGTCGACTATGTTGCCCTCTCTTTTGTCAGGAGTGCGGCGGATGTTGAGGAGGCGAAACGATTCATGCAGGAAAAAGGAAGCATGATTCCGCTCATTGCCAAGATTGAGAAGCATGAAGCTCTGGAAGATATCGATGAAATCATTCAAGTGGTTGATGGAATTATGGTAGCAAGAGGCGACCTTGGTGTAGAAACGCCCCTGGAGAAGGTTCCACTTGTCCAAAAAATGCTTATTCGGAAAACAAATCAAGCTGCTAAACCAGTCATCACAGCCACTCAAATGCTGCGTTCCATGGTCGATAATCCTCGACCTACCCGGGCCGAGGTGACAGATGTGGCCAACGCCATCCTGGATGGAACCGATGCTGTCATGCTATCCGAAGAGACAGCGGCTGGACAGTATTCGGTCGAGGCTGTATCAATGATGGTTAAAATTGCTGAAGATGCTGAATCCGCCTTTCTTTCTAAGAACAATATTCTTCTATCTGA
>Ga0114921_10001503_pt1 | contig 10726 bp, 8 predicted proteins | sample BentaG_FD_87016 | JGI IMG/M metagenome (GOLD analysis project Ga0114921, IMG submission 87016) | Deep subsurface microbial communities from South Atlantic Ocean to uncover new lineages of life (NeLLi) - Benguela_00093 metaG | ecosystem: Environmental > Aquatic > Marine > Oceanic > Sediment ...
TGTATTTCCTGAAATCGTGTTGTTATGGCTAGAATATAAATTAATTCCATCATGATTGTTATTGCTGATAGTATTTCCCGAAACCGTGTTATTATTACTTAAATATAAATCTATCCCACGATTATTGTTGTTGTTGGCGGTATTTCCTAAAATCGTGTTGTTTTTACTATAACCTAAAAATACTCCAACAGAACCATATGATAGATTTAACCCTGAAATTTTCGAGTTATTACAATTAACCAAGATAATTTGCCCTGCATTTGTAAAATTATTCGAGCCTAAACCAGTTTCATTAACAAAGTAATAGACAGGTTTGTTGTTTACAAGATTTGTAATGTCAATGTTGTGTGATACCATATCCGTTAATGGACCAGAAACGATGATTCCACATAAACTCATTAAATTTCCTGAAAGCGAATTATTAATTCCAGAACCCAATAATATTCCATAATTTCCATTGTTGCTGATGTTATTGCCCGAAACCGTGTTCTTATTACTCTCATGTATATGTATCCCATCGTTCCTATTATTACTTGCATTATTGTTCGTAAGCAGATTGCTATGGCTATTTCTTAAAGTTATTCCATAACTAGTACTATATGCTATGTTTCCCGAAATTGTGTTTTTATTACAACTTGCTATCAGTATTCCGTTGTGATGGTTAGAATTGGCGTTATTTCCTAAAATTTTATTGGTATCACTATAAAGAAGATAAATACCATGAACATTTCCATTTGCAATATTGCCAGAAAATGTATTGTTATCGCCATACCATATCTCTATTCCATCATCATTGTTAATTACGGTGTTTCCAGAAAGTGTGTTGTTGTTACTAGAATATAACCGTATTCCATCATTAATGTTGAAATTCGCAGTATTGTACGAAAGCGTGTTATTATCACTATTTTCCAAAAGAATTCCGTGATAGTTATTATTTGCGACATTTCCCAAAATCGTGATATTATTGCTACTTGATAAACGTATACCAAAATTATAGTTGTTATTATTGGAACAAGTACTATTAATTATTCGACTATTATTCACATTAAATAAATATAAACCACTTTCATCTGAAGGACCAGAGTTATAAACTATACAATTTTGAATGATAAAGTAGACATTCGAGTTTCTTATCTCTATACAACTATTTAAGCTTTGTCCGTCAATGGTGACATTCTCAATTTTATAAGGATTATCCCATTTTCCTGAACCAGAACACCAATCATTTTCTAATGCAGTTTTACTCCAATTAAGATTAACATCTAAATCATCGATTAATATTGGGCTTCCCGTAAGATTCCAAGTTCCAGATCGTTTTATTTGAATCTGGTCCTTTTTCCGAGGTTTCAGATGATTTCCATTATTACAATTAAAAGTAATATATGAAGTGTTGGATATTAAAAAAACGACGATAATTGTAAGTAACGTTAATACTCTTTTCTTTGATTTCATATCGATTTCAATTTAGGAAAATTTGTCTTTATTAAATTATTCATTGCGTAACATTATATAAAAAGGTTATTCAACAGAATAAAAACTCGGATTTGCTGTTCTAGGTGTTATGGTTATTTTTTCTTTTGTATCTCCATGATTATAAATGAAATTGTCGCTATGAAAGTAAATAGTATGAAGTAATTTCCAAATGAAATTGCGGGTTCGCTTTCCAAATCTTCAGGTATCTCTTCATCTCCGTCGTCCCATATCGGAAAATGATCTCGGCTTCCCACTCCGCCTGGTATTACATATGGCCATTCACCTATGCCATCATCATTAGTATCGGCTCCAACGTAGTTATCCCAGTAATTCCCAATAGACCCATTGTCCCATTTATTATTAATTCCATTATCTCGAGCATGCCACCTAATATTATTAGTGAAATTGTTTAAAAAGATTAGGTTGTTGGCACTAGTAGAGTCTATTCGAATTCCATAAACATTATTATGGAATATACTATTTGTAATGGTGTTGTTATAACAATAAGAAAGAATTGTTCCAAATCCTTCAGAAAAATTTAAACTTGAGATTAGTGAAAAATTACAATTAATTAAAATAATTTGACCCGCGTTTGTAAAATTGCTTGACTCCAAACCCGTTTTATTTGCAAAATAATAAACAGGTTTATTATTAAAAAGATTAGTATCGTCAATAGCATGTGATGCTAGCTCTGGTAATGCTCCCATAAGATAGATACCATTAGTATTCATTATATTACCCAAAAGAATATTATTTTTGCTATAGGATAATAATATTCCATTACCAATGCAATTTGCAATATTTCCAGAAAGCTTATTGTAGTTACTAGAGAATACATTTATTCCTTCGATATTTTCACTTACATTATTTCCTAAGAGCGTGTTGTTATTACTATCTCTTAAATATATTCCCATATCATTAGCATTAGCATTATTTTCAGAAATCGAGTTATTATGACTATACTCTAGAGTTATTCCATCTCTGGAATTATTATGGGCGTTATTTCTTAAAAGTGTGTTGTTAAAACACGAATCTAAGATAATGCCATAAACATTGTCAGTTACAGTGTTTTCCGAAAGAGTATTGTGACTGCTATGATCTAAATGTAATCCCCAGAAATTGTCGAGTAGAGAATTTTCCCCAATTATGTTATTAGTAATAGATTGTAGACGCATCCCAACCCAATTATTATATGCAATGTTATCCTCAATTTTGTTGTCACTACAACTTAATATTGTTATTCCATAATCCTTGTTATAATTAGCAGTATTTTGCGAAAGTGCGACGTCACTGCTACTAGTTAAAGTAATTCCGTTAGAATTACTATTAGCGATATTTCCAAGAAGCGTACTTTTATCGCACCAATTCAAAAGGATTCCACTAGTATTGTTATTTGCTGTGTTTCCCAGAAGTGTGCTATTATGACTAGCATACATAAAAATTCCTAAATTATCTTTTTCTACGGAGTTTCCCAAAAGTGTGTTGTTTTCACTATAAAATAAATATATTCCATAAAGATTGTTATTTGCAGTGTTTCCTGAAAGCGTGTTATTATTACTATGATGTAAGTATATTCCCATAGTACTGTATGATAGATTCAATCCTGAAATTATTGAGTTTCTACAATTTACCAAAACAATTTGCCCCGCATTTGTAAAATTACTCGATCCTAAACCAATTTCATTTTTATAAAAGTAGACTGGTTTATTATTAACAAGATTCGTGGTGTCAATACTCTGGGTTATGATTTCTGCTAATGAACAAATAAACTTAATTCCACATAAGTTCATTATATTCCCTGAAAGGTTATTAAAATAACAATCGCTTAATGTAATTCCATTTGTATTGTTATAGGCGAAATTTCCCGAAAGCATATTGTTATTACTATTAAATAAAAGGATTCCATCTTCATTGTTTTGAGCAATGTTTCCCGTCAGATTGTTAAAATCACTATTTTCCAAAAAAATTCCCTCAATATTGTTATTTACGATGTTTCCCGTCAGATTGTTGTTGCTACATTGAAATAAGTGAATTCCTCGTGAACTATATGATACATTAAATCCTGAAATAAGTGAGTTTCTACAATTTACTATAATTATTTGGCCCGCATCTGTAAAATTACTCGGTCCTAAACTTATTTCATTTACATAGAAATAGACTGGTTTGTTATTTACTAAGTTTGTATTATCAATAATGTGTGAGGTTATTTCTGCTAATGTTAAATAAAATGTAATTCCACAAAAGTTCATTAAATTTCCGGAAAGCCTGTTGGATAAACAATTCCAATGTATCCTAATACCAACATTATTGTTATTTAGCTTATTTCCCAAAAGCGTGTTGTTATCGCTTTGATCTAAACAAATTCCATAATCACAATTATTTACATTATTTTCTATTAGCTTATTATTATCACTATTTTGCATAAAAAATCCATACTCAGAACTATTGACTTTATTTCCCAATATGGTGTTATTATTACTTTGGACTAAAACAAAACCATTTAGTTCGCTAAATACAATATTACCGGAAAGTGAGTTGTTATTACTATAAATTAAAAAAAAGTTATAACTGGAGTTATCCGAACCTGTATTATTCTCTAAGCTCCCGTTCTCAACATAAATTAAAGAAATACTAGTATCAAACGAACAATTTCGGATAATAAAGTAGGCATTAGAATTACTAATCTCTATAGCGTAGTCTAAACTTTGTCCCAAAATGGTTACATTCTCAATCTTATAAGGATCATTCCATGTCCCCGAACCGGAACACCAATCGTAGTGTGAAGCAGTGTAAGACCAATTTTTACTAGGATCATTATCATCTATTGAAATAGGAATTCCTGAAAGATCCCAATATCCAGAAATCTTTATTTGAGGTGGGATTTCTTCTTGATTTTCATTTCGATTTTGATTTACTTTGCCAAAATCATGAATCAACATACCAGATAATAAGAAGATGCTAAGGAATGTAAGTAGAACTAAAATTTCTTTTTTTGATTTCATAATGATTTCAATTTGCGAAATTTGTCTTTATTAAATTATTTATTGCTTAACATAATATAAAAAGGTTATTCAACGATTTAAAATTCGGATTTAAGTGTATATTTAAAATGCTTGTTTAATCGTGAACCTTGAACCATAAAGGACTGGTATCATCGACCAACCCGTTATAGTTTACTGTTAATTCCTCGCCTTTCTCTATGTTTTGAATAGCGAAAAATTCTATTGCTCTGTTATTATAATCGTATAAGTATTTTAAGTTAGGAGCGTAGGAATGATTAATGAATTGACTAACACTAAGGGTGATTGCGTTTTTAACAGCGGGGATATGCTTTGGATCTTCCCAAATATAACAATAGTTATAGAGTTGCGTTTTCTTAATTTTTCTATAATCTTTATTCGGGATCAAAACAACATTCGCAACATCTATTAGAGTCCCCTTCTCAATTGGCTTTTTCGCAAAAGCTCCTCGACCTTTTTTAGTAGATATGAATTTAACTTCTATATAATCATGCATTTAAATCACTATTAAATCGTATTTTATCTCATTCAATTGATGCATGTCGCTTATCAATGTCCGTTTCATTTATATCTAATAAAAGCATTAATGAGGCTCCAATAGAATCCAATGTGGAAAGCGTTGAAATGTCGAATAGCGACGTAAATGGGGCTAAGGTTTCTTGTGTTATCGCTTTCTCTTTACTTTTTCCTTCAACTTTAATGACCAAATCAGATATCATCGCTATAGAACTTTTAGGATTTCCTGTAAATAAAGCAATTTTACCCCCAATCTTCTTTGCTTCTCCAGCTATAGCTTTAGGTGAAGTTGTTTCACCGCTTCCGCTTATCAAAACCAATAGATCATCGTTACCAAAGCGATAAGTAACAGCGTCAGAAACAAAACAAGATTTAATTCCTAGATGCATTAACCTTTGAGCAAAACATCTACCAATAAATCCAGATCTCCCAGCGCCATAAACAAAGATCCTTCCATCCTTTGAATCTATTTTTGCAATCAGATCGATTAGCTTTAAGATTTGATTAGTATCAATAGAGTTAAAACTCTTTTTTACTATTTCTGAGATCTCTATCAATGTATTAAGAAATCTTTCTCTAATATGGGCTGATCCAGAATCATTCATTTTTATTTTTACTCCTTTGAGATTTCGGGATTAACACAACTTCTCCATTGATCCACAGTTTCTTTAGGACCTAATCCTATTAAAAGGTCACCTACTTCGAAAATAAAATCTGATTTAAAACTGTAAATCCATTTATTTTCTCTTTTTAATGCTATAATATGAAACCCTCGCTTATATTGCTGATTTTGTAATTGTTTGTAGGTTTTTTTTTTGAAATATGATTCCGTTGAAATAGTCTCCCGTACAACTATTTCTGGAGTTTCTTCAATAGCTTTTTGTAAAATTATATGAGGTTCAAAACCTTTTAAAATATTTTCAGCTAAATGAGCTGCTGCATCAGCTATCAATTCACATGAAAATATTATTCGCATAATTCCTGTTAAGATTTTTGGATTATCGAGTAATTGAGTTAAATTTAAAAGATCCTTTTCGAAAATTATATTTAACCCATCCATTAACTCTTCCATCTCCAGTACATCTTCAGCTACTTCGTAACTCTTAAAGAATAGCGATGCTAAGGCTAATTCCATCATAGTTTCTGAAATGTCTGTAATTAATACGTAATCTTTCTTAAGTTCTTGAATCTTATCGAAAATTTCAGGATTATTTAGGTCGAAATCAGATTCTTTTTCTAAATTATCAATCTGAAATGAAAAATCATCAGCGTCAAAAGTTAATTTTTTAAGTTCTACAATTGGCTCTATTTCACCTTTTATTATTAAAATGTCGCCTACTTGAATTTCGTTATCTTTTTCAAATAACCAATCGTCCTTTCTCTTGATCGCAATTAGATCCACTCCGTACCTTGATCTAAAGTGTACATCCTTTCGCTTCATATTAATAAATTCGCAATTATCGTTGACTGTTATTTTTACAATAGGTTCAGGGACATCATCCCAAAATAATTGTGTGAAATCAGAAATATCGCTATTAATATACACAACTCGGGCGATATCTGCAAGAGCATCAGAAATTTTGTCAATAGAGTAACCCATAACAACAATCGGTTCTAAAGCTTTAGCTTCTTTAAAACCGCCAGTTTGAGTTTGTATAATCTGTAAATTCAAAAGAAACGTTAACTCATGGATTCTTTTTTCAATTTTAGAAGTCTCGTCTGCAATCTCTTTACTACTAAACTTAATAGCGCTGTAAGCAAGATCAATCATTAAGTCGATCTTCTGCTTCATTTCCTTTAATATGTCCTTTAGCGATATAGGTTGATATTGGAACTTCTTTCTTTTTTCATGCTTTTTAATTTTTTTCTCACTCTCATTTAGATAATTAGACAAAAAATTGGATAAAGATTATGATAATTAATGGTGTTAAGAAATCTGCTAACGATGTCACCATCGGAATTAGAAAATTATTAGGATCTTTTCCTTTTCTAAATATTAATATGGAACCCATAAACAACAATACGAACATAAGCCCAAACAGAATTAAAATGGTACTACTTAAAATTGATATAATCAATAAGGGATTAACGATTTCTATTCCAGTTACACTTCCCAGTATGTATCCTAAGCTAATTAATGCAACAAGGCTTAATAAAATTGTTATCAACAATCCATAGAAGTCTTGTTTTAATCGATCCGAAGGCTGAATTCTAGGAGATAATGTTCCTATGTATAGGTGAGAAGTTAGACGAGAAACTAGAACTGTTGATATATCACCTATTAAAGAATTTAATGACGGCAAAACCAATAAAATAATAGGAAAACTAGATAATACTCGTTCACTATTAGACAAAAGAGTTCCGGAGAAGAGTCCCATAATAGAACTAATTAGAACAACAATTATTGATTCTTTAAGGATTTTTTTAAAATAATCCATTTCTATGGCACCCCCAACATAATAATTGTTATATAGAAGCAAATAACCGTGAAAAAGTCGTCAATCGCGGTCATTAAGGGATTCACAATGTTGTTTGGATCTAAACCGCGCTTAAATGCTAAATAATTTAAGAAAGTAGAACAAGGAATTGAAATTGATAACGTTAACACTATCGAAATAATAGGAATAACGATTAACAAACCAATATGAAAAAGGTAGAGTTTAATTAGTAAAAAATTGATAAGAATACTGAAAGTTCCGATTGCGAATGCCGTTAATAACGATAGGGTTAAAGTAGCTAGTACATTTTCAAACCATGATTTCTTATTAAATTCACCAATGATAAAATCTCGTGAAGTTCGGGCGATAAAGGGACCGCTTAAATTACCCCTAAGAGATAATAAAGCCGGTATGATTAGGATTAATAAAAGAAAGCTTTTAAATGAAACAATTAAAAGAGAGAGCACGATTCCCGCAAGGATATCGCCCACAATGGAAACCATCTCAGATGGAAAGGTTTCTTTAACGATTTTACCTTTAGTATCTCGAGCTTCCATATGTCATCATCATCATCAGATGAATCAATTAATAATTTTACATTCATTCTCTTTAATATTTATTAAGACTCAAATTTATTTAAAAGTTCCTAAATTGCATTTAAATTTTAATTTAAAAAGTTAATTTCAATTAATTTTCTTAATCCTTTTGCTAAAAGTGATAAAATAAGTATATTCTTTTAAAAATTAAATTAGATGCACCTAATAAAAAATATAAATAAAAAATATAAATCTAAAGAGATTTTAACCAGTCAGAATCAATTTTTTTTAGAGCATCTTCTACTTCTTTTCTTACATTCCAATCGTCATCCCATAAAGATTTTGCCAAGGATTCTAAAGCTTCTTTCTTTCCTATTTGACCTAAAGCTTTTGCAGAAGCAATTCTAATTTTTGGATCGTTGTCGTTAAGCATCTCTACAAATGGGGATATGTCGCTAATGTTTTCGAATTTTCCTAAAGCTATAGCAATCCAACTTTTTATAAATAGATCGTCATCATTAATTAAAGGTAACAGAACCTCTAAGCTATCTTCATTTCCTATTTTAATAAGAAGCTTTACTGCTGCTCGTTTAGTTTTCCAATTCTTAGAATTCAAAAGGGTTTTCACCTCATTAATGTATGTTTGACTTCTCATTTTGGATAGAGAGTCAATAGCGATATCACGCACTCTATTATCAGGATCGTTTAAAAGATTTAATAGTATGGAGATTTGCTGCTCATTACCTAACTTTCCTACTAACTTTACGCATAAACTTCTTATTTTCCATTCTTTATCCTTAAGACCTTCAAGAACTTGAACTGGAACTTCATTTTTAGATATTTGAATAAGTGAATTATAAGCCAATTTTCTGATTTTATTATCGCTGCTCTTGAAAGAATTGATCATGTATTCTATAGATTTCTTATCTTTAAGTAAACCTAATAGTTTTATTGCTTCCTTTCTCTCTATCATGTTTCTACTATTTGCAACTTCATAAATCTTTTCATAAGAGTCAAGCGAAACAAAGATTCGATTTAATGATTGAACAGATAAATTACGAATGTCTTCATCTTTATTTTTTAATAATTTTAGAAGTGGATCAATTGCGCGTTTACTTTTAATGACACCTAAGGCTTTAATACTTGCCTTTTTAACATTGCTATCTACATCATCCAATAAATTGATTATTATTCTTGCGTCCTTTACTTGAATTACTTTTTCTAAAGCTTTAACTGCATTATATCTGACTTCAGAATCGGTTTTGTGAAGCAAATCTTTTAGATAACTAGTTGATTCATCACTTTGTATTTTACTTAAGATGATTGGAATTGCTCTTTTAGCGTGAAGATTTCCATAGTCAAAGTAATTAATAATCTCACTTGTATCTCCTAACTTTCCGATATTCACGATCGATTTAATTACCTCATCTTTTATTTCTAAAGATGGATTAGATAGCATTTCTAATAAGGGATTTAACGCAGAGAGGAATTTAATTTTACCAAGAGCAATCACAGCAGCTTTTCTAGCGGTTATAAAATTATCTGTAAGAGCTTCAATTAAAATTGAACTTGACACTTCTGGTACACTGGTCGCAATAACCTCGATTATTTTTGCTCGTACTTTACCGTCTGATTCATTCTTATATTGTGTAGCAAAAAAATTCATATTACTTTTATCAATCGAATTACTGAATGAATTAATCATATCAATTTTCTTCTCAGGAACAGTTTCCTTTAAGTAGTTCTCTTTAAGTTCTGTAAATTCCATCTTTCTAATCCATAATCTTTACTTTTGAATAAATAAAGAGTCTAACTATAGAATCGGGTTTCTATTTTTATTTTTAAGTAAATTGAAAGAAAGAAGTTCTAAGTAAAAAAGTTAAATTTTCTCATATCATATTGAACTTTGATCATGAATTTAATTCCTTATGAGTCTAGATTCAAAGCAGGTGAAATTTTAGCTGAATTTGTTTTAAACCTAAATCCAGTAATCAAGCAAATTATTACAAATAAAATCGAAAGGGTTTTTTTATTTGCAATTCCTAATGGAGGCGTGCCAGTGGCAGACGGGTTTTGTAAGATACTGAATATAAATTTTGATATCTTAATTGTAAGAAAGATTAAGATCCCTTATAACACCGAAGCAGGTTTTGGTTCGATTACAACAGACGGAACAGTATTAATTAATGAAGCTCTGTTATCGAGATTAAACCTTTCAGAGACTTCAATAGAAAAATCAATAGAAACTACAAAAAGAGAAATTAGAGAAAGAATTGACTTTTACAATAAACCCGCGGATATAGAATTATCTTTTTATTCTCTCATAAATAATAACTATGTCTTTATAGTGGATGATGGATTAGCTTCGGGATTTACCATGTTGGCAGCAATTAAAATGATAAAAAAGTACAACCCAAAACAACTATTTATAGGAATTCCTACAGCACCACTACATACAGTTAATCGTATTCAAGACGAAGTAGATTATGTCTACTGTCCTAATATAAGGAAAACATCTTGGTTCGCTGTAGCTGATGCTTATAAGCATTGGTATGATGTACCAGAGAGCGAAGTTTTAGATATAATGAAGAGATCAAAATTTTATTTAAGAGAATAAATTTACAAATTATATGAGTAAGAAAGAGTAATTTTGTTCTTTCTCATTATTCTAAATCGATTAATACCTTAATAGATGCTTCTTATGGTAGATATTATTCATTTTATTTGATTATGCCTATTAAAA
>Ga0114921_10001505_pt1 | contig 10719 bp, 3 predicted proteins | sample BentaG_FD_87016 | JGI IMG/M metagenome (GOLD analysis project Ga0114921, IMG submission 87016) | Deep subsurface microbial communities from South Atlantic Ocean to uncover new lineages of life (NeLLi) - Benguela_00093 metaG | ecosystem: Environmental > Aquatic > Marine > Oceanic > Sediment ...
CGATGTGCTAGACGTTGTCAACGTTACTGAAGGTTCATTCATGGAGTCATTCGCAGGTCCAGACGGCACCTACTTCAAAGCATACTTTGACGGAGACTGGTTAGGACCGCATGCCGACTGGACGTATGAAAAAGCTGGCTTAGTAGCAGCAGTATGCACGTTTCTCGATGGAGCTGCAACGCCTAGTGGAAGTGGGACTCTAGCAACTATCACCTTCGAATTCAATGTAACCGCAGGTTCTGCACTAAACTTGGAGATTCCAGATTGGCCTTTCCCCGCTAAACTGTCCGACAGCAAAACAAATCCAATTCCATGCACGGCGATTCATAGTGCCGTACCAGAAATGCCCGTGTTGATGGTTGTTCCAAGCAATGTTACAGTGGCCCTTGGACAAACTTTCAATGTTGACATAACGATCAACGACTTGAGGGTGGAGTGGGATCTAGCTGGATGGGAGTTCCAACTCTGGTATGACACCGATGTGCTAGACGTTGTCAACGCTACTGAGGGTTCATTCATGGAGTCATTCGAAGGGCCAGACGGTACGTACTTCATCGCCAAATTTGGCGGAGACTATCGTCCGCCACAAGGGACTTACGACGACTTCGGTGTGGTACTCGTGGCGTGCGCTTTCATCAACGGACACACACCAGCAGAGGGAACAGGGATTCTGGCAACTATCACCTTTAATAAAACAGACATTGGAGAGTCCGCCTTAGAATTTAAGATTCCAGACTGGCCTTATCCTGCCAAAATATCCGATAGCTACCTCAAAACAATTCCATGTGCAGCGGTTGGCGGCCTTGTTACCCCGTTAGTAGGGCCAGCGTTTCCAGACTTGAACGATGACGGCCTCGTGGACATCTTTGACGGTGTAATCATGGCAATAGCCTATGGAACAGAACCAGGCGACCCGAAGTGGAATTCTCGCGCGGATGTAAACTACGACGACATAATCGACATCCTCGACTTGATAATATGGGCTAGTCACTACGGCGAAACTGTGCCTTGACCATTAGAACCACCAAAAATAAAACAAAACACTAATTTCCCTCTTTTTATTTAACCTTGAACGCAACTGTATCCAAAGTTAGGACATAGTTTTCTTGATTCCAGTTTTCATTCTTTTACAGTGATGTGAGCATGTTGCAAACGTCTCCAATTGTAGACGTAGTCAAGATTGGCATATCCTTCACGCAAAGAATGTCTCTCAACTACTCCCGAAGCATCCAAAATCTTCGTAATAAACATACGGATTTTAAAACACTCTCTACATGTGGAGAGTTTGTCGCTGACTGATAAAACATATAAGAATCAAGCATATAAGGATTAAATGGTGAACTTAGAGAGAGGGGAGAGAAATGAAGCATATTGTTTCTGTGATGATGCTGATCTTGTTGTTAACCAACCCAACCTCAAGTCTGATCGCGCACATCACAGTTAACGGCGACGCTACGGTGTGCGCATGGTCGGATACTATGACTGTTGTGTACCCATGGGGGCCGGATACGGTTGATCCGGCTTGGGCTTACGATGCAGCTAGCTGTGAATTGATTTTTAACGTGTATGAACCATTGATATTTTACGCTGTTAATAGGTACGCTCCTCCATCTCAAGCTGGGAAAGTAGATCAATTTGTTCCATGTCTCGCGACTAACTGGACCATCAGCCCAGATGGCAAAACTTACACGTTCAAGATACGCGAGGATGTGAAGTTTCACAACAATGAGACGCTTACAACCGCAGATGTTGAATACTCTTTTGAGAGGACGCTAGTTCAAGACCATCAAGGTCCAGTATGGATGATTTATGAGCCTTTGCTAGGCTGCTGGCACGCCAACCTCAGTGATCCGAACTGGCACCTCAAGATAGAGAACGCCGTGCAGCACAACGACACCGACGTTTGGTTCAATCTAATCGAGCCGTATGCACCGTTCTTGCAAATCTTATGCCAGTCCTGGTCATCTATAGTTAGCAAGAAGTTCTGTGTGGAACACGGGGATTGGCCCGCGAATGAAACCGCTGGAAAATGGTTCTGGCCCGGCGGAAACTGGACACAGTATCACGACACCGAGAATTCACCCCTAGACACTGGTGGTGACTGGATGTGCGGAACCGGACCCTACAAGCTCGACTATTGGAGCCACGGGGTGGAATACTCACTGGTTAAATTCAGCGACTACTGGCGGGGCTGGCCGGCTCCAGACTGTGACGACTACGTAAGCAGAGTCACCGTGAAGTTCATCCCTTATTGGGTCAAGAGGAAAGAGATGTTGCTAAATCGAACCGCTGACATCATTTATGTTCCTAGGGAACACATAGAAGAGCTTGAGGGGCAGCCTGGAATACGCTGTGTCAAAGACTTGCCAGTACTGGTGTGCAACGCCATGTTCTTTACGTTTGATATCAACACCACAAGTCCGTATATGGGAGTTCCAGGAGGCTTACCACCCAGAACATTCAACGAGACCGGAATTCCACCAGATTTCTTCAACGACACTGACATAAGGAAGGGGTTTGCGTACAGCTTCAACTGGACCAGATACATCGAGGATGTGTACTACGGTGAGGCAATTCAGCCAGCCAGCCCAATAGTTGAGGGATTGCCATACAGAAATCCGGACCAAGAAAAATATTATTTGAACTTGACGGAGGCTGAGGCTTGCTTCAAGAGGGCTTGGGACGGTCAGGTATGGGAGAAGGGTTTCACGATGACTCTAGCGTACCCTCTAAGTGGCGTTCCAAGATTTATATGGATAGAAGCGTTCAAGGACAATGTCGAAGGACTCAATCCCAAGTTCCACATTAACATGATAGAGGTAGATTGGCCTACGCTTCTAACAAACTTGGTCCATTCCGAGTTGCCGATGTCCTATCTAGGCTGGCTCGGCGACTACCCAGACCCACATAACTTCATCTACGACTTCATGCACAGCAAAGGGTTCTTCCCCAGTTTTCACCGTTACAGCAATGCAACAGTCGATGCATTAGTTGAAGAGGGACTGGAGACGCTGAACACAACAAGAAGGCGTGAAGTCTACTACGAACTGCAGAGAATCTACCACGACGACTGTCCAAGCGTTCCAACGGTTCAGTCGCTTGGACGCCACTGGGAGCGCGACTGGGTTCAAGGGTGGTACTATAACCCAGCATATCCAGGCATCTATTTCTACCATCTTTGGAAACGATTAACTGGCGACATTAACGGTGATGACGTTGTTGACATATTCGACCTAACCATAGTAGCCGCAGCTTATGGCTCGAAACCGGAAGACCCCGACTGGGATACACGCGCAGACCTGAACAAAGATGGCATCATCGACATATTCGACCTAGTCATAGTTGCAACCCATTATGGAGAAACCATGTAACAACGGTACTGCAACCCGATCTACCCAGGAAACTACTTCTACCACCTATGGAAAGGATACATTGGCGACGTGAACCGCGACTACATCGTTGACGTATTCGACCTAGTGCAAGTAGCTTCAGCCTATGGAACCACACCGGACGAACCGAAGTGGGATCCGCGCGCAGACCTAAACGGAGACGGCGTTGTCGACATCTTTGACTTGGTTCCAGTCGCCATTGAATTTGCCTAGCCACTCAGAAAAAGGCTACTAGAGACAATTCTTTATTTCCGATTTTAAGTCAGAATGTCATGGTAAAGCGCTCGCTAGACGAGTAGCCCCAAAAGTTTTTAGCTAGGCAAATTTTCAAACGAAAGTTCTAACATCTAGTGAATATGCATCCTGGTTTTTCCCTTGTTCATCTTTTTAGAGAATTCCTCCATAAATGATAATAGTAACCAAGGACATCGTTTTTGTTGGCGGTGTATCGGAAAGGTGAAAGGAGAAAATGAAGAAAGTATTTTTAATGATAATGCTAGCGTTAATTCTTACAAGCACATTAAACATGGCATTTATCGTAAGATCATCATTTGCAGAAAGCGGCGAAAGCAGCGTTCTCGGTAACGATTTTATGGAAAAAAGTAGCGAAACGCCTTTACCAAATAAAGCCACTAAGCCAGACGCCAAGCAAGACAAGACTTTAGAGAGCTCTGGTCAAACTTCACGAGACGACGGAGATAGATGGAATTTCAACGACACAAGCGAATGGAGCAACTTCGCCTACGTGGATGGCAACAAGACAAGACTAGTAGTAGGGGTTAACGGCGAGAAGCCTACAAGCTTACTTGAATTGGAGAAAATAGTGGCTAAACACCAAGCGGAAATTGTTAACACAGTTTCTATTGAAGGCGAGGTTAAAGCGATAGTTGTTGAGCTTCTGTTGATGTCGGTGACGGCGTTCGTAGAAGAGGTGCGCGTTGCCGGGTTGGCAAGTTATATAGAGCCTAACATGAAGGTTCAAGCCCAGTTTGTTCCAAACGATCCATATTGGAGTATGCAGTGGGGACCACAGAAAATAGAGGCGGATTGGGCATGGAACACTACAGTAGGCGATCCGTCTGTTCTTGTAGCTGTTGTTGACACAGGCATTGACTATACTCATCCCGACCTTGCGGCAAACTATGTGCCTTTGGGTTACGACTGGGTTAACATGGACGCAGACCCGCTGGATGACTTTGGGCATGGAACCCACTGCGCAGGAATAATCGCTGCAGTCTTAAACAACACGATAGGCATTGCTGGAATTGCCAACGTCAGCATCATGGCTGAAAAAGTTTTGGATACGTGGGGTTTTGGCTACTGGGACTGGCTCGCTGATGGGATTATACATGCAACGGACAGCGGAGCTGACATAATTAGTATGAGTTTAGGCGGATATGGCGATAGCGAACTGATGCATGAGGCTGTTAAGTATGCTTATGATTCTGGAGTGCTGGTGATAGCCGCCGCGGGAAATGAAAATACTAACATGAAGTCGTATCCGGCAGGCTACGACGAGGTCATTGCTGTAGCTGCAACAGACCAGTATGACAATAAGGCTTGGTGGTCTAATTGGGGCGACTGGATTGAACTAGCCGCACCAGGCGTTGATATTTACTCAACAATGCCGACCTATCATGTAACCTTGAATGATTGGGGTTATTCTATGAATTACGATTATTTAGATGGCACTTCTATGGCTTGTCCCCATGTTTCTGGAGCAGCCGCCCTCGTATGGAGCCGGTATTCAAACAAGACGAGAAACTGGGTGAGACTGTGGCTGCGATATACTGCTGACGACTTGGGAGACCTAGGCTTCGACATATATTACGGGTACGGAAGAGTAAACGCAAGAAAGGCTGTTGAGGAAACTCCGCCGGCTCATGAACTCATAGCTTATGAATGGAGAACCCCACCCTACGTGGAACCCGGAGCTATAGGGATCATAAACGCAACCATACTTAACTTTGGAGAAAGCAACGAAACCGACGTAACGGTACGGCTCTTAGCAAACGACACCATGGTAGACTCTACGTTGATAGGCTTCCTAGCCGGTGGGAACTCGACAACAGCCAGTCTCACATGGAATCCAATGGTTGAGGGACTTTACAACGTTACATTTTACGTGGTGCCGGTGCCCGGCGAGACAAGCCTGGAAAACAACGTGGTCTGGAAGTATATCTATGTTGGCTTTCCGGTGAAAGCTGTTGTGTTACACTCTGCTGGCAACATCATCAGTGACATTATCACTAATTGGCAAGTGCTGAACAGCGAGTGGCATCTGTTTGGCGACACCATGGTCTACATTGACTATACCACTCTAAACAAAGAAGACATCACCTACGAAGACATCGTCGCAACAGAAGCAGACGTTTTGATCATTTCATGTGCTTACGACCTATATTCGGGTTGGGAGTTCACAGACCCTGAGATTGAGGCAATAGAACGATACGTTCATGAAGGACACGGGCTAATAGCCACGGCTGGAACGCTTTATTACTGGGTTCCAAACAACAACAAGCTCGCTCCACTGTTTGGACTAAGCGAAACCACCATGTGGGATGTGACTGGAACAGATCTCCTGCATTTAGTGAACACAACTCATCCTATCTTCACCAATGTTCCAAACCCGCTAGTATTCCCACAAGTTGGAACCGTTATTCCCTTTGACGGGCGATGGGACTCGAACGAGCTGGTGGGCGGCGAATATCTAGCGCTTGGGCATTATCAAGAAAGCGCAATAGTAATCTTCAGAGGCCTAGTATACATTTCTCCATGGCTTGAAGTTATACCTCCATACTACCACCATCACCTGCAGCTACTCTACAACGCAATAACATGGTCAAGGTACCAAAAACCAGAACATGAACTCGTGGTATCTTTAGAGTCTCCAAGTTACCTTCAACCCGGCGAATCAGCGCTGTTGAATGCAACAGTTTCTAACGGGGGATTGAACAATGAGACTAGCGTAGAACTGTTTCTACTCATCGACGGCACAATAGTTAACTCTACGTTAATGCCGGAGTTGCAGGTAGGGCACTCTTACATAATCAGCTACTTATGGACCCCTACTGTTGACGTGGTCTACAACCTTACTGCATATGCACCTCCTTTACTCGACGAAGAGTTCACATTAAACAATGTTGACTCAGCGATCATCTATGTTCACATTTTAAGGTTCGTTTTGTGGGACGATGTGCACGACGGAGATGGTGATTCTCTGACCGGAAACTACCTTAACCTATATGAACTGTTGAGCGCGAGCGGCTTCGTGATCGATGAGTTAACGAGCGGGACGATAAACAGTGGATTGCTGGCAAACTACGACATCCTTGTTCTGATAGACCCAGAGCTAGACTTTTCACCGTCCGAAATAGCAGACATCCACAATTGGGTCGCCACTGGTGGCGGGTTAATTGTCATTCCTGACGGAGGTTACCCACCCACCATAAACACGTTGATGGCTCCATATGGTGTGCAGATGACTGGGCGGGGTGGCGGCTATGGAACTACCACGAATATTGTTAGTCACCCTATAACACAAAGGGTAGCAGAGATCTACGTGGATTGGGTGCGGGAGATTTCCGTCACATCACCTTCAACGTGCTTAGCATGGGTAACCGAGTATAGCGAGCGCTATTCTTTTCTTTCAGCAACAGAGGGCGGCGAAGTGGCAGTCGTATCCGATAGCAATATCATGGATAACAATGGTCTTGAAATGGCTGACAATGCGCAATTGATGTTAAACATGTTCAATTGGGTAGGCGTCAAGCCAGAGCATGATCTTACCGTAACCTTAGAATCTCCGGCGTTCTTGGAACCTGCCACTTCAGTTCTACTAAACGCAACTGTTTCCAATCGGGGATTAAACAACGAAACAGATGTGGAGCTACAAATATGGATTAACGCTACTAAGGTTGCTAATGTGACGATTCCCGAGCTGTTAACTGGGAACTCCTACACTCTCAGCTATCTCTGGACCGGGATAGCTGAAGGGACATACAATGTCACGGCATGCACGCCTCCAGTGCCAAACGAAGAATACACAAGAAACAATGTTGCTTCAGTGAATGTCAAAGTGCGTTACGTAATCGCGCGTGTGGCAGTTCTTAACTCTTGGGAAAGACCCCCCTACTTCACTGGTGGATGGAATAACAATTATCAATTATTAGTGGATGCTTTGAATGTTCAAGGCTTCTACGCACAAGCAGTTATAAACGAAGAAATCATAGGCGGAATTCTGAGCTTCTTCGATGTTTTTGTAATAGTGGACAACGTTCCTAACGACGCTGCGGTTCCTTGGGTGGTTGATTTCTGGTCAAATGGAGGCGGAATTGTAGCTTTTGATAGCTCAATCTGCTTCCTCTGTTATGCTGGAATTCTTCCTCCAGAATCCTCTGGCAGCAACGGATACTATGTTTATTGGGATTATGAAACAAGTTATCAAGCGCGGATATCTGCTGAGCATCCTGTTACAGAGGGATATGAAGTCGGTCAAATTGTTTATGGAGCATCCGGAGACGCAGAATATTGGGTTGATGCACTAGCAGGTACAAGCGCATACCCGTATTATACCATGCTGGTTGAAGACGTAACGAGACCAAATCGGGCATATGTGTCTGCTTACGAGCCAACAGTGACCGGAAGGGTTGTACATATATGGGATTATTCCCACTGGAGCAACACAGATCTTCAATTAATGATTCTAAATGCGATGGAATGGACTAAGGCTCCTCGATATGAGCACGAGCTGGCTGTGTCCTTAGAGGTTCCGACCTTCCTTAAGCCTGGTAACTCGTCACTGCTGAACGCAACTGTTTGGAACCAGGGGTTAAACAATGAGACCGATGCGGAGTTGTATCTGATGATTGATGGCACCGTGGTTAACAACGTAACACTAACCGAGCTGCCGATTGGAGAATCGTATACGATTGACTACTTATGGACTCCTCCTACGGAGGCCATCTATAACATAACTGCATATGGTCCCCCAGTGCCTGAAGAGAACTTAACCATTAACAACGTTGTCTCAGCTTACGTATTTGTCACGTACGAACTGGGAACCTTCGTTTCTGTGAACCCCCCTAAAACCACGGTAGCTCCTGGGGGAATCTTCTCTGTGTATGTTATGATAACTAACATAACTGATCTCTACGGCTACGACATCAAGCTTTACTACGATACAACCCTTCTAGACGGGCTTAACGTAACGCTACCACCAGATCACTTCTTAACCCCTGAAAACCCAAGCAACTTGTTCATCGTTAAGCTGGAGGTGACGGATGACTACAACGCCACACACGGAAGAGTGTGGGTTGGCATGACACTGCTGAGTCCGGAACCCCCAAAAAGCGGCAGCGGAACACTGGTGAAGATACGCTTTAAAGCAGTATGTCCAGGCAGCTCTATTCTAGACCTTGCAGAAACCAAACTTGCAAAGAAAAACGGAGAAGCAATTACGCACTCTGCACTAGACGGATTGGTAGTAATTGAGGCTGGTGAGATATGGCGTGATGTAGCCATAGTCAGCGTTGAACCCTCCGCCACCGAAGTCTACACCGGATGGACAATAAATATAACGGTTGTCACTAGAAACGAAGGGAACACCACAGAGACCTTCAACGTAACCGCTTACTACGACATCAGTATAATCGAAACAAAAACGGTAACAGATCTGGATCCAGGCGAAAACACAACGCTAACATTCAACTGGAACACCACGTCCATCGTACCTGGAAACTACACAATTAAAGCAGTAGCAGACACGGTTCCAGGCGAAACTCATACAGAAGACAACACATGCATTGACGGCAACGTGAAGGTGAAAATTTTGGGTGATGTTAACGGCGACGGAATTGTAGATATTTTCGACATAGTTATAGCTGCAGACGCTTATGGATCTCGTCCTGGATGCTACAACTGGAATCCGCAGGCAGACTTGAACAGCGACAACCTCATCGACATCTTCGACTTCGTCATAATCGCGGTCAACTTCGGTCGCCACATCTAACAAACAAGACTGTTAACCTACCTTTTTTCTTAAAAACCACCTGTTAAGCCGTGTCCCTGCAGTTTTCTAATATTTTCTGTCAAGCCCTTATCTTCCAAAACTTCAGCTATCCATTTTCCAAAGTCTCCACGGAAAAGTGAAACTCTAATGACTTCACGTTCACTTCATTTTTTGTCCATAAACTCTCTTAATGAGGCTGCGCTTTCACCTGTGTAGTTCCCAGTAAAAGTGAAGAAGTAGAAGGCTTTTTCCATGCTATTATTTTGATTACTTCAACATCGAAAGTGTAGAGCTTTCAATCAAAAATCCTACTTGATTATGCATGGAAAAGAAGGATGTTTTACCTTTTCCTTGCGAGGGTCAAGAATATCAGTAATCATTTCCGTGAAAAGTGAGACAATATGGACAAAAAGTGTAGACTCCTGGAAACTCTCTTCCACACGCGCTGCATGTCTTAGTGGTTTTGAACGGATGCTCCTGGCGTGGTTTAACGCTGGGAGTTGGCACCACAGTCTGCGCTTCTTTCTTCCTTTCACGCGTCCACCACGACAACAAGCAACAACAAAGATTAGCTCCAACAAGCATAGCCAGCAAGAATAGAAAAGCCAAGAGCCACTTTGGAAGTACATATTCAACTGGTGGAGGAGGCGGAGGGGGCACCCGAGGCTTAATCCGTACAGCTCCATCGACAAACCTGTTGTCCTTAACATCAACCTCTCCAGGTACAACGCTCGCCTCCGCGCTTAAAGTATAATTTCCAGGCTGCAAGCAACCCGTGCACCACTTAAATGTAATATCTTTCTCTGCCTGTGAAGCAAGATCCCTAACCGTGAACGTTCCGATTAAAGCAGAATCATAATAAGCACAGACGTCAAAAGTTTCACCCGCGTCTCCCTCATTTCTAACAACAACTGAGACATTAACGGTTTGACAAGGAAAAGCCTCAGTAACGGAAGGCACAACGCTAACGACGGCTACATCATGCACAATCGCCTTCACAATCCAAAAGGTCGTGGAAACTTGCGGACAGCATGGTACCCCACCTAATGCTGGCAATGTGGTATAAGCGTTAGCATAAACCATGCCGGCCCCGAGACTAGCCCATTCCGGAATTAAGAGGTCCTCAATAAACAATACAGTGACGCCAGGCACAATTTGTTCATCCACAAGAATAACCTGTCCCATAGAAACGCTAAGATTATCATATACGTCAAGGATTAAAGTCGCAATCTTATCAGTCATCGCTATGTTCTTCACCGTCAGTCTAAAGCACATATGCTCGTTCCTCATGAAGTTATTCCTAGAAACATTGTTGACATC
>Ga0114921_10001506_pt1 | contig 10713 bp, 16 predicted proteins | sample BentaG_FD_87016 | JGI IMG/M metagenome (GOLD analysis project Ga0114921, IMG submission 87016) | Deep subsurface microbial communities from South Atlantic Ocean to uncover new lineages of life (NeLLi) - Benguela_00093 metaG | ecosystem: Environmental > Aquatic > Marine > Oceanic > Sediment ...
CCTGGACATGAGTGTACTCCGTGAAAAGGGCGCAAAGTTGAAACCTGCGAAGCTGATAATAGACGCCACAATCAAGGGGGAAAAAATGTTCTTTGAGAAGGCTAAAATTCCGACCCTAAAAGAGTAGATGCCGCTTACAGTACGAAGGCTTGTCGTGATCCCCAACACTTCTAGGAAGTCCTGATCAGTCTGGACGTTAGCTCCCAGATTTTCCCAGCGACCTCATCTACTTGCCCTTCTCCATCCACAACCTTCCATTTGAACTTCCTCGCCAAGTCTAGGTAAGCTGTTCTAACACGCTCTAGAAAACTTCTATCTTTTTCATAGACATCTCTCCCAGTTATTCTCTGAAAGTGTGTATCGACTGAAACATCTATCACGATGACCATGTCTGCTGGTGGTAGGCCTCTTTCAAGGTTTATCATCCATTCCAGATCTAGCCCATTGGCTAGTCCATAGACTAAGCCGGAAGGCGTGTATCTGTTGGCGATGACGATTCTTCCATCGTTTAACCACTCCTCTATGTCAGGCTTTCTCTCCCATCTGTTCGCTACGTAAAGACATTGCCTAACTTCAGGGATGACGTCGTGTTTCCCCTGAAGGAACATTTTGATCTCCTTCCCGATCGGGGTGGTGTAATCTGGAAAGGATATGGAGCTAACCTTATAGCCTTCCTTCTTTAGTTTTTTTACGAGGAGGCGGGCGTTTGTCCCCTCACCCGAGCCATCTATTCCTTCGATGCAGATTAGAAAACCCTTCAATTGCGTGGACTCCTAAATACTGTTGATGATCATTCTCTTTTCTTGCTTATTACAGTTAAGCTCGGTTTATGTGTGTTAGAAGATTTGGAAAGAGAACTCAAACTTATTATTGTTGTCGGCCTTATTGAATAATTGGTGATGCTTGTGAGTGAGGATGAGGGCTTAAAGAGGATGACTCGCCTGCTCCTGCAGGGCGCAACCCTACTTGACATCCCCTGCCCGGCGTGCAGCTCCCCCCTGTTCAAGTTGAAGAGCGGAGAACTCTACTGTTCCAACTGTCAGAAGCGTGTCGTGAGAGCTGAGGAGGCACCAAAGGTCTCACAAAACGCGGTCATTAATTCGTTAAACCAGACCATTTGCCGAAAGCTTATGGAGCTTAACGAGTTAATCACGAAGGAGGAGGATCAGGAACGACTGGGGGTCTACCTGAAGAACCTTGTGTCGTGGTTGGAGGCATTAGAGAAGGCCAGGCGGCTCAGCGCCTAGCCCTAGAAGACTCTCGAACCCTCTTACTCCTTTATCACTTCTAGAAGAGAGACAACGTTCCATATGCGCGTTCTCGTGTACGGGGGCATGTTCGGATCTAGGCTTATGTCGTCCATGATGCTTCTGGCGTTGACTGCCCTGACAGCCTGGCTGAGCTTTACATCCGACAACATATTCAAGGCTTCCTTCGCGGCCCTCCTGATGTTTCTCGGCGTCGTAGTGTCCTCACCGATCATGGTCAGAATGGAGGACGCTTGCCTGATTCTCTCCTCGTATTCAGTCGTCCTTTTTCTTCTAGAAGGCATGTAAACCACCTCAACGAGATGGGAGTTCAATCTTATTTAAGAAGATTAACCCTATTAAATAAGGATTTTGACACCACACCCTATGCTGGTCTGCAAGATCACATGTCAATTAAACTGAGTTAGGATGAGGTTAATGATAGCAAGGGTTCGAGGGGTCTACACCACCGGGATCACAAAGTTGCTGCTGGACGCTGGTTTCTCGATAAACCGTCCAACGGGGACCATAAGAGAGAGGTTCAGAATTGAGGAGGTTTTCCGGGAGGAAGACGTATCCATCTATGACAGAAAGGACAAGCAGGGCGTGCTCGTCGTAGGAAAGAAGGACGCGATGAACAGTGTTCTGCAGGTTTTCCGCGACGAGTTGAAGAGTTCCATCATCTGCAGGTTTCCTCTGAACCTGAACGCGATCTACAAAGGCGTCGTCAGAGAGATTAAAAGAGGGAGAGCGCTGGTTGATCTGGGCGTATGTGAAAGGGAAATGGCCTCCTACCCCGACATGAAGGTTGGTGGAGAAGTTTTAGTTCAGGCTTTTTACTCGGATTTGGATGGAGTTCAGCTGTCACGCCAGATCAGGATCAACGGGAGAAACGCTTCCCTCGTCTTAAACGGCGACATTAGGGTTAGTCCCAGAATAACGAGCCTGAAGAAGAGGCAGGCACTGTTCGCGTTGGGAAAGGTTGTTAAGCCTGAAGGCTGGGGCATATTCTGGAAGAGGTACGCCGCCAGGCAAGAACCCAGCGAGCTTATCAGAGAGGTTGAGGAGCTGAAGAAGACTGCGATGGATTTTTTGAGAAGGGCTGAGGAAGCTCCATCGCCCTCACTTCTCTCATCTGGTTTAAACGTAGCGGAAGTGATTTTTCCAAGTCTGTCTAAGGAGAGATTCGACGACATCCGCGGTGGCATTGTAAGCACGATCAGAAAACACCACCTCCTAAAGTCGAGTGAAGACGCTTACGCTTTCTCGGTAGACCTCGCTGAGGAGCTGCTCGAGAGAGGTGTCGATGAGGAGACTATCTTGGAGGGCTTGCGCAAAGCCATGTCGAAGCACGGTTTGAGCGTCGGTGCCCTGATGAGGATCGAGCACACAAAATTCGATGGGCGAACCCGCCTCCTGACATCCGGCCGCATCAGCGAAATCGCAGGTGACGGGACGATCATAATGCGCCGCTTTTTTCGGGGAAGAGGGGTCTACGATGGGCTTGACGTTGGCAAGGAGGAGGGTGACTACGCGCTGACCGAAGTTCGTGAGGAGGCTTGGTTTCTGAAGTCCTCTTACTACTCCAAGGCTGGAGGTTTGAAGGGAGAGTATTATTCGATTAACACTCCTATGGAGGTTCTTCCCGGCCTTGTGAGATATGTGGATCTGGAGGTCGATGTTGTGAGGTGGCCTGATGGAAGGGTTAAGGTTGTTGACTTTGAGAGGCTGAAAAAGGCTTACGGGGATGGTGTGATCTCCAAGTGGGTCTTTGACCAAGCCACGGAGAAGGCTGAGGGATTAAAGGAAGAGTTGGCTTCAGCTCAATAGCTTTAAAATGTTCTTGCACAGCTTAGGGTTTCCAGCTATGAACGATACTCTCTCTGCTGGCTTAAGGTCTGCCTCTAGTTCAACTCCTTCTTGCGTGATCACCAAACCATTGGTAGATAACCTTTTTTTATGAAGTTGGATATGTTTGATCCAACATATTCCACTTTTACACCGAGCTTCTCTACCTCATCAGAAAAGCCCTCTCTATCTGAGATAAATTTACAAGCAAATGACTCCCCTATGACCGCTATATCCTTCACTTCATTTGCTACCTGTTCATCTTGAACAATTAGCTTTTCAGAGGGTCCGAAGAAGACAATTTTAACGTCGTCCAACCAACCCTTCTTCAGAGCATTGCGTGCGTACATCAAACCTGTCAAAGCTTTCTCTTTCTCACCTGTAGCAATGATAACCAGTAATTTTGAACTCATGACAACCCACCATTCGATAGTAATTTGTCCTCGTATTAAAGTTTTAATGTGAAAATTTTTAAGAAAGTATCGCACCGATTAACACTAAAGAAGGTGACCTATTGGAGGCCTATATACTAATCAATGCGAAGGTTGGAATGCTTTGGAAAGTTGCCAAAGCTCTTTTGAAGAGCAGCTATGTGAAAAGAGCCCACGCTGTCACGGGACAATACTCTGTCATAACGTTCATCGAGTTTGACACTATAGAAACACTTGGGAGGATCATAAATGACATACATGCTATTGAAGGAGTTACAAAGACGCAGACAGCAATAGTGATGCCCGAACACACGATTGATTAACACGGCGGTTTGCAAGCACCATTCCAGAACCGATCGATCGAAAGCTGATGAGAATTTTGAAGAAAAAGGTAGTTGTTGGAGCATTAGCGTTCGTTCTATTGTTTGCGGCCATTTTTCTTTTTGGTGCTTTGATTCTCTCGAACGCTCCTACCAACTCGGACGCGCACGCTCCAGACTTCTCTCTAACCGATCTGGATGGGAATACTTTTAGTTTAAGCGACTTTATGGGGAAGGTAGTAATTATAGATTTTATGGCTACATGGTGTGGTCCATGCAGACAGCAGATGTCCCATTACAAAGTTGTTTGGGAAACATATTTTGACAAAATCGTTCTGATGTCAATCGATGTTGATCCCAGAGAATCTGAAAATATGCTTAGAGCCTTCGCCCAGCAATTTACATATGCAACTTGGATTTGGGCTAGGGACACTGCTAACTTAGCTGAAGCTTACAAGGTTACAGCCATCCCTAAAACTGTCATAATAGATCAGGACGGTTACGTCACGTTTACCCATGTTGGTGTAGTAGACGCATCAGTTCTTATCCAAGAGATTGACCAGCTGATAGCTTGAGAGGGGTGTTAGCATAATCACTTTAAGGACTCAATTTGATTGAACGCTCATGGAGGCGAAAATGGTTGTCTCTTGACCTATCTGGATTAGCATTTGTCTTCACTGCAGGAGTATTCACACTTTTTTCCCCATGCGGTTTTCCGATGCTTCCAGGTTACATCTCATATTATGTGGGATCTAAGGCTTCCTTAGGAAAAGCAGTTCCAGGTGGGATCATCTGCGCTCTAGGTCTTGTCACTGTGTTCTCTATAATTGGCATTGTCGCATCCATACTAGGCAGCATCATCTACCCGTACATACCACTGCTAGAACTCGTGGCAGGTCTGGCCACGATCGTTCTGGGCGTAAGCATGCTGATCGAAATCAGGCTTCCAACATTCTCGTTACCAGTAAGAGCTCCAAAACGAAGAGGCCTTATCGGCATTTTTCTTTACGGCGCTGCCTACGGCATGGCAACCCTAGGATGCTCTGCCCCAATATTCTTCTCAATTCTATTCTATGCAATCGCCGCCGGTGGACCACTCCATGGCATAATCACATTTATAGTCTACGCCGTAGGCGCTGGTCTCCCTCTGATCATAACCACAATCCTCGTAGCCAAGGCTAAGAAACTAATGCTGGAAAGGATCGTGAAGATGACACCATGGCTCCAGAGAATCAGCGGTATAGTCCTCGTCGTTGTAGGAATCTACCTGATGTACTTCTACTTCAAAGTCCTTTATACCATATAAATGGTGGACGCATTCATGGCATCTTCTCTTTTTGATGAATAAGCTTCAGAATATGATGAGGAGTATAGAGCCCCCTTTGGCTTCCGATACGATGCCCAAAAAAAGACTGCTGCGTTCTTTCTGGCTAATGGTCGGTCGATCAAAATTGGTTTATTTGAATCTTTTGTTGAATAAACAGTAGTCTGACCAAGTCTGTAATTAAGTAAATTCGCGTGCGCAAAGAAAAAGATTAAGAAATTTAAAAACAGTTGATGGCTTCATGATCGTAAAAGAAGTTTATGTAAAAACTATCTTATCTAAATCAAAAGTTTTTGATTATACCATCAACCCTTACATTGGTTGTGAGCACGGCTGCACTTATTGCTATGCACGATTCATGAAAAGTTTCACCGGTCACAATGAAGAGTGGGGCGGATTTGTTGACGTGAAAATTAATGCAACACACTTACTGCAACGTGAGATAAAAAAGAAACAAGTTGGCAAAGTTTGGATAAGCGGAGTATGCGACCCTTACCAACCGCTTGAGAAAACATATGAACTGACGAAAAGATGCCTCGAAATCTTATTAAAACAAGCTTGGCCTGTTACAATCCAGACGAAATCTCCTCTTGTATTGCGCGACATAGAATCGCTAAAGAAATTTAACGAGATTGAAGTGGGCCTTACAATTACTACAGCTGACGAGAATATTAGGAAAATTTTTGAACCCAATTCACCGCCGATTAAACAAAGGATTGAAACATTAGACAAACTACATTCTGCAGGTATTAGAACCTTCGCGATGATAGCACCCCTACTCCCAAAGGCCGAAGGCCTAGTGGCGCAACTGAGTGGAAAAGTGGATTATGTGCTGATCGACAAACTGAACTACCATTACGCAGATCGGGTATACAGAAAGCATAAGTTAGAATATGCGATGACCAACAACTTCTTTACCCAGAAGAAAATAGAACTGGCTAATTCATTTAGAAAAGAAGGCATACCTTATGAATTGCTATTTTGATGCGCGCGTATATTCAATTCGCATAAGCAAACAGAAGCATTAAAGAATTGCGTTGTCTCTCTCGTCAATACTATCCTCTGAGGAGTCTGATCCTTTTCAAAAAATTTATTGGAGCGCAGGCCACGTCCCCGTAAACTGATGTAGAAATCAATAAAGTAAAATGTAGATGTAGAGGACGCAGCTAAGTCTCTTTTTTCTTCTTTAGAAAAATATTCCCGATCTCTTCCATTCTCCGCCGTGCCGAGTCTTCTAAAAAGGCCGCGATGCTACGGTACCCATACTCTGGGTTAGCCTTGACGAACCTCTCTATCGCATCAGCCAACTCCTTTTTTATGCTGATCTTCCTATATTCAACCATCTTTATCACTTGAAGCAGCTCTGCGGTGTCCCTTTCACTTAGTCCGCTCTCCCTTTTAAATATTTTCCATCAAAATGGAGCAACATTAGCGTAAATGCTAACACGGGATGTTATTTCTCCCAAATGTAGAGCAAATTTGCCTCATGATGCGCGCGTTAAGTCAAGCGGACAGCAAAAAACACCAAGTATTTTCCTCCTACTCCCTTAAAGGCAGATTTCTAGAGCGCAAATCTACAGCAGAAACTCCACTAAGTGCAAAGCGTTAAGCACATAGGCGAAAGCCTCCCACTTCCACTTGCCATACCTCTTCTCAGCTTCCTCCGCCACCTCAACCTCATCGATTCCGTTAACAGAGTAGAGGACAACCCTCCCCTCTTTTCCCTCGCCTTCCAACTTTGCACCCGTCAACCTTTCGCTTTCAAGCCTCAGGGTGCACCAAGTCATCCTCTCCTGCACAACCTCATATGATGTCAACCAGTCCCAACCAACCGGATTCTTGAGGATCAAGCAAAAAATAAAAGGCTCTTCCACCCTGATGCTAAAGCTTGCCGCCTTTTCTCCTTGAAACAATCCTTATCTTCCGGTTCGCATAAATCTTCAGAGAGAGTTAAGAATCTGTGTGGTGTGAAGGGTGAGGTGGAAGAATAAATGGGCTAGGCCTCCGATCGTTGGTGTGGTAGGTTCTGGAAAAGAAGAATCCGGTGGCCTCGCATACTCCTTGGGTAGGAGAATCGCCGAAAACGGCTTCATCCTCTTGACAGGTGGAGGACTTGGAGTTATGGAAGAGGCGTCGAGGGGGACGCATGAAGCAGGTGGCCTCGTGATCGGTGTGCTCCCAAACGAGCGTAAGTACCCCATACGAGGCTATCCAAACAAGTATGTGGATATACCTATCTACACCGGGCTTTCCGACGCTAGGAACGCCATAAACGCGAAGACCAGCGACGTGATAGTCGCCTTAAAGGGCGGCGCAGGAACCCTATCCGAGATAGCCCTAGCCATAAAAAGCGGGACCTCTGTCATCGGACTTGACTGTCCAACAATAGATGTAGAGACAGATGGGCTTTTCGTGAGGGTTTCTACGGTCGAAGAAGCAATTAAGGAAGTCAAAAAGCTTCTAAAGTCAACCTAATTATCAGTGGAGTACGATGGAAAAAAGGCTGGCTCAAGTTAAACAGCTAATGAAGTATTATCAGACTAAAAAGAACGAGATCAGAAAAAAGCTTCGTGAATTTGACGATGCTTTAAACCAGTCTGACGAAAAAGTCTTTGCAGAGCTATGTTTCTGCATATGCACTCCGCAATCAAAAGCTACACTCTGCGACGAAGCCATCACCGCTTTAGAGAGGAGAAACCTACTTCTAAAGGGGAACGCTGATCAGATAAGGCCACTTCTGAGGGGAGTGAGGTTTGCTAGCCGTAAGGCTAGATACATCATCAAGGCGAGGGGACTATTCAAGAGGAATGGAAAAATTATGATCAAAGAACGGTTGACATCCTTCGATGACATTTACCAGTTAAGAGAGTGGATAGCAGAGAACGTTAAGGGGATCGGCTTGAAGGAGTCAAGCCACTTTCTAAGAAACGTCGGCCTAGGAAAAAATCTTGCAATTCTAGACAGACACATCTTGAATAAATTAAAGGAATTCGGCATCATAGGAGAAGTAAAGGATCTTACAAAGAAGAGGTATCTGAGCATAGAATCGAAGATGAGGGCGTTTGCAGAGAGGCTTAACATACCGCTAGAGGAACTGGATTTGCTACTCTGGTCCAGAGAAACTGGAAGAGTCTTTAAGTGATTGACAGCCCTCTCTGAAAAAAAAAGGGGTTCAAGTTTTCTTGAACAAAACGCTTTAATACAATATGACTGATACACTTTTTTTAACATTTTCAAGGAGTGGACCAACTCGTCAGAGATAACAGATGTCCCGAGAGACGAACCAGAGCCTGTGGCGTCAAAAGGGATAAATATTCCATCCAAGCCGTGCCTTGTGCATGTCGGGAGCGTAGGCACATACTCCAGCAACATGTCCGCAAGAATCTGCTATTCGGCCCAGGCGCTCGGATGTATGGAAATGTTCGGAAGCTACCTGATCTGCGACTCAGAGATCGTGAACGTTGAGGCAAACAAGAGGGCTCTCAAACCCGTCAAAAGCGGGAGAATCGACAGAATCAAGGACTTCATCAGACCGATTAAGCGTGGAAAAAACTTCTTTTACACAACTTGGGGCCACCCTGGCTACGGGAAAGACGTCAAGCGAGCAATCAAAGACGCCAGATACTGGAAGCGCGACATCCAACGAATAGGAGACAGTCTGAAGAAACACTTTGAAACGCTTGGGTTAAGAACCAAGATAGCGATCACTGAGGAGGGGTTCGGAGGCACCAGCCTGTCTCAAGGCGCTTACTTCCGCGCTCTAACCCGAAGATTCATCAGCGAACTCGACCTCTACATAGGGCTGGGAGTGATCGGTAAGGATCTGCCGACCCGGCGCAATTTTAAGAGGTATCTGCCACTGCTCTTAGAGAGGGGGTTCAATCACAACGCCATGGTGTTGTACGCGAACTGGCGTAAGCCCCTCGGGTTCTCGAACAGGGAAATCGACTACCAGATCGCCTACGGGATACTGGCGACCGTGGCGTCTTCGCTGTGGTATCGAGACAAGCTGGGCATGGTAGACATCTGGACGAACCTCGTGAGAAGCAGCCCAATCGTCGCCATTTCCGTGGATAATAGATACCTGCCGAAGTACAGGAAGATGTTTCGGGAGCGTAAGGACAGCGCAGCCACGGTTAGCGTGTTAACCTCTATGCTTAGATCAGTCTGGCGTGATCCAAAAAAATCTCTGCTTCGCGTCTGCGCTGACACAGAAGAGTTAGAGGGACAGAAGGTCTTTGAGGCTGTTTCCGTGATTGGAGACATCAGCAGGGAAGAACTGGATAGCGCTGAGGAGTTGGCAGAGCTTCCGGACACTGCCACCACCCTACTGCTGAGTTCCAAGCGTATGAAAAAGATCTACGTCACTAGGTTCACTCCGTTGGTGACATCCTCACCTGAGATTGATAGAGTGTATGAGGGGAAGCGTGAACCTGAAATGATTAAGGAGATCAATGATTTTGTCCCAGTTGGAAAGAAGCGTTTCGACGAGCTTGTGGAAGAAGGATTTAAGGATTATAAGGAGCTTGAGAAGACCGTTGAGTTTCCAGTCGATGAGTTGGTTGGGGAGGGTTGGCTGTATGAATAAGTATGGCATGTTCCTGCTGACGGCGCTACTCATAGTCACGCTGCCGATGGTGTCAACCGCCTCTGGTGTTCAAGTAATGCTACTTAACTTCTACTTGGGTGGGACGACCGTTGATGTCCGCCCTAACCCACCTCAGTCTTTAATCATAACTCTGGGCTCCGAGTATGTTGAACAGGGCGAAGCGCAGATAGTGATCACGGCGGTGAACCCTGATGGAGAAAACATCAAGTGGAGCCTCTGGGCTGGGCTGGTGAACACGGCCATCCTTGGACAGAGCGATGTAGGCTTCGTAGGAGATCAGACGGGTGAAAATAGCTGGGTAGCTACGACGAACGCAAAGAGGGTCATAATCACTGTTACGGGGACCGTTGACTGGACGAAAGTTCAGGAAGACAAGCCAGTGATTCTGGTCACGCTCGGTTACTCAGTTGTGGTTTTGGATAGATACGGTCGAATAAAGGAGGAGGGAGCCTTCACTCCTCTGCTGAGCTTCAGTATTGTTAAGGCTCCTGAGCTTGAGCCCACTGATGGGTCCAAGTTAGAGGCGCAGGCTGTGATCACGGAGCTGGAGACCGAATTTTACGGCTCAAACCTGCCTGGTTACAGAAGGAGCTACTACGAGTCACAACTGTACAAAGCTAAACTATATCTTCAAAGCGAGGATTACGACAGCGCGTTGATCACAGCACAGATGGCTCTGAACGCACTACGCGCAGAGTTAGCCGAGTACAATAGACCCATCAATGTGGTATTGAGGTTCCTGTACAATAACATCGCGCTGATAGCTGGGTTATCCATAGTAGCCCCCCTAGTGTTTTTTGCTTTCAGGTTGCGAGGGGGAGCTGGACCTCTACCATAACCTTCCTATGATACTTTTAGTGTGGCGCCGCCGAATTCGCCAGGCGGGACAGGTTCGTCGCCGCCTTCGGACTCGAACCGTCGACCAACAGGTTAA
>Ga0114921_10001507_pt1 | contig 10712 bp, 9 predicted proteins | sample BentaG_FD_87016 | JGI IMG/M metagenome (GOLD analysis project Ga0114921, IMG submission 87016) | Deep subsurface microbial communities from South Atlantic Ocean to uncover new lineages of life (NeLLi) - Benguela_00093 metaG | ecosystem: Environmental > Aquatic > Marine > Oceanic > Sediment ...
GAAATGGCGAATTCTATTACAATAGAGATTGATGGAAAAAAAGTGAAGGTCAAAGAAGGAATTACTATTCTTGAAGCAGCTAACCAACTAAATATAGATATTCCCAATCTCTGCCATCATGAGGAATTGGAACCTTTTGGCGTATGCCGCATTTGCAGTGTAGAAATTGAAAGAAAAGGAAGAATACGTATAGTAGCTGCTTGTTGCTATCCAATTGAAGAAGGATTAAAGGTAAAGACCAGATCTGAAAAAATTGACAGAATTAGAAAGACTATTTTAGAATTGGCTGCAGTGACTTCTGGAGAAAACGTAACTGGTGAAATGCGATCATTAGCCAGTGAATATAATGCAGATCTTTCTAGGTTTGCTTCAAGAATCACATTCAAACCTACAAAATGTATTCTTTGTGGATTATGTGTACGTCGTTGTGCTGAGGCTACTTGGGACAGCGTCATAGGTTTTGTAGGCAGAGGTGTTGAAAGGCAAATAGTTGAATTCCCTGAAAAAAAAGATATATGTGCTGTATGTACTTATTGTCACGCTGTCTGCCCAACCGGTAGAATTAAATCGACTGGTGCCGATCCTTCGTTCCCTTCGCTTGATGATGTTCTAGCTGGCAGAGAATAATCTTTTCTGTAAATCCCCCTCATTATTACCGAATTAAAACTAATTTCCATTCTTTTTACTGGTTGCCCATATTCATTGACAGAATTTTGTTAATTTCTAACATCAATTAAGTCAAATTTTTGTTAAAGAATTTTAATATACTCAGTTCAGCCAAATATTATAGCGATTACTTTTTTTAGAGGTCGAGTGGTTGGAGAAAGAGAGAGTTAATGAGGGAAAAACTAAAATCGTTTATTCTTCTGATCGCTCTGATACTTATTTATTAAAGTTCAAAGACGATATTACAGCACTAGACGGAGAAAAACATGATCTGCTAGAAGGAAAAGGCAAAATCAATGCAACTATCTCGGTTGAATTATTTGAGTTGCTCGAGAAGAATGGAATTAAAACACATTTGATTGAACCCTTAGATTCAAATTCTATCCTAGTTAAAAAACTTGAGATGATGCCTTTAGAAGTAGTCTGTAGAAATATCGCTGCAGGGCATTTTATTTCTAGATTTTCTATGTTTAAGAAAGGACAAAAACTGAAATTCCCCATCGTTGAATTCTATCTAAAAGATGATGCCCTACATGATCCCATGTTAGTAGAGGACCATTTGGTATTGTTAGACCTCGCATCAGAGGATGAAGTTACTGAGATAAAGGAAATTACTAGAAAGATAAACAAAGTGCTTTTTGATTTCTTCTTGGATAAAAATCTGAAACTCGTCGATTTCAAATTGGAATTTGGAAGGGATTCTAAAAACCAAATAATTCTTGGAGATGAGCTGAACTCTGACTGCATGAGATTATGGGACATAGATACAGGAGAAATATTGGATAAGGATGTTTATCGACAAAACTCTTCCATGAATGAAGTAAAAGAAACTTATGAAGAATTATATCGAAGGTTATTTCCTGATGACAAAAACATGTGATTATATTGTAGAGGTAATAATCCAAAATAAAAGACTGGCAAAGGATCCTGAAGGAGAGACTATCTATCGAGAACTGGTAAATAAGAGCGGGTACGACCAGATTCAGAATGTGAGATCAGGCAAATATCTAAGATTTATTGTGAACACGAAAACTCCAAAAGATGCTAAGAAATTAGTACAAGACCTATGCAACGATTTGAGGATATACAACCCCGTTGTTCACTCATTACAAGTAACTGCCCGAGGAAATTCTCAATGAAAGTAGCAGTTATACAATACCCGGGATCTAATTGTGATTATGATGCTATATATGTCTTGAGAAATCTTGTTGGGATAGAAACCGAACTAATATGGCATAGAAATTTCAAACAAAGCGAATTTGATGCTGCCATCCTACCAGGAGGTTTTTCGTATGGCGATTATTTAAGGGCAGGTGCAATTGCATCCCATAGTCCTTCTTTAAGTGAAGTTAAAGAAATGTCTCGAGAGGGTAAGGCAGTATTAGGCATATGTAATGGTTTTCAGATACTTGTTGAAGCAGGAATCTTACCTGGAGCTCTTCTTAGGAATGATTGTCTTAGATTTGTTTGTAAATGGGTTAATCTTCGGGTTTGTTCCTCAAGAACATCAGCGACTAGGTTAATTCCAGAAGGGTGTCTCTTGCATATTCCAATCGCTCATTCAGAAGGCAGATATGTGAATAAAGATAATGATTTGAAGAAATTGTATGAGAATGATCAAATAGTTTTCAAGTATGTTAACGAACGAGGAGAAGAGATTAATTCAAATCCAAATGGTTCCTTGGAAAACATTGCTGGCATTTGTAATCTAGATGGTAATATTGTTGGACTTATGCCCCATCCAGAGAGAGCTTCGGAACCTTCAATTAATCCTTACGGAAGTGATGACGGTTTATTGGTTTTCGAATCTATGTTAAATTACATCAACCATTAATGGGGTGTATCTTCTGTTAAGTCCTACTAACATTAACATAAATCTCTCAAAAGAAGAGCTTAATCAAGCTGAGAAGATGTTAGGAAGGAAACCCAACTCAGTTGAGTTGGGTATGATAGATGTTATGTGGTCAGAGCATTGTTCTTACAAAAGTAGCAAGCTTGTTTTGAAAAAGCTTCCGACAAAGGGTAAGAGGGTCGTAGTAGGACCCGGTTATGATTCGGGTATAGTAGATCTTGGAGATGGAGATGTTGCTGCATTCAAGATAGAGAGCCATAATCATCCATCTGCGATTGAACCTTATAATGGAGCTGCAACAGGTATAGGTGGAATAATAAGAGATATACTATGTACAAATTGTAGACCCATTGGTCTACTTGATTCATTAAGGTTCGGTGAGTTGAAGAAAGGGCACAACAGATGGTTATTTCTAAATGTTGTTAGAGGAATAGCTGATTATGGTAATTGTTGTGGCATACCTACCGTAGCTGGAGAGATCGAGTTTGATGAAAGCTTTGAGAGTAACTGCTTAATTAATGTGGCTTGCGTAGGGATTGGTAGAAAAGAGAATATTGTTTTAGGACGTATGGAGAATCCTGGTGATCATATAGTTCTATTAGGTGGATCAACTGGTCGAGATGGAATTCACGGAGTGACTTTTGCTTCTAAAGTAATAAGTGATGAATCAGAGGAAGATAGACCATCAGTTCAAGTTGGTGATCCGTTTACAAAGAAGGTAGTGATTGAAGCGACATTAGAAGCTCTTAAAACAGGATATATAAGAGGACTCAAAGATCTTGGAGGAGGGGGTCTAACATGTGGCCTTTCTGAGATGTCGAGTAAAGGAGGCGTTGGGGTAGAGATAGATATAGACAAAATACATGTTAGAGAGGGTGAAATGACCCCTTATGAGATTATGTTATCTGAATCTCAGGAGAGAATGCTATTTGCTATTATGCCTGAAGGTTTGAATATGATCCTTAATATTTTTGAAAAATGGGAAATTCCTTACTCGGTTATAGGAAGAGTAACCGATACTTGTAGAATCATAGTTAAAAAAGATGGAAGTATTGTAGTCTCTATTCCACCTGAAATACTAACTGATGCTCCAGCGATTAAAAGAAAAAGTAAAAAACCTGGTTACCTAAAGGAGATATCGAACAAGGACGAGGTCAAAAATAAACTCAAAGATATATCATCAGCGATTTACGCCCTACTAAAGATGCCAAATATTGCTTCTAAAGAATTTGTCTTCAGACAATATGATCACGAGGTTGGAGTTAGGACTATTAACAAGCCCGGAGATGGCGATGCAGCTGTATTAAGATTATTGGGAAAGAATAAAGCAATAGCGATTAAATCGGATTGTAATAGCTTTCATTCATATTTGGATCCATTCTATGGTCATGCTGGAGCTGTAGCTGAATCCATTAGAAATCTTGTTGCTGTTGGTTCAGAACCAATAGCAATAGTTGATTGCTGTAACTTTGGGAATCCAGAAGATCCAGAGATCTATTGGCAATTTGAAAAATCTATCGACGGATTAGCATATATGTTGAAGGGATTAGGAATTCCCTGCGTAGGTGGAAATGTAAGCTTCTACAATGAAGACGATAGAACTGGAACTGCTGTTAAGCCCACAATTGTTGTTGTGTCTATTGGACTTGTAAGAAATCTAGATTGGATAACTACACTCAGTTTCAAGGAAGGGGGAGATTCAATAATTGCAATTGGCAGGACATTTCCAGAAATGGGAGGATCTCAATATTACCTAAGATTTAAAGGGATTGGAGGAAGGGTACCGACGACCGCCCCGGAAAAAGAAAAATCATCGATAAGAGCTGTTCAGACTTTAATTGAAAAGGGATGCATAAATTCTGCTCACGATTGTTCCAAAGGTGGTTTAGCCATTGCCTTGGCTACAATGGCCATAAATGGTGGGTTTGGAGCGGGAGTAAATTTAGATCAGTTGCCCAAAGCAAGTGCGTCTATAGACGAACTTATGTTCTCAGAATCACATGCCAGATTCATCGTTACTTCAAAGAAAGAGGATGTCAATAATATTATCAAATTATGTAAAAAGAATGATGTTCCTTCAGCAGAGATAGGAGAGGTAACCGAGACCGATTCTCTATCTTTTAGGTACAAGAAAAAAGTCATAGCAAAATGTGAAGTAGATGAAATGAAAAAATGTTGGGAAGAGGCCATCCCCAGATTTGTAAGTCCAACCTTAAAATGAGGTTATGAAGAATGCGAGAATGTTGCGGAGTATTTGGTGTTTACGATTATAAAGGCAAAAATGTTATTTTTAATATCTATCTTGGATTGATGACGCTACATCATCGAGGACAAGAGTCAGCAGGGATATCTTTATACGAGAAATCTGGAATCAAGACCGGAAAAGTATACGGATTGGTTAATGAGAAACTACTGGCTAATATGAAAAAGTATAAAAGTACAGCGGGTATTGGTCATGTTCGATATTCAACAGCTGGCAATTCCACTCTATATAATGCACAACCAATTTCCAACAGATCATTGTCTATTGCTCATAATGGAAATCTCGTCAACAACATACAGCTAAGAAGGCAACTTACTAAAGCAGGAAGTAAACTTAGGACAAAGAGCGATTCTGAGCTAATACTTGCTCTATTAACTAAAGAAAGAGAATCAACAGGAGATTTATTCGAAGCTATTAGGAACTCTGTAAATGAGCTTGAAGGAGCATTCTCATTGGTCTTATTAACAAATGATGGAAAGGTTGTTGCCATTAGAGATCCTTATGGTTTTAGACCCTTATGTGAGGGTGAAGCTGGGAATATTATGGCTTTCTCCTCAGAAAGTATTGCTTTGGATATAAATAACATAGACCTTTCAAGAGATATCCAACCTGGTGAGATGGTTATAGTAGACGAAAATGGAGTCCAAAGAAAGAGATATGCTTCGTATACTAGAAGAGCGCATTGCATGTTTGAATATGTCTATTTCAGTAGGGCGGATTCGATCATAGATGGTAGGAGCGTTTACAGAGTAAGATACAAGTTGGGGGTGAATTTGGCAAAAACTTACAAAACCGATGCGGATGTTATTATACCTGTTCCCGATACTTCTAGAACTGCTGCGGAAGGTCTATCTCATGAAAGCGGCATACCTGTCGCTGAGGGGCTTATAAAGAATAGATATGTACAGAGGACTTTCATAATGCCAGAGCAGAAACAGAGAGACGGTGCAGTTAAGATTAAGCTGAATCCATTGAAGACCGTTCTCAGTGATAAGAAGGTTCTATTAGTTGATGACAGCATCGTTCGTGGAACTACATTGAAAAATATAGTACACATGATAAGAAAAGCCGGTGCTAGAGAAGTCCATGTTAGAATTACTTGTCCTCCTATTATATCTCCCTGTTTCTACGGCATAGATATCGCTACTCATGATGAACTAATAGCTGCATATAAAAAGAACGAGGAAATCAGAAAGAGTATAACGTCTGATACTTTAAGTTATCAAAAGATCGATGGTCTTATTGATGCCATAGGAATACCTAGAGAAGACCTTTGTCTTGGCTGTCTAATGGATCAATACCCAACATCTAAAGCTCAAGAGCTTTCTGATAGACTTAAAAATAAAAGTAGAAAAAAGAGAGTTCGATATTGGGAAGATGATTAAGATTTTAATTATTCGATGATAATGGAAGGAAATGAAAAAGATGCCATTAGTAGCCGTTATTATGGGAAGCAAAAGCGATCAAAAAATTGCTGATAAAGTCACAAATAAACTTGATGGGCTTAAGATCTTATATGAAGTGAAGATTCTTTCAGCACACAGAAATCCAGATGAACTAGCAAAATATGTAAAAAGTTCTAATGTGGAAATTTTCATAGCAATAGCGGGTTTGGCTGCTCATCTACCTGGCGTAATAGCGTCAATCACCACTAAACCTGTAATTGGGGTGCCTGTTAGTTCAAAAATCGGAGGTTTAGATGCATTGCTTTCAATAGTTCAGATGCCGAAAGGCGTTCCGGTAGCCTGCGTTGGCATAGACAACGGAGAGAATGCTGCAATCTTGGCTCATAGAATTCTATCTCTATCTAAGAAATAATAAAAAGAAGGAAAATTAGATTTTGAGCTGGTCTTACGCTAAAGCTGGAGTAGATGTAAAGAAGGTCAAGAAAACTCAAAATGAAATAGGTAAGATTATTGAAGAGACTTTCAAATTTAGAGATAACAAATTTGGTCAAGTCCTAGGTAAATTTGGGCATTATGCCTCTCTAATAGATATCGGCAATGGAAAAGCATTAGCACTTCATAGTGATGGTTGCGGAACTAAAGTCCTGATATCTCAATTGGTGAAAAAATTCGATACCATTGGTATTGATTGTATAGCAATGTGTGTTAATGACCTTATTTGCTTGGGAGCGGAACCTGTAGCGCTAATAGATTACCTTGCTGTTGAGACAATTAATGAGAACATGATAAATGAGATAATTAAGGGATTAGTAGAAGGAGCAAAAACAGCCAAAGTTTCGATAGTTGGAGGGGAAACTGCTGTGATGCCAGACGTAATAAAAGGTGTAGAACCGGGGCTTGGATTCGATCTAGCTGCTTTATGTACAGGTGTTGTGAATAAAGATAAGATAATTGATGGCAAAGATATCAAAGTAGGAGATGTTATAATTGGGCTTGAAAGCAGCGGGGTACATAGCAACGGACTAACACTTGCAAGGAGAGTATTGTTAGATCAAGGTAACCTAAATTTAGATGGCAAACCTGAGGGATTAGATAACACATTAGGTGAAGAGTTGCTAAGACCAACTAAAATTTATGTCAATGAAGTTCTTTCAATAATAAAGGATTTCGAAGTTCACGGAATTGCCCACATTACTGGTGGTGCATTTGGAAAGTTAAAAAGATTTGAAAACTATGCAACTGTAGGCTTTGATTTTGAAATTAACATATCAAAATCCATTTTTGATCTAATCCAAAAAGTAGGAAAAATTACCGATGAAGAGATGTATAAGACTTTCAACATGGGCATTGGTATTTGCATCATTGTTCCGAAGGAAATTGCGGATGATGTAGTTTCAGCCTCTGAAAAACATGATACAAAAGCATTTTCAATAGGAAAGATAGTTAAAGAGCTTGGCGTAAGGATCAGAACTGATGAAAAACTTTTGAAGATTTAATTTGAATCCATATTTCAATATAAAGATAAATATCCCAATATGACAACGTAAAAGAAGTAACTACAGGTTTGGATGGATGAGTATTGATAAAAAGAGAAGATATGCAAGAAATCGTTCGAAAATATAAAGATCCAATAGGAGTGGTTTTAGGCTCTCATTCAGCTTTGGATGCGTTGGCTGGACTTAGAAACTATGGAATGAAAGGTTTGGTTTATGTTACTAAAGAGAGGGCTTCGATTTATTTAAGAGAGCCCAGAGTTGGAGAACCAAACGAAGCCATTGATTCACTACCTACTAAAACGAAATCTGATGTTTTAGTGACCGAAGACATCCAAGATGTAATAAATAAAAGGAATGAAAGCTGGAAAGAAGCTATTTTGTTGGTTGATAAATACGATGATATACTTAAATCAGAAATGCAAGATGCGCTATTAGAACTTGAGGGCATACAGATTCCAAATAGAGCCTTTGCTGTATATGTAGGTGGAGAAGCCTGCAAAAAGATCGAGGACGATTTTCATATTCCGATTTTTGGATCCAGAAATCTACTGAAGATTGAGAATAGAGAAGAAGTTAAGAAGAATTATTATTGGTACTTGGAAAAGGGTGGATTGCCTCATCCCAAAGAAATAACATATAAAGTAACTGATGATGGTATAAAACTAAATGAAAAATTAGACCAACCTGTAGTAATGAAAATTCCACATGCTTCTAGAAGACTAGAAAGGGGATTCATATTCGCTGCAGATGGAAGTGGTCTTGAAGAAGAAGTCAGAAAAGAAGTTGCCGCAGGCCACATATTACATGAAGATTTGAAAGATGGAAGAGCTGAGGAATACGTACCTGGAGTAACTGCGAACTTTAATTTCTTCTATTCACCGATCTATGCAAAAGAGGATTGGGGAGATCTAGAGAAGCATGTTGAGAAATGGAAGTTAGCCAACGAGTTATTATCTATTGATGAGAGAAGGGAGACCACCCATGATGGGATCCTTAGAATGCTAGCAAAAGAGCAGATAAAAGTTGACTGGAGCAAAACTAATTATCCTCCAAGTTTTGAGGTCACTGCTCATAGTATGATAAGCTTAAGAGAGTCTTTGATTAGGAAGATTTATCCTATTGCTGATAAATTATTAGAACTTATGCGGGAAGAGGACCCTCCAGGACTAATAGGATCCTATTGTGTTCAGACTCTGATTACTTTTCAAGAAGAACCATTCGTCAAAGCATTATCACAAGGAGTCTATGATACAGGCAAAAAAAGCGTATATGATTTCGTATTCAAGACACAAGACTTAGCTGTTAGACACGGAGGAGGCACGAATGTTCACATGGCAATTGGTTCTCAGTACGCCAACGCCAAATACAATAGACCCATGAGCATGGGCGATAGAATAGTCCTTGAGCTAATCCTGGCAAAAAAGAAAGGGATGCTAGAGGAAATAGTGACCTAGCCAATTCTCATTTTTTCCTAAGGTAGAAAAAGCTATACCAAAAAAATCAATTGGGCATTTATTGCCCAATTAATAATTTTATAGATTAATTGGATAGCTGCCGTGCTTTATAACAGCAGAATATAATGCTTCAATATTCCATGGTGGAACATCGGGCTGAATTATATGCCCTGGTGCTACGATATATCCCCCTCCAGCGGCGCCAGCTTTTAAGGCTCGTTTAACTTCATTCTCGACATCTTCAACTGTTCCCCTTGGAAGAATACTTTGTGATCCGATACCACCACAGAATGTGATTTTGTCACCATACTTCTCTTTGAGTGTTGCTAGATCCATATCAGGACATTCTGGTTGTACAGGATTTACAACATCTATACCGATCTCAATAAGATCAGGAATGAATAAAGCCATATTTCCACAACTATGATAGTATACTTTCCCTTTGGTCTTGCTATGTATAAGGTCAAAGAGTTGCTTATGACGAGGCTTTAAATATTTTTCATAAATATCAGGTTTCAAAAGGGAGGTAGTTTGAGCTCCCAGATCATCCCCCGTTGCCACCATCGTTACATAGTCACCTACTTCATCCAAGATCATACCATATAACTGCAACACTTGCTTAGTAACTATGTCAAATACCGCTTCAGCCATTTTAGGCCTCATATACATGTCTTCGATTAACTTGTTGAAACCTCTTCTCATCCATGAGTTCTCAAATATTCCGCTTCCGGCTACATTTACAACGCAAACAGCAAACCCAGCATCGTCCATTCTTTTGGCTTTTTTCTCTTGTCCCTTTGAAGAGAAGTCCCTCTCTGGCTCTGGCCAATATGGATCGTTAACAATTTCATCTACATCCTCGGCAGATTCCAGTGGTGCTGGATTAGCGAACTCCATATAGGTTTTACCGGCTTTTCTATGAAATCCAAATTCATCGATAAATGAATTATCGGGGAACATTTTCTTCGGCAGGAATGGCTTTGTAAACCTCAAAGAAACAGGTCTAAAATCAATTCTATAGTGTCGATAAATGGCTTCATCTATTGGTGGTAACCAAAATGCATTATATGAAGCTCCTGATGGCCAATAATCTATCTCGAAGAAATAAGTTTGTAAATTCAACATGTGTTTAAGTCTGAAATAAGCCTGTTTTGTAATCCATGATAAACAACCTCCAAGTTCTGCTGGTACTCTATCAGCTTCTTGATGATCAAGTATCTTCCAGACTCTTTCCCTAGGGGTATATTTCTCTCCTGGATGAATAATTGCTCTATCGCCTCTTCTGTAACTGGGCATCATACAACATCTCACTCCTTTAATTGGAAAATTTGAAAGACATTGAAATATTAAACGCTAAATCATAAGCCTTTCGATAGCATTTACTATTATTCTAAAGTCTGATATTCCAATATCTTTGATTTTAGAATTGATTTTAGAATCATATATGCAAGCATTGTAGATGGAACTAATTGCAAAAATAAGTAGATAGGCAAAGCAGCCAAAAAGAAAACAAATGGTAAACCTAATGCCAAGACAATCACAACATAGACTAATGGAATGTCTAAAATCGCTAAA
>Ga0114921_10001508_pt1 | contig 10702 bp, 5 predicted proteins | sample BentaG_FD_87016 | JGI IMG/M metagenome (GOLD analysis project Ga0114921, IMG submission 87016) | Deep subsurface microbial communities from South Atlantic Ocean to uncover new lineages of life (NeLLi) - Benguela_00093 metaG | ecosystem: Environmental > Aquatic > Marine > Oceanic > Sediment ...
CGCAGCGGCATGGACCTGGGGCCGTGGCTGGTAGCCCGCGACGTCACAGTGGTGTCGACGGTCCCGTCGCTGGCCTCGCTGTGGCCGGCCGAGGCGCTGGAGTCGGTGAGATTGTTGATCTTCGGCGGCGAGGCCTGCCCGCCCGAGCTGGCCGAACGGCTCGCATCGGGGGACGACGCAGCCGGCCGTGAGGTGTGGAACACCTACGGCCCCACCGAGACCACGGTCGTGGCCTGTGCTGCCAGGCTCTCCGGCGGCGCACCGGTCAGCATCGGATTTCCGTTGCCCGGCTGGGACCTCGCGGTCGTCGACAAGAAGGGCGACCCTGTGTCCTGCGGCGAGGTCGGGGAACTGATCATCCACGGGGTGGGGCTGGCCCGCTATCTCGACGAGGACAGAGACGCCGAGAAGTACGCACCGATGCCGAAATTGGAGTGGAGACGCGCGTACCGCAGCGGAGACCTGGTGCAGCTGGAACCCGATGGCCTGATCTTCGTCGGCCGAGTCGACGACCAGGTCAAGATCGGTGGGCGCCGGATCGAACTGGGCGAGGTTGACGCGGCGCTGATGCACCTGCCCGGCGTCGGCGCCGCCGCGGCCGCGGTGCGCCACACACCGGGCGGTACCCCGCTGCTGGTGGGCTACATAGCCTCCCGCGCGGTCGGCACCGATCCGCCGTTCGACCTGACTGCCGCACAGGCAAAGCTGGCCGTGACGCTGCCCGCCGCGCTGGTACCAAGGCTGGTCCTGGTCGACGCGTTGCCCACCCGCACCTCCGGCAAAGTTGACCGCGATGCGCTGCCCTGGCCACCGCCGGGCGAAGACCCGACGGCAGTTGCAGAGAAACCAAGTGACTCCGACGGCACGATCGGCTGGCTGGCCGGCCTATGGCGCGACGTGCTGGGGTCACCGGTGGACTGTCCCGAGGCCGATTTCTTCGCGCTGGGCGGCGGATCGTTATCGGCGGCGCGACTGGTGTCCGCGCTGCGCCAGCGCTACCCGCAAGTGACTGTCGCCCAGCTTTATGACCATCCCCGGCTGGGATCGCTGGCCGAATTCCTCGACGAGTCCAACCCGCCGCCAAAACGGGCTACGCGTGTAGTTCGTCCGACGCCACTGTTGACCCAGGTAGCGCAGGTACTGCTGTCGTTGCCACTGGCCACCTTGACGGGCCTGCAATGGCTGACCTGGCTGGCCATGATCAACAATGTGACCGCCGGCCGGGGTCTGGTGCCCTGGACGGTGACCGTGAGCTGGTGGTGGGTTGCCTTGGCCTTTGTCGTCTTCGTCACTCCGCTCGGGCGGATGGGCATCGCGGTGCTGGGTGCGCGCTTACTGCTCAGCGGCTTGGAACCCGGAACCTACCGCCGCGGCGGGCCTGAGCACCTGCGGGTATGGATCGCCGAGCGGCTCGCCACGGCCAGTGGCGCAGAGAATCTGGCCGGCGCACCTTGGATGGTGTACTACGCGCGGGCCCTGGGCAACACCGTCGGTAAAGGAGTGGACCTGCATTCCGCACCACCGGTGACGGGATTGCTTACCCTGGGGCACCGCAGCTCTGTGGAGCCAGAGGTAGATCTGTCGGGGTATTGGATCGACGGCGATCAGTTCCACGTCGGCCGGATATCGGTAGGAAACGACTCCACCATCGGCGCCCGCACCACCCTGCTGCCTGGAGCCTCAGTGGGGAAAAAGGCTCACATCGCACCGGGTTCGGGGGTGATTGGCAAGGTCAAGAACGGCCAGTACTGGAAAGGATCGCCGGCGGTGAAGTCCGGCAAGGCCCGTCACCCGTGGCCGCGACACCGGCCGCCGCGGGCATCCCATTGGGTCGCCGTCTACGGAGTGACCTCGGTGCTGCTCGGCGGCCTGCAGCTGCTGGCCCTGGGCGCCGCCCTGGCCGTGCTGAGCTGGGCGGTGCGCGGGCATGCCACCCTGGCTGACGCGATCGCGCCCGCCGCGGCGGCCATACCGGTAGCGACGCTGGTCGCACTGGTGACCTACGCGGCGTCGACGATCATCGGGGTACGACTGCTGTCGATCGGGTTGCGCGCCGGCCACCACCCGGTGCGCAGCCGGGTCGGCTGGCAGCTCTGGGCCACCGAGCGGTTGATGGACGCCGCGCGCACCTACCTGTTTCCGCTGTATGCCAGCCTGCTCACGCCGTGGTGGCTCCGGCTGCTGGGCGCCCGGGTGGGCCGCGGCACCGAGATCTCAACGGTGCTGCTGATCCCGAAGTTCACCGTAATCTCCGACGGTGCCTTCCTGGCCGACGACACCATGGTGGCGTCCTACCAGCTGGGCGGGGGCTGGATCCACGTGGAAACGGCCACCATCGGCAAGCGTGCCTTCCTCGGTAATTCCGGGATCACTCAGCCGGGACGCAAGGTGCCCGACGACGGCCTGGTGGCAGTGCTGTCGGCGGCCCCGCACAAAGCCAAAGCAGGCTCGTCATGGCTGGGCAGTCCGCCGGTCCGGCTGCGGCGACGTGCCACCGCGGCCGACATCCTGCGCACGTTCGACCCACCACTTCGGCTCAAGGTAATGCGCGCCATCGTAGAGACCTGCCGGCTGGTTCCAGTGATGATCAGCGTCGCGATCGGTTTCGCGGTACTGGGCGGATTGCAATGGCTGGCAGTCAAGTTCGGGTACTTCTGGACGGCGATGGGAAGTGGAGCGCTGCTGCTGACCGCGGGGATACTGGCCGGCAGCGCAGCCGTGGTGGCGAAATGGCTTGTGGTGGGCCGTATTCAAGTAGTCGAGCATCCACTGTGGTCCCCGTTCGTGTGGCGCAACGAGGTCTCCGACGCCTTCGTCGAGACCGTGGCCGCTCCTTGGTTCGCCCGGGCTGCAAGCGGCACCCCAGTGATGAACTGGTGGCTGCGGGCGCTGGGCGCCAGGGTCGGGCGCGGCGCCTGGTGTGAGACGTACTGGCTGCCCGAAGCCGACCTGGTCACCCTGGGCAAAGGCAGCACTGTCAATCGCGGCTGCGTGGTGCAGACGCACCTGTTCCATGACCGGGTGATGCGGATGGACACGGTGGTCCTTGAGGACGGTTCAACGCTGGGACCGCACTGCGTGGCTCTTCCCGCCGCCCGGCTGGGTGCGGGCTCCACGGTCGGGCCGGCGTCACTGGTGATGCGCGGCGACGAGGTGCCGTCGTCGACACGATGGCAGGGAAACCCGATCGCGCCGTGGAGTTCCTCGCGCAAGAAGCAGCGCGTTGCCGAGCCCTCGAAAGAGGCGAAGGACGCCGCTGCGTGAAACCCCGCAAGAAAGCGGCGAGACCGAGGCTAGCCGAGTCAGTGCAGGTGATCGACCCGTACCTGCCGGACAACGGCAATGCCGGCTACCGGGTGTCGCGCTACGAACTCGACCTGGAATACAAGGTCGCCATCAACCGACTGTCGGGGTCGGCGACTATCACAGCGGTGACACTGGCAACACTGCACACCTTCACCCTGGACTTGTCCGACGCGCTGAGGGTGACCAAGGTCTGGCTCAACGGCCAGCGCGCGGCGCAGTTTGCCACCACCGGGGGCAAGCTACGAATTACGCTGGCGTCCAAGCTGCCCGCCGGGGCGGCGCTGACCATCGCCGTGCGGTACAACGGGTCACCACGGCCGATCCGAACATACTGGGGCGACGTGGGTTTCGAGGAGCTGTCCAACGGTGTGCTGGTCGCCGGCCAGCCAAACGGAGCGGCGTCCTGGTTTCCGTGCGACGACCACCCCAGCGCCAAGGCCAGCTACCGCATTCAGATCAGCACCGACAAGCCCTACCGGGCGGTCGCCAACGGCGAACTGGTGTCGCGACGGGTCAAGGCCGCACACACCACGTGGATCTACGAACAAGTCGAGCCGACGTCGACCTACTTGATCACTCTGCAGATCGGGATGTATGACAGCCATCGGCTACCCACGGCGCAGATCCCGATGCAGGCGGTGCTGCCACCCCGGTTACGGCGCAACTTCGACCACGACTTCGCGCGGCAGCCGCAGATGATGAAGTTGTTCGTCAAACGCTTCGGGCCCTACCCGCTGTCAACCGGCTATACCGTGCTGGTCACCGACGACAATCTTGAGATTCCGCTTGAGGCGCAAGGGATGTCGATCTTCGGCGCCAACCACTGCGACGGTCGGCACCGCTGCGAGCGGCTGATCGCCCACGAGCTGGCCCACCAGTGGTTCGGCAACAGTGTGACGGCACGCCGCTGGCGGGACATCTGGCTGCACGAGGGTTTCGCCAGCTACGCGGAGTGGCTATGGTCCGAACATTCCGGCGAAGCCAGCGCCGACGAGCTGGCCCGCCACTACCACCAACGGCTGCTCAAATCGCCACATGACCTGTTGCTATCCGATCCGGGGCCGCGCAACATGTTCGACGACCGCGTCTACAAGCGCGGCGCGATCACGCTGCACCTGCTACGCCGGAACATCGGCGATGAGAATTTCTTTGCGCTGCTACGTGATTGGACGAACCGATACCGGCACGGCACCGTCGTCACCGAAGATTTCACGAGCCTGGCAGCCAACTACTCTTCGGTGTCGCTGCTGCCGCTGTGGCAGGCCTGGCTGTATTCGACGAAAGTGCCGGCCCCGGAATCCGCGCGGTGACCGACGGCGGCGGTGGCGCCCCGGCCGGACCGGTCACCCGGGGCAGCATGGCCCGGGTCGGTACCGCGACCGTGCTCACTGCGCTGTGCGGCTACGCGGTGCTCTATCTTGCGGCTCGAGACCTCGAACCTGCCGGCTTCTCGGTGTTCGGCGTGTTCTGGGGTGCGTTCGGTCTGGTCACGGGAGCCGCCAACGGCCTGCTGCAGCAGGCCACTCGAGAGGTCCGCTCTACCCGCTACACCGAGATCTCATCCGGAGGACCGACCCACCCGTTGCGGCTGGGGGGGATGGTCGGTCTTGTCGCCGCGGGGGTGATCGTAGGCAGCTCGCCACTGTGGAGTGCGCATGTCTTCGTAGAAGCACGGTGGCTTTCGGTACTGCTACTCGGCGTCGGGCTGGCCGGCTTCTGCCTGCACGCCACCATGCTCGGCATGCTGGCCGGGGACGACCGGTGGACGCAGTACGGCGCGCTGATGGTGACCGATGCCGGCATCCGGGTGGCGCTGGCCGTCGTCACCTTCGTGATCGGGTGGGGCCTCGTCGGGTTCCTGTGGGCCACCGTTGCCGGGGCGGTGGCGTGGCTCATCATGCTGGTAGTGTCGCCGACGACCCGCGCTGCGGCCCGGCTGGTGACACCGGGGAGCACCGCGACGTACCTGCGCGGGGCGGGGCATGCGATCACTGCATCCGGTGCGAGCGCAATCCTGGTGATGGGCTTCCCGGTGTTGCTGAAGGTCACCTCGGGTGACCTGGGAGCAACCGGCGGCGTGGTCATCCTGGCGGTCACCTTGACCCGCGCGCCGCTGCTGGTGCCATTGACCGCGATGCAGGGCAACCTGATCGCGTACTTCGTCGACCAGCACACCAGGCGATTCCGTGCGCTCGCGGGGCCGGCGTTGGTGGTCGTCTGCGTTGGCGCCGTTGGGGTGGCGACTGCCGGGCCGGTCGGGCCGTGGCTGCTGCAGGCCGGTTTCGGTGCCGACTACCGCGCTGAGGGCGCGTTGCTGGCCTGGCTGACCACGGCGGCGGTGGCGATGGCATTGCTGACGTTGACCGGGGCGGCGACCGTCGCGGCTGCGCTGCATCGCGGGTATTCGCTGGGCTGGGTCAGCGCAACGGTGGCATCCACACTGTTGCTGCTGCTGCCGATGGGGCTAGAGACCCGCACCGTGGTCGCGCTGTTGTGCGGACCGCTGGTAGGCATCGTCGTGCACCTGGCCGCGCTGGCGCGGGTCTCAGCGCGCCGAAATCTCCCAGATACCCTGTGAGAGATGACTTGGCTTGTGACGGGTGGGGCGGGCTACATCGGCTCGCACGTGGTGCGCGCGCTGCTGGACGCCAACCTGCCCGCGGTGGTGATTGACGACCTCTCGACCGGCTTCGAGCAATTCGTTCCGGACACGGCGCCGCTGGTGCGCGGAAACCTCCTCGACGGCGGGTTGATCAGTCAGACTTTGCATGAGCACAAGGTCACCGGCGTCATCCACATCGCGGGGTTCAAGCACGCCGGCGTCTCGGTGGAGCGGCCGCTGCACACCTATGAACAAAACGTCTCGGCGATGGTGACGCTACTGAAAGCGATGGCGACCGCGGGGGTCGACAAACTCGTATTCTCGTCCAGCGCCGCCACGTTCGGCACACCTGACGCTGACATCGTCACCGAAGAAACGCCGACGGTACCGGAGTCTCCCTACGGTGAGAGCAAGCTGATCGGCGAGTGGATGCTGCGCGACGCGGGCCGCGCGTCGGGGCTGAAACACACCAGCCTGCGCTATTTCAACGTGGTGGGTTCGGGCTCGACACAGCTGTACGACACCAGCCCGCACAATCTTTTCCCGCTGGTCTTCGACACGCTCGTCCGCGGCGAGACACCACGGATCAACGGCGACGACTATCCGACTCCGGACGGCACCTGCGTGCGCGACTACATCCACGTCTCCGATCTGGCCCTTGCGCACGTCGCAGCGGCAGAGCGCCTCGACGCCGGCCAGCCGCTTGAGCGGGTGTACAACCTCGGCAGCAGCTCGGGTACCTCTGTGCGCGACATCATGGACACCATCGGTGACGTCACGAAGATTGATTTCGAGCCCACGATCGCGCCCCGGCGCCCCGGGGATCCGGCGCGGATCGTTGCATCTGGGGATCTCGCAGCCCGAGACCTGGGCTGGCAGATGCGACATTCGCTGAAGGAAATGGTGAGCTCGGCGTGGGCCGCGCGCCAGCATGCCGGCGACGCGTACCCCCGCTAGACCCATGGCAGTCCGGCCGACCCGCGTGTCCTGGGTTGCGACGACCGCCGTCGCTCTCATCGCGATACAGCTGGTCATCCGCGCAGTGCTGGCGTTTCGCGGCTACTTCTACTGGGACGACCTCATCCTGACTGGCCGGGCCGGTACCCAAGATTTGCTGACGGCATCGTATCTGTTCGATGACCACGACGGCCATGTGATGCCGGGCGCCTTCCTGGTCGCGGGCGGGATCACCAGGCTGGCGCCGCTGGTCTGGGCCGGACCCGCGATCAGCCTGATCGTTCTGCAACTGCTTGCCTCACTGGCGCTGCTGCGTGCGCTCCACGTGATCCTGGGCCGGCGTCCGGTGTTGCTAATTCCGCTGACCCTGGCCTTGTTCACCCCGATGACGGTTCCCGGCTTCGCGTGGTGGGCCGCCGCACTGAACTCGTTGCCGATGCTGGCTGCACTGGCCTGGGTATGCGCGGACGCGATTCTGCTGGTGCGCACCGGTAATCAGCGATACGCGCTCACCGGTGTGCTGGTTTATTTCGGTGGCCTGCTGTTCTTCGAGAAGGCGGCGGTGATCCCGTTCGTCGCGTTCACGACCGCCGCGCTGCTCTGCCACGTCTCCGGCGATGACTCCGCGCTGCGAATCGTCTGGCGGCGCGGCGCCCGACTGTGGACAGCGTCGCTGGTGCTGACCGCGGCCTGGATCGTGCTCTACCTCGTCGTTGTTGACCAGGATCGGTGGAGCTCCAACCTGCCGATGACGTGGGATCTATTGCGCCGCTCCGTCACTCACGCAATTGTCCCGGGCCTGGTAGGTGGCCCGTGGGACTGGCAACGGTGGGCGCCGGCGTCCCCGTGGGCCACCCCGGGCCCGACCGTGATGGTGATCGGCTGGCTGGCGCTGGCGGCAGTGCTGGCCGTCTCGTTGCTCCGCAAGCAGCGCATCGGCCCGGTATGGCTGGTCGCGGCCGCCTATGTGGCGGCCTGTCAGGCGCCGATCTATCTGATGCGGTCTTCGCCGTACACCGCACTGGAACTGGCCCAGACGATGCGTTACCTGCCCGACCTCGTCGTCGTATTGGCATTGCTGGCCGCCGTCGGACTGTGCGCCCCCAACCGTGTTCAGTCGCGTTGGCTGGATGCCGGCAGAACGCGTACTGCCGTGACCGCGACGCTCGCGACGGCGTTTCTGGCCAGCAGTCTTTATTCAACGGCGACGTTCCTGTCCAGCTGGCGCGACAACCCGGCCCAGCCGTACCTGCAGAACGTACGCAGCAGCCTGGCGAAGGCGCGTGAGGCATCGGATGCCCCGTTGCTGGATCAGGAAGTCGACCCGCTGGTGCTCCACCGGATGGCCTGGCCGGAGAACCTGGCCAGCCACATGTTCGCGCTGCTTCCAGACCGGCCCGAATTCTTCTCCACCACATCAGATTTGCGGATGCTGGACAGCGCCGGTCGGCTGGTCGACGCCAAGGTCACCTGGGTGCGCACCATCGTGGCGGGACCCACGCCGAAGTGCGGATACTTGGTGCAGCCCGACGCTGAAGTCCGGATGGCCCTCGACGGACCATTGCTGCCCGCCGAGTGGACCGCCGAGATCAACTACCTCGCAAACAGCGACGGCTCGATGACGATGTCGCTGCCGGAGGGCCCGGAGACCAAAGTGCCGGTGCATCCGGGCCTGAATCGCGTGTACATCCGGCTCTCCGGCGCGGGCAACGCGATCACGGTGCGCGCTCAGACTGCTGCGCTGTCGGTGTGCATCGCGTCGGGGCCGGTGGGTTATCTGGCGCCGCGCTAGGCCCCGACGAGTATGGGGTTGCGGTGCGCCAAGCGAGGCCGTTGCGCGTTCAACACGTCCACGCTCGTTACGGGCAACACAGAGCCACCTGGGAGAGTCGAACTCCCGACCTATTCATTACGAGTGAATCGCTCTGCCGACTGAGCTAAGGTGGCGCGCCCGGCCAACGAGCTCGGCGGGCGCAAGTGAGTTTACAGGTCCGGACGTAGCGCCTGCCCGACCGCGGCGACCAAGGCGCCGATGGCGAATTTGGGCTTGACGTTGGCTGCGAGGGCTTCCCGGCATTCCAGCACGGCTTCGATGCAGCGCAGCAGCCGCTCCGGGGTTGCGTGCGCGGCTAGCGCCGCGACCCGATCGGCCATGTCCGGATGGTTGGCCGGTACTTCGCCGGCCCGCGATGCCACCAGTAGCGCGTCTCGAAAGTAGGCTGCCAAATCGATCAGCGCCCGGTCCAGCGCATCGCGGTGGGCGCGGGTCAAACGGGACTTCTGGCGTTGCTCAAGGTCTTTGATCGCACCGGCCGCGCCACGCAGAGCACCCGCGGTGCCCTTGCCGGTGCCGCCGGCACCGAGCGCCGTGCGCAGTTCCTCGGTTTCGGCCTCGTCGCGCCCGACGGTTAGCTCCCGCGCCTCGGCGTCGGCGGCGGCCACCAACTCCGCGGCCGCGGCGTAGGCACGTGACAGTGTCGCCGCATCTCGGGCCAGCCCAAGCGCCTGCTGTCGTCTCTGCCGGGCCTCCGGATCGGTAGCCAGCCTGCGCGCACGGTTCACATGACCGCCGCTGACCGACGCCGCCCACCGCGCGTCGACCTCGGCCAGCCCATCGGCGTCGGTCAATACCTGCGCGATCGCCTCCACCGACGGGGTCACGAGCTCGACATGCCGGCAGCGCGACCGCAAGGTGATCGCGATGTCCTCGGGATCTACCGACGGCGCGCACAGCAAGAAGACCGTAGACGGAGGCGGCTCCTCGACGATCTTGAGCAGGGCATTGGCCGCACCCTCCGTCAATCGGTCGGCGTCCTCGATCAGCACGATCTGCCAACGGCCCGTCCCGGGACGCCGCGAAGCGATCTGCACGATGCTGCGCATATCGCCCACCCCGATCGACAAACCTTCCGGGATAACCCGCCGCACATCAGCATGCGTGCCGGCCATCGTCGTGGTGCACGCCCGGCACTGCCCGCAGCCCGGCACACCATCGAATGTGCACTGAAGCGCGGCCGCGAAACAGAGCGCCGCGACCGAGCGCCCAGAACCGGGCGGGCCGGTGACGAGCCAGGCATGTGTCATGGTCCCGGTGAGAACCGCATTGTGAGTCGAATCACCTCGCGCAGCGCGCGCCGCAGCCACCAGCTCGGCCTGGACGGGGCCCTGACCGACCAGCCGCGCAAAAACCCCGGACATCACCGGTAACACTAGTGGTCCTCGCCGACACACCGAGTCGTTGGCGGCCCCACATGGTTCTAATCGGTCGATGCCGACCGATACGGTAGGCGGGTGATCACCGAATCGGCACCGATCGGGCGGATCAGAGCATTCGTCGGCTGGGTCGTGCGCACGCCCTGGCCAGTGTTCACACTGGGCATGCTGCAGGCCGACATCATCGGCGCGCTGTTCGTGCTCGGGTTCCTGCGATTCGGACTGCCTGCAGAAGATCGCATCGAGTTGCAGGACCTGCCGCCCACCAATCTGGCGATCTTCCTGGCGGTGTTGTTTGTTTCGTTTACCTCCGGGGCCGTCCTAAGCCTGCGGCTACTGGTGCCGGTGTTCCGCTGGCAGCGCCGTGACGGTCTGCTCACCGACATCGACCCCGCCACGACCGAGCTGGCGCGCGCCCGGGCTCTGCGGATGCCGATCTATCGCATGCTGATCAGCCTCGCCAACTGGGCTGTGGGCGGTGTGGTGTTCATCGCCGCCAGTTGGTCTGCCGCCAGCCACGCCGCCCCGGTGCTGGTCGTCGCCACTGCCCTGGGGGCAACCGCAACGGCGATCATCGGCTATCTGCAGTCCGAGCGAGTGCTGCGACCAGTGGCCGTAGCCGCG
>Ga0114921_10001509_pt1 | contig 10702 bp, 8 predicted proteins | sample BentaG_FD_87016 | JGI IMG/M metagenome (GOLD analysis project Ga0114921, IMG submission 87016) | Deep subsurface microbial communities from South Atlantic Ocean to uncover new lineages of life (NeLLi) - Benguela_00093 metaG | ecosystem: Environmental > Aquatic > Marine > Oceanic > Sediment ...
AAAGCTTCAGGAAGTTGACACGGCACTTTTAGAACTTGAGCAGATGAAGGGGGACCTACCGAGGAAGGTGGAAGAACTCACAGACAGGATGAAAGAGCTCACGGGCGCCATCGAGGTGAATGAAAAACGTCTGACGGAAATCGAATTAGAAATCCGCCGAATTCATGGAACCGAGTCCGATCGAAAAAGCAAGATTGAAAAACTTAAAGACCAGCTTTACCTTGTGAAGACGAATCGAGAATACGATGCCCTCACGAGTGAAATTGATCATATCAAGGCTGAAATTGATGAAGAGGAATTGAGAGAGTTAGAACTGAGTGAAGAGAAGGATCGACTGGAAGAACAGGTAAAGCTTGACAAACTTCAAACGGAACAAATGGTGACGGAATTGCGTACCCGGAAAGAGGAACTGGCAAAGACCATTTCGGAAACCGAAAATGAATATCAGGCATTAATTGTTAGACGGGAAGCGTTGACTCCACGGATAGACTCCCGGTACATTGCCCTTTATGATCGTGTACGCAATGCCAGGGACGGAATCGCGGTTGTGCCCATTGAGGACCATGCATGTGGAGGTTGTTATTCAAGAATCACTTCCCAAACACTTGTTGAAATCCGGGGTGGCAACACGATTATCCAGTGTCCGGTTTGCCGCCGAATTCTTTACTGGAGAGAAGAGTAACCAAAGCTCACCCACCTTTCCCCGATCACGATAAAACCCGGGGAGGGTCGGTCGGGCAAGCTTTTTGACATCAGAGTTGGTCGGGTGATTGCCTTCCACTCTCTCCATCAGGAGCCCCTGTTGGAGATGGCGGAGGGAGGAAAGTCCGAACACCGCAGGGCAGGATGCCTCCTAACGGGAGGGGTCCCGAATGATTCGGGATACGGAAAGTGCAACAGAAAGCAGTCTGCCCCGCCGACGGCGGGGTAAAGGTGAAACGGTGGTGTAAGAGACCACCAGTCCCGATGGCAACATCGGGAGCTCGGCAAACCCCATCCGGTGCAAGATCAAGCAGTCCCGATTTTGATGTGGCCCGCATCGTTTGTCCGCCCCGACTTGTCGGGGCAGGGACAGGAGGGACGGGTAGATCGCATGATCCCGACTGTAAAGTTGGGACCAGATGAATGATCACCATCCGCCAGCTGGCGGATACAGAATTCGGCTTATAGACCAACTCTGATTTCTTTATTTTTCCGTAAGACTTTATGATGCGTCTCTAATCCTAGGATGGCCACCTGGAAGATCAAACCCGCCAATCCCCAGCTTGTTGCAAAACTTCAACAGGAATTCCATGTGCCGGAAATTATGGCACGGGTGCTGGCTAACCGTGGCATTCATTCCATCAAAGAATCCAGCCCATTTTTCTCTCCCACGATTGACCTTCTCCATGATCCTTTTCGCATGCTCAATATGGAAAAGGCGGCTGAGGAAATTACAAGGCAAACCAAAGCAAGACAGAAGATTCTGGTGTTTGGTGACTACGACGTGGATGGAACCACCGCCGCATCCATGCTGTACCTGTTCTTGAAATCCCTCGGAGCTGATCCCTCCGTTTATATTCCTAACCGTGAAAAAGAAGGTTATGGGCTCTCCAAGCTGGGAGTTGATTTCGCCTCAGAAAAAGGGGCCAGTCTCCTCATCACCACCGATTGTGGCATCAACGCCTTTGCCGCTGTCGACTACGCAAATCGTAAAGGTATAAAAGTCATTATTACCGATCATCATAGACCTGGCAACAAATTGCCGGATGCGTTCGCTATCCTCAATCCTGTACAACAAGGGTGTCTCTATCCCTTCAAAGGATTGTGTGGTGGTGGTGTCGCATTTAAACTTGCCTCTGCCATCACCCAGGCAATGAACGTAAATCCCCAGTTTGCCACACAACATCTTGATCTTATCACCCTTGGAACCGCCGCGGATATTGTACCTATCAAAGATGAAAATCGGATCATTGTCTTCCACGGACTTCAACGATTGCAAAATACAGATAAACCAGGACTCAGAGCCCTTTTAGATACAAGCAACCTGACTGATAAGGAGCTAACGGTAGGCAGACTCATTTTTTGGATTGCGCCCAGAATTAACGCGGCTGGGCGCATGGGAGATGCAAATCGGGCAGTCAAGCTACTGACCAGTGACGATTATTTAGAATCGGTTCGTTTAGCGAAAGAACTGGGTGGTGAGAATCGATCCCGCCAGACGATCCAGCAGATTATCGTGGATGAAGCAATGATGAAGATAAACGCGGAAATAGACCTGGAGAGCGATCGAGCCATCGTCCTCTGGAAAGATGGATGGCACCCCGGTATCATCGGGATTGTCTGTTCCAAAATCAAGGAGAAATACAACAGACCTGTCGTCATTATCGCCATGGATGGTGATTCCGGAAAAGGATCTGCCAGGAGTATTCCAGGATTTGATCTGTACGAAAATCTATCGAAATGTTTTCACTATCTTAAAGATTTCGGAGGACATCCCATGGCGGCCGGCTTGAACATCTCGCTGGAGAACCTGGAAAACTTTCGATACGCCTTTGTTCAACTAGCAAATCAATGGTTATCTTCTGAAGACCTTGTAAACATCCTTGACATTGAAGGGGAAATGGATTTAAATGTCATCAATGGTCGATTTATCGATTTTCTTAAAAAACTGGCACCTTTCGGTCCCGGAAATATGCGGCCTCAATTTGTTTCAAGGAATATTCAGATCTCAGGCTCTCCCCGACTTGTGGGTAAGGGGGAGCATTTGAAATTCACCGCCAAACAGGATAAAACAAGTTTCGACACCATTGGATTCAATTTGTCAAGGTATTATGAGCGACTCATCCGGGGAGAGGCGGTTGATATCGCTTACCTGGTGGAAGAAAATGAATGGCATGGACAGAAAAGTATCCAGTTAAATCTTCGAGATATCAAACCAAGTGGCGAGAGAAGATCATGAAACGAGCGCGTATTACCGGCCTCGGACACTATGTTCCAGAAAAGGTGGTCACCAATGCCCATCTTGAGACGCTGATGGACACTTCAAGTGAATGGATCGTTGAACGTACCGGTATCCAGGAAAGGCGATTCTGTGAAGGTGACATGGGTACTTCTGACCTGGGCGTTTATGCCTCGGAAAAGGCTTTGGAAATGGCTGGAGTCTCTTCAAAAGAGATCGAATTCGTTATTTTTGCAACGATCTCCTCCGATTACTTCTTCCCCGGTTCCGCGGTTCTTGTTCAAGAGAAGTTGGGATTGAAGAACGTAGGTGCCTTTGACCTTCGCGCAGCGTGCTCGGGTTTTATTTATGGTCTCTCTGTCGCGGATCAGTTTATCAGAGCCGGCATGTATGAAAACATCCTATTAATTGGAGGAGAAATTCAGAGCGCAGCCATCAAACTTGATTCAGAACACCGGGATATGGCAGTTCTTTTTGGGGATGGAGCCGGCGCGGTGGTCCTTCAAGCTTCCAATTCAGATTCAGGTCTTCTTTCCACGCACCTCCATGCCGACGGGAAATATGCAAAAGAACTGTGGATCCCGGCACCCGGTAGCCGATACAAACCGTGGCTTAGCCACAAAGTCATTGATAAAGGTTTGCATTTACCGTCAATGAATGGTCGTGAAGTCTTCCGTCACGCTGTCAAAAGGTTTCCTGAAGTGATCAGAGAAGCTCTGGATCACAACAATCTGACGATGGATGATGTTAAGCTTATTATTCCTCACCAGGCAAAATACAGAATTAGTCAAGCAGTGGCCGTGCGGCTGGGTGTGGAGATGGATAGGGTCTATAGCAACATCCATAAGTATGGAAATACCACAGCAGCCTCCATTCCCATTGCCATGTCAGAAGCCTTCACCGAAGGAAGATTTTCAGAAGGCGATATTCTCATTGCCGCTGCATTTGGCTCTGGGTTCACCTGGGCATCGGCTGCTATCCGGTGGTGATGACTCTACATCCGGGTTTGAATTGCGGGGAATTCATCACGAAAGTCATTTTCTTCAAACGATTTTTCGAAGTATTTTCAGGACAAGAATTGGCTAAACCATGAACGAACTCTTCTTATCGGAAGAACAACTGATACTCCGTGATATGGTTCGTGATTTTGCAGCCAAGGAGATAGCTCCGGTTGCGGCGGAACTCGATCACGAGGCTCGATTCCCCCATGAAATCATACAGAAAATGGGAAGACTGGGTCTCATGGGCATTCCCATTCCAGAAGAATACGGTGGTGCTGGGATGGACTATGTAGCATACACCACGGTCGTCTATGAATTGGCGAAGGTGTGCGCATCCACAGCCATCACCCTGGCTGCCCATACGTCTCTGGGAACCACACCCATCCTGCTGATTGGGAGTAGAGAACAGAAGGAAAAATACATCCCACTTCTCGCATCGGGACAGACGATTGGGGCTTTCGGCCTCACCGAACCTGAAGCTGGCAGCGATGCCGGAGCTACAAAGACCACCGCAATTCTGGATGGCGATACATGGCTGATTAATGGAGGAAAAATCTTTACCACAAATGCAGGTGTTGCAGGGATTCTTATCATCACGGCAGTCACCATGATTGACGGACAAAATAAGGGCATTGGCGCTTTTATAGTAGAGACCAATACCTCCGGTCTGAATATGAGTCCCCCCGAAAAAAAAATGGGCTGGAAAGCCTCAGATACGCGACAGATATTTTTCGAAAATCTTCGAATACCAAAGGAAAATCTCCTGGGCTCCCCTGCTGAAGGATTGAAGACATTCTTGACAACCCTCACCGGGGGACGAATATCCGTAGGCGCTCTATCGGTAGGCACCGCCGAAGGGGCCTATGAAGCGGCTCTTAAATGGTCACAGGAACGGGAAGCCTTTGGGAAACCGATTTATAAGTTCCAGCCCATTGGATTCAAGCTCGCAAATATGGCAACTGAGATTGAAGCCGCAAAACTTCTTGTCTATGAAGCGGCTAAAATGTACGATATGAAAAAGAATGCTGTGAAACATGCGGCGATGGCAAAGCTGTTCGCCTCAGAAGCAGCGATGCGAATTGTTACCGATTCCATCCAAATCTTCGGGGGCTACGGTTATATAAAGGACTATCCTGTAGAGCGGTACTTCCGGGATGCCAAGATCCTCACCATTGGTGAAGGAACCAGTGAGATACAGCGCCTTGTTATTCTTCGGGAGATAGTAAAATCATTATTCGCTGACATTCCTGAGTAAAATCATCGACATGAATTTATCTCGAAAATCGACAGTGACTCAAAAACAGAAGAAAAGGGATACTATCAATCGTATTCTAATATTTTTTATTCTCACAGTATCTCTGTCGTTCTTCTTTCCCGGTGGGAAGTCACTGGAATACAAATACGAACTTGGCGATATTACAAGAGAAGAAATTGTGACTCCGTTCAATTTTCCGATTCTTAAAGAAGAAGAGAAACTTCAAGCCGAAATCGAAGAGGAAATTCACAACATTCCCTATCTGTTTGAACGGAATCAGGAAATTGTTGACCGACAGATTAAAGAAATTGAAACTTTTATTGATGTGGTTGAAGATCTTCACCGTGCCAGAAAGAAATATGCAGAAACCCAATCCAAGGTTTTTGCATATCTTTATACCGACCAATATGAGAAGATTCGCCTGACAGCGATTAACGATAGTACAGAACTAAGCGAAGTAGACGAATTTTTCCATTCCAACTATCCCTTTGAACTCACAAATCCTCACTGGGAGTATTTCATCCAAAAAGTGCAGCAGAACGGCGAAGAGATCGACTATGACAATTTCGAGCAAATCATTATCAACATCTGTCGTAACCGGTGGGCTGAAGGTATTTTTGATATACCTAAATCAGATATCAAGAGCGCTCAGGTAGAAGTTATTTCCGGAGATATGTTGGAACGGCTGGAAATCGCAGATTTTAACGACCGCGACGAAGCATGGGGAGCCAAGACAAAAAACGAGATTGCAGATGCTTTTCCAGGAGATGTTGATTTCCTTATAAAAATTGCATATGAGGTTATTGTAAAATTTATGGATCCCAATGTAATCTTCGACGAAGAAACTACAAAAAAAAGACAACAAGATGCGACTGCCAAGGTTCCACGATACCAGGGAATTGTGATGAAGAATGAACGAATTGTGGATGCCAACACACGGATCACTCCAGAGGTTCTTTTAAAACTGCAATCCTATACACATGAGTTGGATAAAAGGGAAAGAAGAGAGAAGGGTTTCAGAGCTATTTTACCCTGGGTGGGTCGTTTCCTCCTGGTGGGAGTAATTCTTTCATTCTTCTTCTCTTTCTTGAAAGTGTATCGGGGGAGTCTGTTTGAAGATAATAGAATGCTTCTGCTGTTTGGCTCCATTTACCTATTAATGGTGCTTGTTTCCTACCTCTTTATATTTATATTTAATTTCTCTGAGTACCTCATTCCCATTACGGTTTTGGCTATGGTCATAACGGTCCTTCTCGATGCCCGAATCGCGGTCATGGCCATGGTGACCCTCACCATTCTCATTGCTTTCATTATTGGCAATAAGCTCGATTTTGTTATTGTTTCCCTCTTCACCAGTGTGGCTGCAATCTTTGCCATCCACAAGTTGCGTACCCGGGCTCAACTGTTTTCTGCAATTCTTTACATTATTCTCAGTGGGATTATTGCCATCACCGCTCTTGGCATCCTCAAGCGGACAGAATGGGTCATTCTCCGGGATGAGTATCTCTTCATTGTCATCAGTGGAATCCTGGCACCCTTTATCACTTTTGGTCTGAGCGCTCTCTTTGAGATCGTTTTCGGGGTCACATCAGACCTCACCCTTTTGGAACTGTCTGATTTCAATCACCCGTTACTAAAACGGCTCTCACAAGAGGCAAATGGTACCTTCAATCACTGCGTGGTAGTCGGAAACATGGCTGAATCATGCGCCAGTGCCATTGGAGCCAACCCCCTCCTCTGTCGCGTGGGATCCTACTATCACGATATTGGAAAGTTAGTTCGGCCAGAGTATTTTATTGAAAATCAGTTCAGAGGTGATAACAAACACGACAATATTTCTCCCACCCTCTCAGCCAGAATCATCATCAATCACATAAAAGACGGTCTAAAACTGGCAAAAGAGTACCGCCTTCCCTCTGTGGTTAGCGATTTTATCCCCATGCACCATGGAACATCAAGAATCGAATATTTCTACCAGAAAGCTGTCGATCAGGCCGATGGTGACGCTTCAAAGGTCAACGAAAATGACTATCACTATATTGGACCCGAACCCGATACAAAGGAAACAGGGATTCTCATGGTCTGTGAAACGGTGGAAGCAGCCGTTCGTTCTATCAAGAATCCGAATCTTCGAAAGATTGAAGCCATGGTCACCAGAATTATCGAAAAACATCTCAAAGAAAAACAACTCGATAATTGCCCCCTCACGATGCGTGACCTATCGAGGTTGAGAGGTGATGTCAGAGGGGGTGATGGATTGCTCCCCGTTCTGAGAGGTATCTATCACCTGCGAATTGAATATCCCCATCAGAAAAAAGTCCCTTTCCCCGCCGCCACTTCTGCATGATCACCGTCCACACAGAGGTGGTTGACGACTATCTTCCAATTAACCCAACTGCCGTAGAAAAGATTGTGAGAAGAGTGATGTCCGAGAACGGGATTCACCATGGGGAAATATCGGTTATCTTCGGAAGTGACGAAATGCTCAGGAACTTGAAACAGAGGTTCTTTGGAAAAGATGAATTTACCGATGTCATTGCGTTCAGGCTTGACACGACGTCTAAAGAGCCTTTCCAATCCATGAGCAAGCGTCCAGGAATAAAAACTTTACAACCCGGCTCAGCCGTTGGTGATGAATCCTTTGAAGGAGAAATCTACATCAGTTCCAGACGGGCAACCAAGAATGCAAAAACATATCACGTCTCCCCAGCAAACGAATTAAGCCGGCTCATCTTCCATGGCTCTCTCCACCTTCTAGGCCACGATGATAATACCACAAAGAATAAGGCTCAAATGCAACATTTAGAGAATCAGTTACTGGCTCAAGTTCAGGTGGAAGAACTCCTGACACCATGATTGTACTCGTCGATATTTTTCTTTTCGTTGTTCTCCTCAGCATCTCTGCGTTTTTTTCGGGTGCCGAGGCAGCTTTCTTTTCTCTGAAAAAATCGAGCTTGGGAAAAACGAAGGATACGGAAAGAATTATTGAACTCTTGAATCAACCAAGAAGATTACTGATTACTCTCCTCACCGGGAATACCATTATAAATACAGCCATGGCCTTTTTTGCTGCCCTTATCACAGCCGACATTGCTCTAAAAGCAGGGGTGAACGTGCCCCTACTCGTTGCAGTCGAGACTGTTGTATTGACAGTTGTGATCCTCCTTGTCAGTGAAATCACTCCAAAAATTCTTGCCATTAAAAATTCCGAGAAATATGCCAGGCGTATTGCTTTGCCAATCCGGGTCATCGTTCTTATCCTCTATCCCCTCGCATCACTGCTATACAATCTGACACACTTTCTCACAGGATGGATACCCTTGAAAAAGGAGGTCTTGTTTGATTCCGAAACAGACTTGCGCACACTGACGGATCTTGGTGTAGACCGTGGAACTCTGAACGAAGAAGAGAGGCAAATGATCAAATCGGTTTTTGATTATGGAGAAACCGCGGTTCGAGAAATCATGGTGCCACGCATCGATGTTGTCGGAATAGAAAAAGGAAAAACCATAAAGAAAGCCATCGAGATCATACGAGAAACACGCTTCTCCAAGTTTCCCGTATACAACAAAACCATTGATACGGTTGAAGGTATGCTCTATGCCAAGGACCTGCTGCCATACTTACAGGGAGATAAAAATGGAGAGGACATTCTTTCACTTTGCCGGGAACCTTTCTTCGTTCCGGAATCAAAGCAGATCGATGATTTGCTGAAAGATTTCCAACGAAGACGGGAAACCGTGGCTGTTGTGGTGGATGAATACGGAGGAACGGCTGGATTGGTGACCGTGGAAGATATAGTGGAAGAAGTGGTTGGAGAAATTCGGGATGAATTCGACTGGGAGCCTCCTTTGGTGGTTTCTCTCAGGAAGAATCAGTGGCTGGTGGATGCCAAGATCTCCATGAATGATCTCAAGGATGAACTTCCTATCCAGTTTCCTGAAAAACGGGAATACGATACCTTAGCCGGATTCCTGTTTGAAAAGTTTGGAGATATTCCATCTATAGGAAACCGTATCGAATTTTCCGGTTATGAATTTGAAGTTAAGAACGTTTCAGGAAACCGAATCTTGAAAGTATTAATCTCCAAACCAGGGAGGGACGATGAGCGAGAAATTGTTTGAGCAGCTTGTCTCAATCGTAGAAACATTGAGAGGAGAACATGGATGCTCATGGGACCGTGAACAGACACATGCTTCCCTTCTTCCCTATTTTCTCGAAGAAGCGTATGAGGTGATTGAGACGGTGGACAGGAAAGACTGGAAAACTCTCTCTGAGGAGTTGGGGGATATTCTGCTTCATGTGGTCTTTCAGATAAAGATCGCGGAAGAAGCAGCGGAGTTCAATCTGGAAGAAGTCATCCAATCAATTAATGAAAAACTGGTCAGGAGACACCCTCACGTTTTTGGCGAGAAGAAAGCAGAGGGCTCCTTCCACGCCAGACAGAATTGGGAAGCGGAAAAGCAAAAAGAGAAGAGACGGGAATCACGGCTGGATGGTGTTCCCAGGACTCTCCCTGCTCTCATCCGTGCCCAGCGACTGCAGCAAAAAGCATCCTATGCGGGATTCGATTGGGAAGAAACAGAACAGGTATGGCAGAAGGTTCAAGAAGAAATCGAAGAGTTGAAAACCGCGGAGCGAAGGGGGGTGAAAAAAAACGTTGAAGAGGAAGTCGGAGATCTTTTCTTTGCCCTGACTAACCTGTGTCGCTTCCTCAATATCTCGGCTGAAGATGCCCTCCGTAAGGCCAACAAAAAGTTTATTCAGCGGTTTCAGACAGTGGAAACAGAACTCAAAAAACAGGGGAAATCCATCGATGAAGCTACCCTTCAAGAAATGGATGAAATTTGGAATCTGACAAAAGACTCAAACTTCTGACCGGAGAATTTTCAGAAAAACTTTCCTCGATCTTGGACCATCGAAATCGGCCAGAAAAATCCCTTGCCATGTTCCCAATACCAGCTTCCTGCCTTCGATAATTACGGTCTCGGATGATCCCATGAGACTCGTCTTCACGTGACTGTCAGCATTTCCTTCCATGTGGCGATATCCTGCCTGATACGGAACCAACTTAGTTAGCTGCATTATAATGTCGTCAGCAACCGAAGGATCAGCATGTTCGTTGATAGTAATCCCACATGTGGTATGAGGAACGTAGATTGTAACAATACCTTCACTGACACCAGCTCTGGATACTTCCTTTTGGACCAGATCTGATATTTCGACAAAATCGATACGCTTCCGGGTCGGTATGGATAAAGTAATCATATTATACTCCTCATTCATTTCGTCTAACAAACGGTATTTCCCTCCATCGGTTTTACCGATTAGCCAAGTCCAACATCGAGAATCATCATAATGGTAAAGCCCAGCATAGCTCCTGTTGTTGCCATATCAGTGTTACCTTCATGTTGCGACTCGGGAATCACTTCTTCTACCACAATAAAAATCATGGCACCTGCAGCAAACGCCAGAGCGTAGGGCAAAATTACCTGTGCCGTCACA
>Ga0114921_10001510_pt1 | contig 10702 bp, 10 predicted proteins | sample BentaG_FD_87016 | JGI IMG/M metagenome (GOLD analysis project Ga0114921, IMG submission 87016) | Deep subsurface microbial communities from South Atlantic Ocean to uncover new lineages of life (NeLLi) - Benguela_00093 metaG | ecosystem: Environmental > Aquatic > Marine > Oceanic > Sediment ...
CCGATCTGTCATCAGTGCGGACAGAGAGTGCCAGCAATTAACAGTTGGACTCAGCGTTCGGTTCGGGATCTAAACCTTGCCAGTACTCAAATCTGGCTGCGCTGTGCATATCGCAAACTGTTTGTTCCCATTGCCAACGCATCAGTATCGAGGAACTGGAGCTTTTTCACCCGTAATTACGGGTTACCCGGCGACTGGCAACGTATATCCATCAGCTCTGCAAGGTGATGACGGTCACCGAGGTGGCCCGACATCTTCAGCTGGATTGGAAAACGGTCAAGGAAATCGACAAACAATATCTGGAAGCCCACTATGGCCAGATACACTATGATGGACTTCGCATCCTGGCCGTCGATGAAATATCTATCAGAAGGGGCCACAGCTACCTGACCGTAGTTCTGGACTACGAAACCGGTCGTGTTATCCATGTGGCCAAAGACCGAAAAGCGAAAACCCTTAACCGCTTTTTCAATATAACTTATTGTATTTACATACATTTTAAGTATTAAACGGTCTTAATTTATGCCATGACAAAAATCAACAAGCTGGCAGGTTATACCTATCTTCCCTTGCCCATCCATATAATTACCTCCTATTCCTTGTATGGTTAAATCGCTTGCTTAACCAGTTCTATCACCTGTTTGACTTCAATTTTACCCTCGTATCCTTTTGTCTTAACTGCGTCTTCAAACATTGCAAGACAGAATGGGCAGGCAACTGCGAGAATATCAGCGCCTGTTTCTGCCGCTTGAGTTACTCTTCTCTCCGCAATCCGTTCCCCAGCAGGGATATCCAGCCAATTTCCTCCTCCTCCCCCTCCACAACATTCGCTTTGATCTCTGCTTTTATCCATTTCCACAAGTGTTAAACCTGGTATAGCCTCAAGTATCTTTCGTGGCGGTTCATATATGCCATTGTAGCGGCCCAGAAAACAGGGATCATGAAAAGTCATTGTTTTCTCTATCTTATTCGAGAAGGTTAACTTCCCACTTTCAATAAGTTCATCAATAAATTGTGTGTAATGGACAACTTCGAAGTCCCCTCCATACTTAGGATATTCGTTTTTTATCACATTATAATCGTGAGGAGACGTTGTAACGATCTTTTTAATATTAAATTTTTTGAAATTCTCTATATTTATAGTGGCTAACTCCTCAAAGAGACCAATCTCTCCTGTTGTTAGCGCAGGGTCTCCGGCACATGCCTCATCTACCCCTAATGAGCCAAAGTCAACTTTGGCTTTGTTGAATACATCTATCATCGCGTTTGCCACCTCTTGATCTCGTGAATTGTAGCATTGAGCACACCCAACAAAATACAAAATGTCTTTCCCCTCATCTTTAATATCGGCAATGTTCAGCCCCGCGGCCCAATCCGCTCTCTTACTTTTGGGTTTACCATAGGGATTATGATTGTTGAATAGACTTTCATTTAAATCTCGGATAGCAGGAAGAACAAGTGCCCCTTTCTCTTCCACGATATGGTGGCGTAGTTCGATAATTTCATCCAGGATTGGAATTCTCTGAGGGCAGTTTTGCACGCAATGCCTGCACGCTGTACATTCCCATATGCCTTCTTTAGCACTAGTTTTAAGAGATTTCTTTTCAACTCTTGTATCCATTTCGGTCCTAAATAACTGTACCATAAATTCCGGACCTGAATAGTTATAAGACCCACCCTTGGTATGAAGTATAGGGCAAGAAGCCAAGCAAATACCACATTCCATACATGTAATTGCATTCCACATGCGCTCCTGAGCTTCATAACTAAGTTCAATCCCTTTTTTTTCTTCTGGTAGCTTGTATAACTCAGCTTGTTTGTAGAACTCGTTCGTTTTATCTACGATGAGGTCCATGCTTATAGATAAATCCGGAAGTGGCTCGAGAATCATGCCATCTTGAATCTCTTCCTTGCATGCAAGTACTGGCTTCCCATTTGCGAGTATGGCACATGTGCCACACTCCCACTCCTCGCAACCATACCTGTAGGCTATATTGTGACCTTTGTCATTGAGAGCCTTTAAGGCACCAAGAACCCGCATTCCCGGCTCCTTCTCCAATGCATATTCCTCTAATCTTCCCTTCTCATCAAATTCTGGGTCAAACCGGAATACTTCTACTTTAATCTTCCCATTCATTCCCGTTCCTCCTATCTTCCTCTCGTCATAGGAAATACAGCTATCGCTTAACAACAGACGTTTACTTTTTCTATTTATTATTCCCCTATAATTTCCCCAGTACCTAAGACTTTTGCACCTGGCGGATGCTCTTCTCCCGGCACAGGGAATAATGGCAGATCAATTTCCTCTAATGGCCAAATTGTCACTACAACGGGCCGCGTTTCCAATTTCACTTTACCATTTTCTTTATTTATAACGACATTCTTATCCCACCCTTTACGATTGATTTGAGGATGCTCTTCCCTAAAAAGGGCAGACCTGCTTTCTGTCCGAAACAATGATGCCCGAGTCATTATCTCTCCAACAAGGAGCCTACTCCTTACTTCCATAGCTGTTCCCCAAGCATCATTGTATCTTAATGAGTTACCTGGTATTGTAGCCTCCTGAAAATCCTTAGCAGCCTTAGCTGTGACCTCAAGGCATCTCTCCAGTCCCTTTTTACTTCGTTCGATATGCATCTCTTCAAACATAATATTATGCAGCCTATGAGAAAGCTCATAGACACTAATTTTGCTCTTATTCTCCAATGGTTGCTGAATTTTCTTGGCCTCTTCCTCGATCTGGCGTTCTTCAATTTTTGGTGATTTGGTATTCTTTGCATATTGGGCACCATCTTCTCCAGCGATCTTGCCAAATACCATGAGGTCTGATAAGGAATTAGTTCCTAAGCGATTACCCCCATGAACTCCTCCGGCAGCCTCGCCTGCCGCGTATAATCCTTCAACTGCAGTTCGAGCATGCTCATCAATTTTAACTCCACCATTTTGATAGTGGTGTTCAGGAAATACCTCAAAGGCATGGTCACGAATATCTACTCCTGCTACTAATCCAGTTTCCATAACTGCTGCTATACGTCTTTCTATATGCTCCCTTGGTAAATGCGTAACCGAAAGCCAAACACTGCCATGTTCCGTTCCACGACCCTCTTTTACCTCTTTATAGATACATCGAGATACATAGTCTCTACAGGCCAGTTCCAACTTATCCGGATCATATCGCCACATAAATCTTTCTAAATTCTTATTCAACAGCTGACCACCATCTGATCTTACACCTTCACTAACAACGCCACCTAATACTGCCGGTGGCCATTTCCAACCTGTAGGGTGTATTTGGAAAAACTCCATGTCCACTAGCTCTGCCCCGGCCTCATAAGCAAGTCTAAGCCCATCTCCACATTTGCCTTTGGTCGCAAATGTGATTGGCCATAGCCTACCTGAGCCACCATTAGCTAAGATCACCACAGAGCATTCAAATACGACAATCTTCCCTGTAGAAAAATTTACACCCATTGCCCCTGCAATCTTGCCATCTGTAACTAAGAGTTGAGTTATGTAAGTTTCGTCCATAATTTGAATCAAATCATTATCCCAGCACTTCCTTTTAAGCGACCACATCATTTCTCTACCTGTTACATCACCACTGATCGCGCTCCGAGGCTGTACATGGCCACCAAATTTCCTTAGATAGATGCTACCGTCTTTATTTCTATCAAAAGCTGAGCCCCATTCCTCAAGCTCCAGCAACCGGGCCCTCGCATCTTTTGTAAACATCTCAACTAATTTCTGGTTATTTAACGCACCACCTCCCCTGACGGTATCTTCAAAATGGACTCTCCAGCTATCCCCTTCGTGACCTTGCATCCCACTATAGCCACCCTTGGCCACCGGGGTACACCCACTGTGACCAAAAAGGTCTTTTGAAGTGATGATTACGTTGGCACCACTGTTAGCAGCTGCAATGGCTGCCCTCGTACCTGCGCCTCCAGCTCCCATTATCAATACATCTGTCTTTATCTTTTCATCAATTCCATTACTCATTATAATTATACCCTCCTTCTTTTTTAACGCTTAAAGATTGATGCACCTCTTGGATAATCCTCACTTCGCCACCAATCGAGCCTTCATTTCAGCGTCACTTCCAAACTCCAATTTTTTAAGTCTCTGATAATAAGAATTTGCCGTATAGAGGGCTGCCATAGGGTTATGACCAGTGACTCGATCCTTAACTGCAAATACGGTGGTTGGTGCCTCTATGTACTTGAGAAATATCGAATCATGCCCCACACAGAGGCAAAGCATGATATTAAAATCAGTTTTTGCATCATTCAAAACCAAGGCCTGAGCAATGGGATTACACATTGATTCATGGTTTCCTATATTAATCTTCTCTTGATCTCTAAGGCCAATTCTTTCTTTTGGAATCCCCCCGAGCTTACAGGAAACTGCTATGACATCAAAACCATTTTTTTCTAGTACCTCATTCAATAGGCCAGCCTCATGGGTTACACCTCCACAATAAGCTATTCCCAGCCTTTTATATCCCATCTTCTCCGCGAATTCCATGATCTCCACAATTCTAGGTTTTGATGGATGGATCACATAGGGCTTCCGATCCCTATATGCATAACATTCCCCTTCTTGTATAGATGCCTGCCTGGCAAACTCCTTTATTTCTGGTTTATCATATTCATCCAACGCCCTTTCAATAATTTCCTTCTTAGTCAATGTCGGGCAAAATTTGGGACCATGCCCGTCTGGTCTTCTACAAATTTTGTCGACTATTTTGCATTTAACACAACTGATCTCCATTGCCGTCGCTCCTAATGTTAGTATAATTTCGTGTACTCAAAATCCTCTGGAATACCTAAATCTTCGTAGGCCTTCTTTCTATTGCTATCTACGGTGATATCCAATTGATCGAAATGATTCCTCCCTTCGGAATCGATATCGACCAAGAATGGACCCAAATCCCTCAATTCAAGTATCCATGCAGCTTCTATGCTTCCTAATTCCTCGAACCAATAAACATCCTTAACCTTGATTTGATTCAGAAAGAGATTAGGAGTTACACCCATAGGAGTGGCATGGATACAAACATTTTCTTTCATTGCCCGCTGGGTTGATTCTCCCATTGTTGTTTTGCCTACAATTGCCTTCAAACCTAACTCTTTAACAGATTTTGCTCCCCATTTTTCAAATCGAATACTGGATGTAGGCACAAATGATATAAGCTTCCAGTTATCCATATCTTTTATGATGACAGGGCCAACATGGATTAGCAAATTCCTCTCCTTTGTTGAAAACGGTAAGGTATGCCCTTCATCAAAAACATACCTCTGTAAACGTGACCGACATGTCCATGCCTCTCCAGAGAAATAGACTATATCGCCGATTTTAAGTCTTTTGATGTCTTGATCTTTTAAAGGTACCTTTAAATGAAAATCACTCATTTTTACCTCCCGTCAAACCAATCTGCGTTGTCGAGTTCTTCAGTACTGCCATCAGAATAAATTTTAGTGGTGGCACGTCTGGCAACCCAGCAATTAGCATTCATTGCCACAGCTATACCAGCAATGTGGGTGTGAGCATATTCCACATTGACTGCAAAAACCGATGTCTCACCTCCCGATCCCATGGCGCCTATTTTGAGTTTACCTATTGCTCTAAATAGATCCTCCTCAATCTTGGCTATCATGGGTTCCGGGTGATGACTGCCAACGATTCTTAAAACAGCTGCCTCCTTAGCCAACTTCGTAGCTATATCAGAAGTCCCTCCAATTCCTACACCTAAAACTGATGGGGGGCAAATTGCTCCAGCCCTAGAAGCTGCAATGTAGCAATCAATGATAAACTTCTCTATACCCACTAATCCATCAGCAAAGGCCATCATCCTATATCTAGTTCCTCCAAAACACTCCGACCCTCCTCCTTTGGCAACATATGTTACCTGAATTGAGTCACCAGGCACAAAGTTATAAGTAAAATTAGGTACATTCATACCAATATTATTGCCTGGATCAGCACCTGTTAACGGATGTTTCATCGTTGCTCTTAAGTACCCCTCTTTTGTGGCCTTCTCAACCATTCTCCTTGAAATCTCTTCTAGTCCTACCATTCCTCCTTCAATCTTTGCATCATTTCCTATCTTAAAGAAGAAAAGAGGCCAACCAGTGTCAGGGCATGCACAATTCTCATATTCTATTGAGCGATCTAAGCTTTCAAGTGTAGCCTCGAATGCCTGTTTGGACGCCTGGGACTTCTCGGCTTTTATCGCCCGTTCAAAAGCAGAATGGATGTCAGGCGAAATATGGGTAGAACTTTTCTTAATCGTCTTGAAAATGGCATCTTCCATAACTTTTTCTGTTATCATTTATCTAACCTCTCCTCTAAGCGTTGGCACTTTAGGGATGCCAGGTTTTAATTGAGAATCTTTACGCAAATAGCAATTCATTCTGGAGAATATCATTTTGAGAGTGCAATCAGAAGCTTAATAGCGACCATACTCTAACGACCTGGAATCCATATCGAGTCTGAATCTGTTGTAGCCCTTAGCTTTAACTTATTAGCTATACCATCAGCTTTTGATATCATATGCATACCCATTTTATACATAGCAATGTCAATCATTCTTCCGTCTAAAACAGCCGCTCCTTTCCCTTGTGCTTCGGCCTCTTTATAAGCATCCACCAATCTTTGGCTGAACTCTATGTCTTCTGGGGAGGGTGAAAACACTCTATTTACCGTTTCAACATGACGCGGGTGAGTCAGCATCTTGCCCTTAAAACCGAGCAGTTTTGCCTTTGACGTTTCTCGCTCTAATCCTTCAATATCAATCAGTAATCCGAAATAGGGGGTGTCGATGGCTAGAATTCCTATTGCACATGCTGCTGTAGCAATCGTAGACCTCGCATGAAGCAAAACCGGGAAATAGTCATCTGGTGTCATTTTAGCTATGGTAAACCCTTCGCCCAATTCTCTCGTGAAATCTCCAGCTCCAAATCCTAATGCGGCTACTCTTTCGCTGGCAGTACCAATTTCGTATGCGTTAATTACCCCTTTAGGAGATTCAATGAGAGGCAAGATCTTTATTCTGTATTTGATTCCCTTTCGTTCTTCCTCTCTGTCTAGAAGCTCTGCCAATGTAAGAATATCTTCCTTTGACTCCGACTTAGGGAGCATAATGCCGTCAAGACCCTCCGTAACGACAATTCTCAGATCATCAGCTGTAGCGCCTGTGGGTAAGGAGTTTACGCGAACCAAAACGTTTATCTCCTTGGTCTTTAATATCGGGGTAATGTCTCTTGCAAATATTCTACCCGTCTCCCTTTCTGCGACTGGGCAGGCATCTTCCAAATCAATGATGACCCCGTCTTCCATCTCTGTGGCCGCCTTATTGAGCATCTTCCAACTATTGGCGGGTATAAAGAGTAAAGACCTCCATATTCTAATATCAGCCATAATACTATTCTCCTCTATAATCGCACGTGTTTGAGGGCAAAGCTTATAGCTAGGCCGTGAATATCTCCTGCAATTTTGGGCCTATGTCTTCAGGCCTCTCCAGTACATAGGCTCCGGCTCCCCTTAATGCCTCCACCTTTGCCTCTGCTGTACCTCTTCCTCCCTCGATAATTGCACTCGCATGGGAAAACCTTATCCCTGCTGGGAGTCCTCTGCCAGCAATGTAAGCGATAAGTGGTTTGGTATACTTTCCTTCTTTAATCAATTCAGCAGCCTCTTCCTCCATAACACCACCGATTTCACCATAATAGACAACGCCATCGGTCTCTTCATCTTCCTTAAAAAGCGGCAATAATTCCGCAAAGGTAGTCCCCAAAATCTGTTCAGACCCCAAGTTAATGGCGGTACTGATGCCAAAGCCTGCCTTACAGACCTCATAAGCGAGGGTGCTTGTTTGCCCACCGCTTCTCGAAATGACCCCGATTCGTCCTGGTTGAAATGCTAACTTGGCCAATTCCTCAGGAGAGCCAAAGATTCCAAGGGATCCTTTCCCAGGGGAAACCAACCCAGCAGAGCCTGGACCAATCAGCCTAACCCCAGCTTTTTTACAAAAAGCTATGCACTCGAGGGCATCCTGCAACGGGACGCGTTCGACCTGCATAAGGATAGTCTTAAGCTTAACCCCCAAGGCCTCTATCAGTGCCTCTTTGGCACCTGGGCCTGGGACTAAGATGACAGTAGAATCAATGGGGCCATGGGCATCCCATGCCTCTTTCACCGTATTGTATACAGGTATGTCCCAGACTTTTTGTCCCGCACGGCCAGGGGTCACGCCTGCAACCAGATTGGTCCCGGTATCTAACATGTTTCTGGCGATGAATTGCCCAAACCTTCCGGTAATACCCTGTATCATTACTTTTGTTTCTTTTTTAATAAGAATTGACAATGTTATTCCCTCCTCAAATTATCTTTTTCCTGTATTCCTCAAGCCCCGGAAAATCTACAATAATCTGGATGGCATTATTACCAGCGACATTACACGCATATTCCCATGAAAGAGACTCATTAGACATTTTTTTGGCAGCTTCTTCAGACACTGCCAGCACTGGCCGATTCCCCTCTATCCTGATAATACTACGATCATACATTCTGTCCGCTTTTATACATGCAAAACCACAAGATGGATTAGATGTATTATTTTTTGCGGGCTCGCATTTATCATAGTCAATGATTGATGTCATAGTCTTAGTCCTAACCTTCAATTTATTGCTTCCCATAGCCTTATACATCTCCCATATTTAATTGTTTGTGTTTTGTTCTCTCAGGTATTCTTCCATCAGTTTTTCAACTCTCTCACCAATATAATCAGATTTGTAAATGTAATCCCTACCATAAAGTTCCAACCTGAGGTTTAAATCCTGCAATCCATTCTCTATTATCTCTATCGTTTCTTTCTCTTTATTGCCTGCCAGCAATATGACGACTGGAAATCCAGGCCTGTCTCTCAATTCCTCTTTCAAGGCTTTGACTATTGCGAAGCCATGGTACCACTGCTCCTGGTTTGCGAGACAGGCACCGAGCACCGCATAGGCGGAAATAGGTTGTGAAAAAATAGTCTTGATCACTTTGTAAATCTTGCTGGCAGGTGGATCTCCGCTTGTATCCGCATAGTTGGCAATTTTGATCCCACGGTTAATCAGGGCAGCGGCACCAAGCATAGACCCGCCACCACCTATTCCATGGAACCCTATGTAGGTTTCGTCTTGCTTAAACTCAGTTACCATCTGGGCAAAGTAACCAGTACCTCGATAGTCACCTTCCTCTATATGATCCCAGGCTAGGTGTTCCAACTCCGTGGCTTCTCTATCCATATCCCGAGGAACCTTTATTTCAAATTCAGGGTGTCTGAAAACAGAATTGTCATCAATGGTCACATGACAATCAGCAGCATAAATATCCCCCCCCTTAGTCGATACAAAGGGATTAATCTCTGCATTTGTTGCATCATACTCTTTGAATAGCCTATAAAGCCCACATATCGTACTATTTATTTTCTCAGATGCCTCTGATTTAATATCCATCTTCCTCAAAATCGTATCTACATCGGAAGGCGCTAAACCAACAATAGGATCTATGACATGCCTGGCTACTCTCTCGGGGTTTCTTGCCGCCACTTCTTCAATACCAGTACCCCCTTCGGTACTGAACACTAACACAGGAGCCTTTACTTTTATTGAGCTGTCCACAATAATTCCGGCATAATATTCATGCAATACATTGAGCATTTCTTCGACCAGCACTTTATTGACAACAAGCCCCTTTATTTTAGCGCCCAGAATTTCTTTTGCCCTTGTAAAGGCATCATCAGGATTGTTGGCAAATTTAATACCCCCTGCCTGAAAACGGCCTGTCGTCCATATCTGCGCTTTGATGGCAACAGGCTTCCCCACTTTCTTCGCAATCTTCTTTGCCTCCTCAGGGCTTGACGCTACATCACCTTGAGGGATCTTAACTCCCACATTCTTAAGTAACTGCTTCCCCTGGTATTCAAAGATTCTAGCCATTTTCTCTCCTTAAACTTTGATCGAATTTGTGTCACTCCTACATAAATATGGGCAAAAGACATGCCAATACGCTCTTAGGGTGTTGATCCTGTCTAATACTCTATCACATTTTGTGCAGTCAATGGGGTTCACTCCATTATAACTCTTTAATTATAAAGCACCAATATTTATCAATATCTCAGAAACTACCCTTTTTCCTTGTTCATCTAATTGCCTCTGAGGGGGTATTGGAGAGCCTACGTGAAATCCCTGCATCTCCAATCCGGCCTTTACACACGCAGCAAGAGAGTAGCGCTGGAAAGCCACGTTGAGGGGCCACAGTTTCTTTTGAAGCTCCAACGCCTCTTCCCATCTTTTCTGGCACGCCAGCTCATAGAGAGCAGTGCTCTGCTCGGGGATCAAGCATGCCGGGCCAGCCATCCACCCGACCCCGCCGAGCATGAGCACGAATACGGGCACATGAGCGGTAGCGCTGAAGATCTTAAAACGATCTCCCAGGGCGGTGACGATAGACATGAGCTTTCCGATATTACCGGAAGCGTCTTTTAGATAGCGGATATTCGCCTCTTCTGCCAGCTGTTGCAAGGTGTCAACTGTAAAGTCCCACATGGCGAACTTTGGGTTAGTATATAATGTCACAGGGCAGGAAACCGCTCGTGCAACAGTACGAAAATGAGCAACTACCTGGTTTTGGTCATTCACCGGGAAATAGCTGGGAA
>Ga0114921_10001511_pt1 | contig 10701 bp, 10 predicted proteins | sample BentaG_FD_87016 | JGI IMG/M metagenome (GOLD analysis project Ga0114921, IMG submission 87016) | Deep subsurface microbial communities from South Atlantic Ocean to uncover new lineages of life (NeLLi) - Benguela_00093 metaG | ecosystem: Environmental > Aquatic > Marine > Oceanic > Sediment ...
GAACCTGGCCAGGCCCGGGAGGGAGCAACCTAAGCTTGGACGTTCAGCGCTTGAGGGGTTGCGGGTACGAGTAAAGAGGTTGAGGAACCTGGCGAAAACTGGGCGACGAACCAAGGTGACCCGCCGCCTAGAATTATCATTCTAATCAAAGTTTTTGTCGTTTGCTTGGAACTATTCCTCTACTGTTTTGGTATAATCCACCGTAACCTTTTCTCGCTGAGCCTCCAAGCTTATGGAAAACTATCTGAACTATCGGTTCTCCTTCCTTTATCGTGATCTCCTTCTCTCCGAGATTATGAAGATTGAGTGTTAGTTGTCCGCGAAATCCTGGATCCACGACAGCGAAACTTCCGATGACGCCTTCTCGTGCAAGTGAAGAACGTATGTGAAGGGAAGCCGTTACCTTTAACCCCAATTCAACGGTTTCTAAAGTGGCTGTCAATTCATATTGTTTAGGTTTTATAACTACCTCGCTGGAAGATCTTAAGTCGTAACCAGCAGGGTTGAGACAAGAAGTTTTAAAGGGTGCAATCTTAATCTCTCCGTTTTTCAAATGTTCAAGTATTTCCTCGTCGGAAAGCACCGTCAACGGGGTTCACAGGCTTAGTAGAAAACATCTCTGAAAAAGAGTTTTTCTATGGTCCATCTAAAAAACATGTAGTTCTTGCAGCATTTGGCACGGTTTGCAAAGTTCTCCGACAGTTGGTTCTCCACATTTTCTGCAGTTCTGCAACTTTGTTTCTTCTGTTATAGCTTCCAGCGCTGGTCTAATCCTTTCCATGGATCTGAAGACGGTGAATTTTGTTCCAGCGTGCTTTTCTTCCAGGCGGTTGAGCATGGTTCGTATGTCATTTCTTAGGGCTGTTTGGGCGTAGGGGCAGGGAATACTTTGAAACTCGATTCTTCTCAGGTATGCGTAGAAAGCGATTTCTTTTTCCGGCACTTCGCAGACTGGTTTCACGCGCTGTACAAGTTTTGGATGTATCGCTGTTAACACCGGTTTGGTCCGCGCTATCCGTAGGGCATCGCCGTGAATGATGTTAAGAAGCATGGTTTGAGTTTCGTCGTCGAGACTGTGGGCCGTGGCAAGTTTATCCACACTGGCCTCTCGAGCCGCTGTGTTTAGGGCTCTTCTTCTCAGCACTCCGCAATAGGAGCAGGGTGTTAATCCCTTCTTTTTCCTCTGTCGGATCATGTTTACGATTTCGTCTAATTCGTAGCCGTACATCTCCTTGAAGGAAGTCACTACGTGTTCTACACCCAGCTTTTGGCAGTTTTTATTGGCGACTCTTAGCGCCTCGTCCCTGTAGCCTTTTATTCCTTCATCAACTGTGACGGCGCTGAGGGTTGCGTCTGGGAAGGCTTTTTCAATCTTTGTCAGTATGTGGAGGAGAGTTACGCTGTCTTTCCCGCCGGAAACAGCCACCATAATTTTGTCTTTCGGTTTAAACATCTCGTACTTAGAAATCGTTCCTCGCACTTTGTTTTCTATAGATTTACAAAAGCATCTTCCACAAAGTTTCTCCCCTGAGTAACGACGCATGAAAACAGCTTCTTTCCTCTTACATAAGGTGCACATTACCATTTTTCACATCATCTCAGATCGGAGACAGGCCGCTGTCTCTATCTCCCAGAGGCTTTCCAAGCAAGAATTAACTAAATAATACTCTGCTATAGTCTTTATGGGAGAACCTATGTCTTACGTCGTTGTGATTATAACTACCCCAAACAAGGAAGAGGCTGTGAAAATTGTTCGCAGTTTGCTTAAGGAAAGGTTGATTGCCTGCGCGAACATTTTGGGTCCAGTTTCCTCTCTATTTTGGTGGCAAGGAAAGATCGATGAGGAAAACGAGTTTCTGGTTTTCATGAAGTCCCACAAAAGCCTCTTCGAAAGGCTTTCAGAAAGGGTTATGGAAATTCATAGCTATGATGTGCCGGAAATCATTGCGCTTCCCATAATAGCGGGTTCGCCACCTTACCTAGACTGGCTGAGAGCCTCCCTTCAACCGGTGAGCGAAGATGGCTAAAAAACCAGTGAAACGCGCCGAACGTGTAGAGGTCATCTACGACAAGAAACGCTGGAAACTGCTAAGAGAGTTGAGATCCAAGACGGTTCAAATAATGGAGATTCTAGAAAAGTTCCATCTGCGCTCTATCGTGCATGGAAGCATCGCCCGCGGAGACGTTTCGAAGACGAGCGACATCGACATATTCCTGCCAGGCCCACCATCCTCCTTCATAATAGAAACGGCTCTCGAGCGCTCCGGTGTTCCAGTTAATCGTCGAATAGTTGTGCAAGCTACGCCCCTCTACGCGGTGAAGGGATACATTGAGATAGACAAACAACGGTGCATATCTTTTCCTTTGGCAAAGCTTCGTCCAGTGGAGAAATGCTTCTACAAGTTTGGTGGCGAGGCGTCGCTTTCTATGCTCAAAAAAGACGTGCGAGTCCCAGGCGTGGACAAACGCCTCATGCTCATCGAACCCACCTCAGAAGGGCATATTGAAAGCGCCGTTGTGGGTCAAGAGGAGGCGGTTGCCAACCTTTTAGGCGTCTCCCTCAACACCGTGTTAGACCGTGTTCACGCCCTCTTGCGCCGTGACAAAGTCGGCAGAACAGGGGTCTTTATTAAGAGAGAGTTGTCACCTGACGAAACGTTTGAGTTGGTTCTGAAGAAACTCGCTGATCAAAATCCAGCTGTCCGTAGGCGTCTCAAGTTTTTCGAAAAATAACCGATGCCCTAGATGAGTTTCTACCCTATGGGGAAGCGGAGAAGTGCAGCGACGCCACCCAGTGAAAGTAGTTCGGTTCCTGCCTCGTGCTCCGTGCTAATGACCATGATCTGTCCATCCTTTTCTTCAACTTCCTTCATGATTTTCTCCAAGGCTTTTCTTTTTTCGTCCGGGGTTTCTCTTAGTGTAGTATCTGCCACAAGAAGTTTTTCAACTGCACCGTAAGCACTTGCTTTTTCAACCTCGACGAATCCATATGTTATGTCTCCCCTTCCTTTTCCAAGTCTTGCTAGGACCTCTTCCATAACCTTTGTTTCTTGAGCTATGCGCACATGCTTGAGCGCTTTGGTAAACACTCCGGAACGCAGTGCTTCGTGTATTCCGGCTACGCCTGCGCTGTTCACACCTTTTACGTCAATAACAGCGTTTGCAACGTCTAGAGCCTCTCTCTTCACATACTTAGCGAAGTCATTTTTCACGAATCCTGGTCCAATGATGACTATCGGACTGCGAAAGCTTATCCACGCTTCTCTCAGAAATTTTAAAGCCGTTCTAAAAAATTCACGCATGGCGCCTGTCCTTTTTTCCGCCTCCAACTTTCCCGGAAGCCTCGTTTTTTCTTCTGCCTTTACGTCAACGCCGTATTGTCGTAAAATAGCCACGCAGTATTCTTCGTCATCTATGGACATTATGATGAGGGGTGCCGCCGTAACCTTGCTTGCTCTTTTTAATCTATCGATTTGGTGTTTTGGCCACTCAGTTTTTACGATGGTTATGGGCTTGTTTACGGTTACATCTATGGTGTGATGTGATCCCTTTACGTTTATTTTTTCAGGTGCCTCGCAAACGATTCCATGTATTCTCAATCGGTTGAGGATTTTGTCCCAGAACATTTTTTCAACTTTTACGCCTAAAAAAACTGGAACTCTTTTCCCTTTTTTTGGACGGGCGTATTGGTCTTCAACTTTCACTTCTCGGGTGGTTCGGGCATGTACTGTATCTTTTTCAAGAATTATGTTGTAGAGGTGCCATAAATCGTCTAGACTCTCCGGTAAGACCTTTGCGATACCTTTCTTGAGGTTCATGTGCAAGATTTTCAAAAAGGATGCTTCCTTTCTATGACTGGCATCGTGCAATAAGTCATACTGAAAACCGTTAAAAACGTATTGGCGCCTTATCTTTGTGGAGAAAGGCTTGATGAAGAAGACCTTCTGGCTTTTAGATGTTAATCACGAAGTCAAGAATCATCGACCTGAAGTGTGGATTTGAGGCATAGACGAAGAGAGAAAACGCATCCTCACCATCGACCGAAACTTCCTCGCATATTTTTATCTTCTAATTAAGGAAAAGGAGAATCTTCAGGCTGTGATGGAAAGAATACAGAGACGCAAAGAAGACTTTCCCCTTCTTGTTAAGTTGGAAACCGTGGACAAAAGGTTTTTCGGGAGACCTTGCCAGCTGCGTCCCGAATTCTATCCATGTTTGGCGTAACCAAAGAGGAGTTGATGCGTTCAAAAACGCCTAAAACTCTTCTCGAATTTATGGAAGATTAGCCTTAGATTTCTGTGAACGTTAACAGTTTTACCTGCAATGGTTGCTTTATTGCCTCTGAGACGCGAGCAGCCACGAGGTACTTAATGTTTTTTTCAGCTGCAACGTCTACGAGTCTTTGAGTTATAACGCCGTCAAAGATCACCGTGTCCACGTCCTTTATTCCCTTAAGTTTCTCTGCGAGTTCACTTACGGGCAGTCGCTCTATTTGCTTCATCTTTTTGTTTAGTAGCACAGCTTCTAAGGTTCCTTCCAGTTCTTTTGCGGTTTCAACAATTTGTTTGGGAACTAGTATTTTCCGCCGTACTTTCTTGGCTTTTATTTTTCCTATGGGAACCTTTTCTTTGAGGGCTTTTTCGATTTTTTTTGGGCTTAACTCCTCTACTTCTTTACCTGGTGGCGCTCTGGCGATGTACTTAACGTTGGTTACCTGCAGCAGTTCTTTGAGGATAAGGTCTCCGCCTCGGTCTCCGTCGAGGAATGCTGTGGCTTCTTTTTCTCGGCATAATTTTATGATGGTTTGTGGGATTTTGGCGCCTTGGAGAGCGATGGCGTTTTGTATTCCAATTCTTAACAACTTTATAACGTCTGCTCTTCCTTCTACTATGATTATTTCCTTTGCACTTTCAATGTCTGGTCCCGCTGTTAATCCTTCAGGTCCATATTTTTCGACTCTTGCCAACCTTAATGTTTCTGAAACTTCTCTAAAAATTTCGTCTGTGCCGGGCATGGTTTCGATGGTCCATTCATGGAGAACCTGCTTCGCTCTGTTTATGATCGTCCTTCGCCTTGCGTCACGTATATCTTCCATTTTATTCAAAGTGACCTTTGCTTCGCATGGTCCTACCCTGTTTATGCTTTCGATGCTCGCTGCGATGATTGCTGTGGAGACTCTGTCTAGGCTTGTTGGTATGGTTATCGTGCCGGTTGTTTTATCTTGTTTTGATTCTAACCTGATTTCTATTCTTCCTATTCTCCCCGATTTCTGGAGTTCTCGGAGATCGAGTTCAGGCCCAAACAAGCCTTCTGTTTGTCCAAAAACTGCTCCGATGACGTCTGATTTTTCAACCACTCCCTCCACTTCGAATCGGGATCGTATCACATACTTTACCGTAACTGTTTGTGATGATTTCACTATTTTTCACCTCAATCATGAATCTGTCCTCATTATAATTAAGAGGCCTTGTGGCTTTAATTGGTTTGCACCTATTATACTTTACGACTTCGTGCTCCTTTTTTCCTTAAGGTTTCCAGATAGGTTGCCAAACCTTCTATGTCCTTGACGTCGTGCCCCACAAGGCCGAGAAGCCTTTTCCAGAAAAGAAGATTGGGGGTTATTCTCATTTCTTCTAGGCGACGAGCTAAGCGGTTGGTCCATTCCTTGCCTTGTCTGTCAAAATCCATTAGAAGGATGACTTCACGTTTTTCTCTTTCTTCTACTTCGCCTAAAACGTCGAGGAACGATTTTCCAGAGGACTTTGCTGAGATGATGTCGCCTTGTAGCCCCAACTCGTGCAGGGTGTTGACGTCGTTTCGTCCTTCCACTATTATTGGGGTGCCTTTGTTTGATTCTTTTGTGAGTCTTTCTAAGAGTTTAAGGATTTTCTCCAGTTTTTTCTCTGATTTGGTTGACAACGTTTCTACCTTGTGACCTCTATTTCCATCATTTTTTCTAACAGTTGTGGATGTTTATGGAAATGTTCTCTAACTGGCTTCAGAATTTCGATGAGGGCTTCTGTGACGCCGTTTTTCAGGTCTAGCGGATGGATTTTGCCTTTAACGTAGGCTTTTTCCGTTTCCTCATAGCTTCCAAAGTTTTCTGGGCCTCCGTATTTGGCTGGTCTCGGTATCTCTAGGCTTTCTCTTTCGGCGAAAACCACGTATCTTGTCAATTCAAGTATAGGGTTCCCTTTCACCTGTTTTGGAGGACAGTAGGCTTCTTTTATTTTTGTTTTTATGTCGCTGGGGGGGTCGTGGACGAATATGCAACTTTTGGGTATGCTTTTGGACATTTTTGAGCTGATCTGTACGTTTAGGTCCGCGTTTTCGTCAAATTTTTTTTCAACCGTTTCGGGTCCTTGGAGTCCCATGAGAAGGTGGGTGTGGACGCATGAGGGTTTTTTCCAGCCGAGTTTTTCAGCTACGTCTCTCGCCAGCATGTGAGCTTTTCTTTGGTCTATGCCTGCGCAGGCTACGTCGAGGCGCATGTGGAAAATGTCTGCCGACTGCATGCAGGGATAGTATATCCATGCTGTTTCAACGTTGGTCATGCTCATTTCGCGACCCATAATTGGTAAGGCGCGCCATGTTCTTTGTAGCGAGGCGCCTTTGGCTATTCGAATGACTTTTTCCCAGTATTCTATGTCTTTGGCTATGTCTGAAGCCCAGAGGTTTTCTATGCTGTCTGGTGTTATTCCGAGGGCTGTGAAGCATTGTTTTATGTATTCGCCGCAGATACGGATTTTTTCCATGTCGCCGCCTAGTTTGTTGTTTATCCATGAGTGCCAGTCGGCTAGGAAAACGATGAATTTGAAGCCGGCTTTTGTCATGTCTTTGATTTTGGATGCGCAGACTAGGCCCATTCCGATGTGCATTATTCTGGGTGAGGTGAGGGTGGCTCACGACTCACTGTCCAGAACACTCGAAACCCCAGTAGGCTCTGGGCTTAGTCTTGGTTTCCAGTAATGTGCGAATTTCTTGAGGAGTTATAACCTCTTCTGTGTTTCTTGTGACAAGGTTTATTCTTTGTTCTGAATCCAAGCGGATCGCCCTCTTTCACACTTTCATTGACATTGGTTAACTTAAAAGTTCTTGTCGCGGGCGTTGTGTCCCACGTAACTAACACTCAACCTCACAGTTGGAGCCTTACGCTCCTCTCAGGTGAGCTCTCTCTGACGTGGGTTGGTTGGCGCCCGCGCCCACCGTGTCCCATGTCTGGGTAAACCCTTCGTCACGGGTAGGTGAAGTCACCAGCCTCTGTTGGGTCCGTCTGCATGAGCCCTGCTCGAGGTTTCGGTGGGATTCGCTCCTGCTCATTTCATCGCCACTAAGAAGACGGGAATCCGTGAACATAAAATTTTCCTACATCAGAAGGCTGGATAGGCTTTCATTGTGTTGTTTATGTAATTCTTTGGAGGTCTATTTCGAAGGCGCTCGTTGGATTTTCCAGTTCAAAATTGTTGAGGACTTCCGGGTGGATTTCTCCTACGACGCCGATCTTTCTGCCTTTAACATAGATCGCAGCCGCTCTCCCCTGCAAGAAACTTGGATGCCTGGTTTCTTTAATCGTCCAGTTTTTCAATCCGAGGTTGGCGAGCAAGGCTTCCACACAAGACTTTATCTCAGTAAAGTTGGCTGTTGGGTGGGAGGAGACACATGCCACGTGAAGTCTTCGTTCTGTGCGGGTTTCGGCTTTCTCGTTGATTTCTATCACGTCGGAAACTTCAAACATTTGTTGGGGATAAGCCTGATGTTTGTTGTCTGCCAGATTCTTCATCAAACTGGGCAACAAATCGTTCCGAACTATGGAATACTCTGTAGAAACGGGGTTCGCCAGCCTAATCATTCTTCCAGTCTTTCTTCTCATTTTTTGATAGTGGTCAACTTCGTTGGCGAGAATGAAGTTCATGGCTTCCACGAAGCCGAGTCCAGCCATTATTTGTCGAACGTCGTTCGCCACTTCATTCACTCTGTGTTCTTTGCCCGTTGTCACAGTCGCTGGCTTCGTGGGCTTCAGTCTAAAATAGCCGTAGCCGATGGCAACCTCCTCGACCAAGTCAATTTCGTGCATTATATCGATTCGATAGGCGGGAATCAGAACCTCCAAAACCCCTTTGCCAACTCTCCTTGCGTCAAGTCTAGACTTCTGGAGGGCTTGTATGGTTTTGGCTTCTGAAAGCTTGAGACCCAGCAACTCGTTGGAATAGTCAACTCTCAACTCCATCCGCTGGGGCGTCAAATCTGGAGTAACTAAGACGTGATCAGAGTATTCAACGCGAACACTTTCTATGGTTCCACCCATATCTGCCAACGCCGTGACTAAAACGTTTAAGCTTCTTGAGATGGCGTTAGGTTCTGTACCAGTCACATCGATGAACAAGTTTCGCGTCCGACTATCCACTCGTGTCAGTTCACCATTGATTATCGGTGGGAAAGAGAGAACTCTCCCCATCTTGTCCACGATTAAGGGATACCTTGAAGCCCAATCCACATGATGTTTATACGCAATTCCCTTCTCATGCCTCTCCAGAATTTCCTGCAGGGTCATTTCTTCGGTCTTATCTAAGGGAACGAATTTGACATCGTTTGGGGCGCTGGTTGTGTAAGCGAAGGGAGGTTCAACAGCGTCTAAGTTGTGCACTCCAATAGAAGCCTTTTTCCGGTCCCTGCCCACCCCCCAGTGGAGATCCTCCTGTATCTCCATAAGTTCTCTAATAGTATCATAGTCAAGCTTTACGTTGCGTATAAGAGCGGATACGACGTAGGGCCTAACTTGCGACACCGTTGGATCCACTTTTAAAACAATTTTTCCTTCCTTCACCTCATACTTGGGCAGTCCAGTCTCCCACCCCATCAGTCCACGGAAGCCTCTGGCCACTCCACCGTAGCTTGAAAAATCCACACGATTTGGGTTAAACTCGATTTTCACGTAGTCCGGCCCGATTTCTTCTGTGTCAACGCCCAGCCAAGGAAGCCATTTAGCCATCTCTTCTACACTGAGGTCTCGACCGACAAATGAAGAGAAGCGATCTCTGTTTAGAGTTATCGCTGGCATACCGGGGTCCTCCTGATCCAGCCTAGATCGTTTTTGTACAAGAGCCGTATGTCTTCGACGCCAAGCTTAAGGATTATTAGGCGTTCCAAGCCTCCTCCCCAAGCTAAAACTGGATATTTTATGCCAAAGGGAGCCAGAACTTCTGGGCGGAAGATGCCCATTCCACAGAGTTCCACCCATGTCTTGAGCTCTGGAACGTAAACCGTGGACTGCATTGAAGGCTCCGTGTACGGGAAGTAGCTGGGCCAAAACTGCACTTTTTTCAATCCGAGTTTAAGGTAGAACTCCTTTAAGGTTCCCATCAAGTCTCGCAGGGTCACCTTCTTGTCCATGACTATCCCTTCAATTTGATGGAATTCTGCGAGGTGTTTGTAGTCTACCTTCTCGTTGCGGTAGACACGGTCCACAGAAAAAACCTTCACCGGCGGCTCCTTATGCTCAGCGAGGTAACGAATCGTCACCGCGGTTGTGTGGGTTCTCATTATCAGTCTCTTCGCCTCGTCAGAGCTCCAAGTGTATTCCCAACCTCTCGAACCCGTTATCCAGCCGTCCTCATGGGTTTTCGCCACCGCGTCCACGACATCTTTTTCGGGCAGTTTTCCCTTTCTTGGCTGCGCCAGATAGAATGTGTCCATCATCTCTCTAGCCGGATGATCTTGAGGCTGGAACAAAGCATCGAAGTTCCAGAAGGCTGTTTCAACGATGGAGCCTCGAATTTCTGTGAAGCCCATCTCTAAGAAAATTTCCCTAACCCTCTGAATTATCTGCTGTGCTGGATGAATTTTTCCAGGATGAATTACTGGACCAGGCGCGGTTACGTCAAACCGTCTGAGTTTTGCCTTTCGCCATCTCCCTGTTCGGATGAGCTCCGGAGTTAGTTGACTGACTTCCTCAACGATTTCTATTCCTTTCTTAGCCAAGTCCCAACCGGCATCCGTTAATTCCAGTTCCCTCAAGGTTTTCTTACTGACTTCTACAAGTCTTCGCTTTTTTAGAAGGGAAACAGCCTTTCGCAGTTCTTGGCTCAAATCCTCAACAATTAGAGGTTCCTTTTCAGCTAGGAGCGATAGAAGTTTTTCGTCATTTCCAGTCAGCGGCTCCCTCAAGGATTTCAGTACACGTTCTTTTCTCTTTATGGTCGCCCAGCCCTTACGGCTAAGCCACCCCAAGGCTATGGTTAAAAACTTCTTTTCTAACTCCGCTTCCTCAACAACATCGTCAACAGAAGCCTCGCCGTCCAGCTTGATCAACGAGTTGATTAAACGTCTTTCGGGAAGCCCTTTTTTCGCGTGATACCCTCCCTCTTTAGTCAAAGCGATTACGGTTTGCTTTCTTTCATAGGTTCTCACCAAGTTCTTTGTGGTCAGGGAGAGGGCAGCACGCATAACCGCAGCATGAGCTAGGTCACTAACCTTGACTAACTGGTCGACGGGGCCTCTCCCCCTCAGCCTTTCCAAGGCAAGCAGGGTTTTTTTTTCGTTCTCTCGAAGTTCAGCCACTAATTTTGCCTCCTCCTAGACTTTGCCGTAACAGGGATCGGTAAACTGGTTTAGCATTGTAATAAGAATGTTTTAAAGGTTTCAACTTTAGATGCCCTAAACTAGTTGAAAAGGAGGTTAAAGGCGAAAGATTGGAAATTGGTA
>Ga0114921_10001512_pt1 | contig 10701 bp, 10 predicted proteins | sample BentaG_FD_87016 | JGI IMG/M metagenome (GOLD analysis project Ga0114921, IMG submission 87016) | Deep subsurface microbial communities from South Atlantic Ocean to uncover new lineages of life (NeLLi) - Benguela_00093 metaG | ecosystem: Environmental > Aquatic > Marine > Oceanic > Sediment ...
CTTTTGCTCATTTGTGCTCACTTTTGGTCAACTTTTGCCTTACCCATTTTAACATTTGCGCATTTGCGCGCGCAAAAACCCTCATAATAGCCCAAAAACAAAGACGACCCCCAAAAAATACCCCAAAAAAACCGCAATTTCCCCCAAATCCCGATAATTTCAATCAGCAATTTCCCCCAGCAGATGCTTGCGCGTTTGGTTCGAAAATCTGCGCATTTGGTGCGAACTTCTGCAGGCCGAAATATTCGTTCTTGCACAGCAAATCAACATCATCACCGGCTGGCCGCTGCGGAACGGGATTATAAGTTTTTTCCGATAAAAACCTATTTTTCTTGTAACAAAACAGCATTCTCAAGCGTCTAAGATATAGAAGTTCTGTGAAAGCCGGATGGTGATTTTACATACTTTTTACTTTGTGTGTGACCGGCATTGTTGCATTATAGGTATTAAGGGTTTGGCCTGCGGCAAGCGGTACAGGCTTGGCGCAGACCCTATTTTCGTTGACGTAAGTCCTATATTTATGTATAATTAAGGTTCTGCAGAACGTCGTATTTTTGGAGAGTGACGGCCGAAAAATGAACGCCCAGAGAAAGAAAAAATTAGGCCAATTGCTTTGTGAAAAATCATATTTGGACGAGTCCCGCCTTGAATTTGCGCTTGCCGAGCAGCAGGTTGAGCATCGTAAGTTGGGCCAGATTCTGCTGGAGCTTGGCTATATAACGCAAGCTCAGTTGAATGAGGCACTTGCACTTCAAGTGGGGATAGAAAAGATAGATTTGAGTGATGTTTCGATAGGCGCCGGCATCACTGCGATTGTACCTGCTGAGTTGGTCAGTAAGTACAATGTTCTGCCGTTATGGTACGACGACGGCCGATTATCCGTGGCGATGACGGACCCATTCCAGCCGCAGGTCATCGAGGATTTGCGGCTGGTGACCGGCTATTCGGTGCGGCGATATTACGCTGAGCCGGTGCAGATGGAAGACGCGATACTGAAATTCTATGGTAGCAACGTGGCGAGGATGCTGGATGACCTTGTGCCGGCGGAGCAGCGGGCAGAGACTGAGCTGGATAACGGGGATTACTCACCTGCGAAGCTGCATGAGCTGGCGAGGGAGCCGTCTTTAGTTAATCTTGTGAACCTGATTATACTCGAGGCCGTTGAGGCCCGTGCGAGTGATGTGCACATCGAGCCGTTTACCCACCAGGTGAAAATCAAGTACAGGGTTGATGGCATGCTTATGGAGAAGACGCCTTCGTCAAAACGGCTGCAGGCGGCGATTACCTCGCGAGTTAAAATTATGGCAGGGATGAATATTGCCGAGCGTTTTGTGCCACAGGATGGGCATATCGAATTTGCAGGCAAAAACGGCAAGGTTGATATTCGTGTTTCAACTGTGCCGACGATATTCGGTGAATCTGTTACGCTGAGGATTCTGGACAGGTCGACATCGTTGATGGAGCTTGGTGAGCTGGGGATGAATGCTCGGAGCCTGGAAGGTTTCGACCAATGTTTGCACAAGGCGCACGGCATTGTACTTGTTACGGGGCCGACCGGCAGCGGTAAGACGACGACGCTGTACGCGGCATTAAATAGGATATATTCACCGGCCTTCAAGATAATAACGATAGAAGACCCTGTTGAGTATCAGCTCGAAGGTGTTATCCAGATGCCGGTTAATCCGAAGAGGGGGCTTACGTTTGCTACGGGACTTAGGCATATACTCCGGCAGGACCCGGATATTATAATGGTCGGAGAAATCCGAGACAGAGAAACCGCTGACATAGCAATTCGTGCGGCGCTGACGGGACATCTTGTTTTCTCGACGCTTCATACGAACGATGCGCCGGGGGCGGTGATAAGATTGATTGATATGGGTGTTGAACCGTTCCTGTTGGCGAGTTCGTTAGAGGCGGTGCTGGCTCAAAGGCTGGTGCGCAAGATTTGTCTGAGGTGCAGAAAGCCATACGAGCCGGACGAAAGCCTCATCGCAGGTTTGAATAACTCGGTGGCGGTCGAGCCTAATACGAAGTTATACGCAGGCAGCGGTTGCAGTGAATGTATGAACACCGGAATGAGAGGGAGGACGGGTATATTTGAGCTACTTAGAATGACCGATTCTCTGCGGGAATTGATAGCGACGAGCCCAACTACTGAGCAGATTGTAAAAGCCGCACCGGCAGACCATATCAGTATGCGGCACGACGGCATTGCCAAAGTGTTAGAGGGTATCACGACTCCTGAGGAGGTTTTGAGAGTCACGCAGGGTATCGGCGAAGAAGAGTAGCGAAGCGCGTATCTCCAACGAGATAGAAAATACGATATACGAGGATTACGTTAGCAGTAAGAGTGGGGCCCCATTTTGCAAAATGAATCGCAAAACGGGAACGCTGTGAAGTGGCGAGGCTGAATTGTGGGTCAGTTTTCTTACAAAGCGGTTAGTCGGAGCGGCGAGCACGTCATAGGAATGATTGAGGCGGCTGACCGTAGAAGCGCTGTTGCCGGTCTGGCTGATAAAGGGCAGTTTGTGGTAGAGCTGACAGAAGAAGCTCGAGCGGCGGGTGTCAGCGGCAGCAAGCGGGCGGTGTTGGGGTTGGCCAGGTTTGTTAGGTTTGGTTTGCGAAGGATTACCAGTAAGGATGTTCTGGCGTTTACCACCCAGTTGAGTGCTGCTTTACGATCGGGGCTTCCACTGCTTAATGGACTTGAAATTATTCGCGACCAGCAGCATAAGTCGGCGATAAAAGAATTGCTCGGCGAACTTGCCGGGGCGGTACGTTCCGGGGAGTCGCTTTCCGAGGCTATGGAGGGGCACGAAAAGATTTTTAGTCCGTTGTATCTTTCGATGATAAGGGTCGGGGAGACAGGTGGGATTCTCGAACGGACAACGACCCAGTTGGCGGCGCTGCTGGAAAGGGACGAAAAGGTAAAAACAAATATGAAAAATGCTTCGGCGTATCCTATCTTTGTTTTGTGCATTGGTCTTGTATCGGTAGTTGTGGTAATAACGTGGGTATTGCCGAACATATTAGAGATGATAAGCGGCGGTGTTGAGGTGCTGCCCTGGCCGACGAAAATACTGCTGGCATTGAGCGATTTTACAAGGTCTTACGGATTGCTTGTTGTTGTTCTGGTCGCAGCAGGGGGGTATTACCTGCGAAGATGGATAAGGTCCGAGGGCAGAATCAAGTGGGATGCTTTTAAGCTGAGGATTCCTGTTTTGGGTTCGGTTTTGCGGACAATAGCAGTGGGCAGGTTTGCGAGGACGCTTGGTGCGCTCACCAAAGGAGGTGTTACTATTCTGGAGGCGCTGAGCGTCGTTCGTGACACGCTTGGTAATGAGTTGTTAGGCGGAGAAATTGATGAAGTGGCGGAAAAGGTCAAGGCAGGCGCCTCTTTGGCTGGTCCTTTGGAGGCATCAGGATATTTTCCACCTTTGCTTGTTCAAATTATATCGATTGGCGAGCAGACGGGAGAGCTTGATGAGTTGCTGCTCAATGCCGCTGATACCTTCGATGGCGAGGCGGACGCTGCTATAGCCAGATTTTTGGCGATTTTTCCGGCGGTGCTGATACTGCTGCTGGCTTTGGTGGTAGGTTTTATAGTGGCGGCAACTCTGCTGCCAATAGTCATGATGGGACTTGGCGGTGGGATGATTTGATTTAGTTCATAGGCCAGGAACTACGAACTGTTAACCAGGAAACTACTGAGGAAAGGTATTTAAATGAATCTGACGGAACGAAGAAAGCATGGATTTACACTTGTTGAGCTACTTGTGGTGATTCTCATACTGGGCATGATAGCTGTACTTTTTGCACCGCGGTGGCGCAGGGGGCTGGGCAAGGCCAAGAGAGGCATGGCAAGGACTAAGATGGCAGTTATCGAAAATGCAATCGAGAGGTTTTATCTTGACGTCGGACGATATCCATATGAGTCGGAGGGGCTTGAAGTGTTGCTTATGGAACCGGCGGACGTTGAAGAGGACAAATGGGGCGGGCCTTATCTGAAGCAAAGTGACCTGTTTGACTCATGGGACAACCCCTATGTCTATGTGGAGGAAGGTGAAGTTAATCCGGGCAGTTACGATTTGATTAGTTATGGAGCGGACGGCCGAGAGGGTGGTGAAGATGACGATGAGGATATATACAACGAGTAAAACAGCGGATAGCGGGCGGCGCATAAAGGGTAGAAAAAGAAAGCCGACCGCTGTGCGCTATGTGCTAAGCACTTCCGGCTTTACCATTGTGGAAGTGCTGCTGGTGGTGGTTATCATTGCCCTTATCGCCGGTGTTAGTGGTGGGATTTATGTGGGGACGTATAAGAATATGCTGGCCAAAAAATCGGCGCGGGACTTTCTGCTTGCGGCTAAATACGCAAGGATAACGGCGATTGAGCAACAAAGGCCGTGCAAAATAGAATTGGATACAGCAAATAATGGATTTGGGCTTGTTATCGACCGGTTGAATGAAGAAGCGGGGCAAACGGAGCAGGTTATGCTGCGGGATTATTACTTCAAACCGGTGAAATTTGACGGTGACGTTAAATTTGAAGATGTTCGAATCAAGTCGGCTGATTTAGAGGAGTTTTCCGGGGCCGATGAACAAAGGACGATAGTGTTTTCACCTGATGGGACCGCGCAGTCAGCAGTGGTTCAGATTGGTGACGGGAAGAACCATTATACAGTGAGTATCTCAACTGCGACCGGCAAGGCGAGGATGCTTCGCGGCACCGCGGGAGAGGTCAAAGTCGATACCATTGATTTGGACGAGGCGGTAACGTATTAGGAACTGAAAATTGAGAATTAGAAGAATAGGAAATTAGGCACCGAGGACACAGAGAAGTTGAAGAGTCACGGGCTGAAGTGAGAAGTGAAAATATAAAAAATAAGAAGGGAAAAGGGTGACAGCCAGAAAAAACAGGAGAGGGTTTACTTTAATCGAGGCAATCCTCGCCAGCGTTATCCTTTGCGGGTCCGTTCTGGTGGTGGGAGCAATCGCCACACGGTCTCTAAGTCAGACAAAGCTTAACAGACAATATGAAGTAGCGACGGCGTTGGTCGACAAGCAGCTTACGTTGATTGACTATATCGGCATCGAGGATTTTATTGAATTAGGCCGGATGGAAGGAACGGTTGAAGAGTTTGAGCCGGGATATCGTTGGAAGGTTGTCACCGAATCCCAAGGTACTGATAACCTTTATAAGGTGAATATAACCGTCAGCTGGATTGAGCGCAAGCGCCTGCATAGTGTTTCGGTTGACACAATGTTTAACGGAAAAGGTATGCTTATAAGCCCGTTCTTGTGATAGCTCGCAAGATGAGAACCCTGTAGGCATAGAACAGGACTGATTGGAAAAAGATGTATTTGAGAAAGACAGGATTTACGTTGGTAGAAGTGCTGGTTGCCTCAGTGATAGGGGTGTTTGTCGCGTTGGTGGCTGTGGGTACGCTGAAGGCTATTTCGGTCAGTGCCGAGATGGTTGGCAACAACATTGAAGCTGCCGCTGAGGTGAGGTTCGCGTCGAAAAGAATCGCCGCCGACCTTTTGAATCTGTATCGCGACAAGAATGTGAGAAAGACGAAGCTGGTCGGGACGGTTTCACAAACAAGAGCAGGCGGTGTTACTTGCTTGACTCTATATACTGTCGGCAGGGTGAGAGCCAGGGTTGGCCAGCCGGAAGGTGATGTGTATGAGGTGGAGTATTATCTGCTGAGGGATGAGGGGAAGTCGGCACTGATGAGGCGATTATGGCCGAATCCCGATGAAGATGCTTCCCCGGGCGGGATACTGACTGTAATTGCCGAAGATATTGACGTTTTTGCGGTGAGGTTCTTTGATGGTAAAGAGTGGCAGATGGAATGGCCTGAGGAGATGGAATCTTTGCCTGAATTGGTGGAGGTAAAGATAGCGGCGAAGCCGCGAGGCCGAGCGGATGCGCCCATGGGGTCCTTTGTTGTGAATTTCGCCAGGTTTGCGGGAGGCGATACCGGTGCTTTTGATGAGAGCGAGGAAGAAGAAACTGGCGCTGAGAGTGAGGAGGAGGAAAGCGGCGGTGAGAGTGAAGAAGACGAGGGAAATGAGGAGTAGAAAAGGAATGCGTGTTAAGGCTCATAGAAAAGGGCTTGTCCTTGTAGCGGTGCTTTGGGTAGTTGTGCTGCTTACGGTAATTGTTGCGGCTTTAGGACGGGATAACCGGCTCGATACGAAAGTTTGCCTTGCAGGGACGGAGGGGCTTCGGTGCAAGTGGGCCTGTCGGGCTGGGATAGAGACAGCTGTTGCGGTTCTGAACGAGGACCTGAGAGGAAGTGACAGCCTGGGTGATTTGTGGAGCGAGAACGATGAAGATTTTAATGACATTGAGTTGGAGCAGTGCTTCTTTACGGTCCGGGTTGTCGATGAGGCGAGTAAGTTGAACGTAAATAGAGCTACCAGAAAGCAGCTTTTGGAACTGCCGAATATGACCGAGGAAATCGCGGATGCGATAATTGACTGGCGTGATAGAAATGATACGCCAAGGCAAGGAGGTGCCGAAAGAGGGTATTATGAGAATCTGCGTTATGGGTATAAGATTCGCAACGGCTGGCTTAGGACAATTCGTGAGCTGTTGTTGGTTAAGGGTGTTACGGAGGAGCTGTTGTATGGAGAGGATACAAACTTCAATGGGAAGCTGGACTACAACGAGAAAGACGGTGACGAGAGTCCCCCTCTCGATGACAAGGACGATGAGCTGGATAAAGGATGGATTGCATACCTGACCTGCTATTCGTATGACAAGAATAGAGATGCCGGCGGGAACGAAAGGATTAATATCAACGAGGCTGATGAGAATAGACTCGAGGAATCTTTGCAGATAAAGAAATCTTATGCGAAATGGATAGTAGAGAATCGCAGTAATAACAACTACAGGAGTATCGCCGATTTGATAAATAAGAATAGTCCGAAAGAGCCCAAAAAGGACTCGGAAAACGATTCGGATGAGGCTGAGCCTTTGGATTTGGAAACGTTTTCTAATATAGCTGACAAAATAACGGTAAGTGACAGAGAAAAGATACCGGGGAGAATCAATATCAATACGGCACCGAAGGTTGTGCTGGTGGCTTTATTGGGTGGTGGGGATACCGCTGAGCAGCTCGCTGATGAGATAATCACCTATAGAGGGACTTTGATAGGCGGGATGCAAAGCATTGCAGAGATGATGAAGGTAAAGTCAGTGGAGATTGATACTTTCAAGAAACTCGCGAATTATATAACGACGCGTTCGGATGTTTTTACGGTTCGAAGTTTCGCGATAGCCAGCAGAAACGGAGTTAGCGGAGCGAGACTGGAAACGGAGGCTGTGGTGGATAGGAGTTCTACGCCTTGTAAGGTACTTTACTGGTATCAGGGAGCAAATAATTGATGGGCAATGATAACGACAGTGTGGTGACAGCGTCATCTGTGATTGCGATAGCGCAAGAGGAAGGCAAGCTGCGAGGTGTTAAGCTTCGAAAGCAGGGCGGGACTTTTGAGGTCCTCTGGACCAGAAGCGGTGAAGTTGGTCAGACAGAGTGGCGGTCTTTTGCAGCCGAGTGTGGTTTTTCGCCTGAAAAAATGGCGAAGAGAAGAGAAAAGCTAAAAGCTGTACGCGGCGCCCTGAAGGTTAATGCGGAGGCCGGTGGTGACAAGATAATTGTTGGTTTTGACTCAGCAGGCGTAGCTTTTTACCGGCTTGATGTGCCTGCAGTGAAAAGAGATGAAATTGCAGCGATGGTTAAATTGCAGGTTGAAGCTCGGCTGCCACTGCCTGCTGAACAGATGGAGCTGGCCTGGCGAGCCGGCAGAGTGCAGGATGGACAAGTGGCTGTTACCGTAGCGGCGGCAAGAAGGGGACAGCTGCAAGGGTTTGTGGAAAATGTGCGAGATTTTGGGCCGGCGAAAATACTATTGGACTGCGAGGGGATAGTAAAGACGTGGAGAACATTTTTTTCGGGGAATGAGGAACCGGCTGTAGTTGTGAGTGTTGGCACGCGAAATACGCGGGTTTGTCTGGCCGACCGCGGAAGGCTGGTTAACGCCGTGAGCTTAGATGTGGGGATGGAGGATTTTTCAGCAGGGCACGGATTAGTGGCACAAGCCGAAAGTGCTGAGAGGTTTGCACAGGATATGAGGAGTGTGTTGGAGTTGTTTGGCTACGCGGATGCGGCGAAATTGCCGGTTTTTGTGCTGTCGGACGGCAGCCGGACCGCAAACATAAGAACGCGCGTTTGGGAAGCCGGTGAGATGGAAGGAATAGTATCGTCTCTTGTGGAGGCGGGATTGAACGCTCAGGTGGCTGTGCCGGAGATACAAAAATTAAGCGCTGAGACCGAACTGAGCGTTGAGGACATCTATGAATATCGTGTGCCGATAGGTCTTGCATTGATAGTGCTTGATGGTGACACAGAGGAGCTCAATATTTTCGAGCGTTTGTACAGCCCGGCGAGGGAGGAAGAAAAAGGGCATCCGTTGTATTCACCGAAGGTGGCCGGTGCGATTGCGGCGGTGATGTTGGCTGTGCTGCTTGTCGTCTCTTGTGTGTTTGATGTGGCCGGCAAAAAGCGTTGGGTAGGCTCGGAGACAGAGAAAAATTGCGACATGCTTGTGCAGCGGCAGAAGCTAATCAAAGCAGTCGCACGAGAAAGACAAAAGGCCGACGTGCTGGGCCTCTTAAATAAGATGAATTTGGCTGAAAGTGATGGCATAATGCTGGATAGCCTGGATTTTAAGAAAGGTAAGTCTGTAACAATAACGGGGCAGGCGCCAGGGGCTGAGAAGCTGTACAAGTTCCAGGAAAGCCTGCTGACCAGAAAGGGAATAAGAAATGTGAAGATACAAAGTGCGCCGGAAGACAAGAAAAGTAAGAAGCTGAGATTTACCGTGAAATTCGATTACAAGAGTTCACCGAAAGGTGAGGCCAAATCCAGGCTTATAGGGAAAGATTAGAGAGACATGATAGAAAAGTTAAGCGAAAGAGATAAACGGGCACTGAAGATTGGTGCTGTGGCGGCTGTGGCTATTCTTGTGTTCTATTTTGGCGCAAAGTGGGTTGGGGACTGGAGAGAGGTGAGAAAGTCGCTTGCTGTGAAGAGGGCTAAGCTCGAGGTCATCAATATGGACAAGGCTAAGCGAGTGGGTTTGTTGTCGATAGTGCCTGTGTTTGAGATGCCCCAAAGCGAGGAAAAACAAAAGTTTCTGTTTAGAGACAAGTTTAATGAGCAATTAAAAAAGGCTGGTATAAAAAGTAAGCCGCTGCAGGTTCTTTCGCCTATGAAATTGAAGGGGCAGTCCGAGTATAAGCTGTTGCGTCTGAAGTGCAGCGGCAAGTGCAATTTTGGGCAAGTGCTCGATTTGCTTGCCAATCTGAAAGATAATCCTTATCTGGTTGGGATAGAGGAATTTAAGATAAGTTGCAATCCGGAGAAAAGGAAGGAATTCCAGTTGGATTTAACGGTGTCAACATTCGTTAAGTGAGCGGGCCGGAGTATGAAGTTTGCCTATTTAAAAGACAAACAAGAATTTATCTCGATTGTGCTGCATGGAGTTTCGGCGTTTTTGGCCGTTCTTATTTTGATTAATGCGATAAGCTTTTTTGTTTCTTCAGCCAGGGCGGAGAGATTGGTGGAAAGGGCTGTTGCGCAAAGTGAGCTCGACCCAAACGATATGGAGAAGTATTTTGTCAAATCCAGGGAAATTGCGGATGAATTGAAGAAGAAGAATCTGTTTGCGCCGCCTCCGCCGAAAAAGAGGCACCCTGTAAAGCAGGTGTCAGGTATATTCGGCGATGAAGCGCTGATAAAGGGCAAATGGTACAAGGTCGGCGACAAGATAGGGGATGCGAAGATTGTGGCAATCGAGCCTACGCAGGTCAGAATCGAATGGGAGGGTAAGGAAAAAGTCTTTGCCCCCATCAAGTCGACAAGCGCTTCGGAGCCGGAGAAAAAGGAGAAAGAGCGTGTTGAGAGGAAGAGGCGCAGGCCTAAACGGTCAAGGAGAGATAGAGAACGCGCGGAAGAAAAGGCTGCCGCACCAGCAGAAGACGACCCGCTTGCCTGGATGGGAGTGGAATTATCACCGGCTTTAAGGGCTAAGATGCTGGAGAAGTGGAACGAGATGTCAGATGAGGAGAAGGAGCAGATGAAAGAGGGGTGGAGTAAGATGTCTGACGAGGAAAAACAAAAGGCTGTTAGTCAATGGAAGAGAACATAGACAACCTGTAATCATTAAACGTGTGAAAGGTTAACAGAACATAACAATTTAATAATAGCGAGGTGAATAAATTGAAACGGTCAAGATTAATAACGTTGGTAATAATACTGGTAATAATTGCTTCTGCAGTGGTTTATATCAACTGGAGGGTTGTTGATTTTTGCACCCCCGTGGCCACGTGGGCAAAAACGGCTTTTGTACCCAAAGTAGTGGCTAAGGTTGGGAAAGTCGGCGAGACTCAAGAGCCGGATGAGACAAAGTCAGAGGAGGCAACGGTTGATGTCAAGAGCGGTGCTGATGCAGATGAGCCGAATGAGCCGGAGAAAAGAGAGAGGAAACCCAGGGAGAAAAAGAGGCGCAGGCCTAAACGGTCAGAGAGAGGTAGAGAACGCACGGAAGAAAAGGCCGTTGAACCGAATGAGCCTAACAAGCCTGCTGAGCCGAACGAACCGAATGAGCCCAACGAGCCGGGCGAGC
>Ga0114921_10001513_pt1 | contig 10694 bp, 5 predicted proteins | sample BentaG_FD_87016 | JGI IMG/M metagenome (GOLD analysis project Ga0114921, IMG submission 87016) | Deep subsurface microbial communities from South Atlantic Ocean to uncover new lineages of life (NeLLi) - Benguela_00093 metaG | ecosystem: Environmental > Aquatic > Marine > Oceanic > Sediment ...
AGATATAACTCATAGGTTTCCCTACGCTTTACTTACAGCCATGAACATCACAGTTGATCTTTTAGAAGTAGATAACACAGAAATAACCAATGATACACTTTATGATGGAAACATAGGCAAATATTCCATTGTCTTCATCGATTGCTATTGGGCAATCTTAGATGGAGACATAAACTCAACTGAACTTGGATATTTAGATGATTACGAGAAAAACTTTGGTGTTGCAGAAGTTTTGTATGGAGGAGGCGCTGACATTACTGCAACTTGGGAGTCCCGATATGGCATTGAAAGCGGGGGAACATATCAAGATGAAGATATAACCAGAGTTAAATGGGTTGGCAATGATGTAATTGAAGAAGTGAACTTCAAGGGAACTAATTACACTTTAATGGATGGAACAACGGTTTACGCCTATATGGGTGACAATAACACTCAAACAATGCCTTATCTTTGGAGTTATACTGATTCGGAAGGTAGAATCAGAGTCACGGGTTGTGCAAATGCGGCGGGAGCTCCTTATATTGGAGACACTGAGCCTTTTTACATGGCAACTTGGCTTGGATTAAGATTAAGTCCAGCCAATAAAATCATAAAGCACTATTTCAGCTTTGACATAGACGATATAAATCTGCCATCCGACGGTGAAGATGGCTCAGTCCACATGATTGCTGAGGATTTAGATTATGTTTACAACAATCTGATTGTTGCGTTAAATGTAAAGCCCATGCTCCACATCTACATCGGTAGCATAGACAACTTTGCTGATCTTACCACACGATTTCCGTACTTTTATAATCGCCTTGTTCAATTGAAAGGCTATTTTGACATAGGCATACATCCTAATACAGCAGCCACGAGTTACTATTACACCTTAGATGTAGTTAGGCTTAACCTCGCGAATCTTTCAAACTGGAGTTTAGATGGAAACTTGCTATATTTTATTCCCGATGGACATGGATATAATTCGAATTCTGCTCTAGCACTTCAACATTCTGGGTACCGTTTTATAGCACAAGCCTCCTGGACAACTAGCGACTCTCCACCATACTGCAAATATCAGAAATACGACGTAGATGCCACTAACCTTTTGCATGCATGCATTGCATGCAATGCAAGGCAAGCATTAGCGTTTTTGCTTTTTTGCTTTTTCTCATAGCTTCGAGAAGATTGAATGTGGCCATCAGGTTTTCCTCAAAATGAACGGAAGGATCTGTTTCTCCAACGCGAACTTCAGGATTTGCCGCAAAGTGAAAAACTAGTTCGACGTCTCTAACTGCCTTTTCAACGGCATCAATGCTTTTCAGATCGCCATTGATAAATCTGAGCCGTTTGTTCTTGAGCCATTTATGAATGTTCTTCAAGTCTCCACTGCTTAAGTTGTCGAAAACCACAAGGTTCCATTGTTTGTTCATTAGCTTATCTACAAGATGGCTTCCAATGAACCCTGCGCCACCCGTAATCAAGGCATTACAGCGTTTCAACCCGGTGTCACCTCGTAACATTTGACATACAACGTCGATGTTTTATTTAACGTCATGTTAGGTTGTCCTGTTTGTATTCTCACATGGCAATAGAGGTAGAGGGGCAAGAAGTTAGATGTACCCGAGTCTTCTTAATCTCTCCAAAATCTCTTTTTCTTCACCCTTTGCAAAAACGCTTTCTTCCTTTTCTTCTTCAACATGCACAAAAGATCTTTTCCATTTTTCAAGCTTTGTCCTAAACATTTTTGCCTTTTCTGGAATTTCATCGATAACATTTCTCAATTCCATAGGATCTTTTTCTAAATTATATAGTTCATTGATTCCCCCATGGACACGGTTGCACATCTTGCACAAGGCTCCTTCATGGTTTAGCGCTTGGATATACTTGTATTTCCAAGTTCTTATCGCTATCTTTCGTTGTGCATACCGTTCCTCGACATAGATCGCGGAACGTAGTTGTTTGATTTTTCCCTCAATTAAAGGAACTAGACTTTTGCCATCGAAAAGTTCGTCAACTGAGAGGTTTAAAATTTCTAATATAGTTGGAACCAAATCGACATGTGAAACTAGATTTTTAACTCTTGTCGAGGACAATCGCGAGTGTCTTAAAATAAGAGGAACATGAATAGTCACATCGTACAATCCGTGATGGTCGTGGAAGATTTTGTGCTCATTGATTGATTCACCATGGTCTGATGTAAATATGATTAAGGTCTCTTCAAGCAAACGAAGTTTCTTGAGATAGTCCATTAGTCTACCTATCTCATAGTCAACGAATTCGATTTCTCCATCATATCTTCTGTGAAGAGAATGCAAAGGTAATGCGTATTTGAGGGGTGGATTATAAGGATAATGAGTGTCCCAATAATGGACGAAGAGAAAAAATCTTTTCGTGCGGTTTTTTGCTATGAGTGCAATTGCTTTATCGGTGCAAATGTTTGCTTCGTCGTATCCTTTGAAAATTCCCTTCGTTAATCGATCGAGAATCCGCCCAATTAAATGGCCAGGCTGTAAAAAACGGGGTTGTTTCGGCTTATATTTATGTAAGATGCCACTGTAATAGTCGTAGCCTTTTTTGTGACACCGTCCTAGCCAATCAACCGCCAATGTAACCCAGCCATGAGATTTTAGGATTTCAGGCAAAAGCAAGATTTCCTCGATCTTTCTATACGTTTCCTTTGATATAGAAAAACCGTGGTGCACGATTCCGTGTGACCCAGGGTACCTCCCCGAAAAAATGCTGACTAGCGAAGGGTCCGTTGAATTAGTCACAGAGTAAGCGTTCTCAAAAAGTACACCTTCTTTCGCTAGTTCATCGATGTTGGGACTGACTGGTTTGGAGTATCCGTAACAATGAAGACTACTTGCTCTAAGAGCGTCGACTAGAATGAACACAACGTTAGGTTTGCGTGCGCGCATAGGCATTCAGCTACTCCCCTTTCATTTCTTGACTTAAAAGCTATAGTAGTAGTCACGGCAATTCCTTATAGATTGCTTCCATTTGAGACACGCATTTTTTCCATGCTGCCTTTTCCAGAATTATCTGACGGGATCTTTCGCCGAACCTTTTTCTCTGGCCTTCATTTTCCGTGAGTTGCGTTATCTTTTCTGCTAAGGCTTCTGGGTCTTTTGGCGGGTATAATAGCCCGTTGATCTCATTTTTTATCCATTCTCGGTTTCCCGGTATGTCTGTGGTTATGGGTGGAAGTTCACATGCCATTGCTTCAAGTAGGGAAACAGAGGTTGAGTCGATGAAGGATGTGGAAACGTAGATGTTTGCTGCGGCAAGGTATTGTGGCATTTCATGATATGGAACGGGATCGGTAAATCGTATGTATTGGTCGACGCGGAGTTTCTTGCCCAGTTGTTTTATGCGCCGTTCGAGTGGACCTTTTCCTTTGATTATGAACTTGACGTTTTCGTGTTTCTTAACGATTAGGGAAATGGCTTTGATTAGGCATTCAATATCATAATGATAGAAGAATGGTCTGGTGCTTATGACCGCGATGTCGTCTTTTCTTATGTCTAACTTTTTTCGAATAGAGCTTCCATCCGCGGTTGGGGTGAATAGGTTCGCGTCAACTCCGAAGGGAATTACTTCTACTTTGTTTTCTAGGATTCCTATGCTTGTCCATATTTGTTTCATACAATTAGCGTCAACTATTATTTTGTGTGCTTTCATTGCTACCTGCTTGGCTAAAACTTTCCTGAATATACTCGTATGGTGCATTTCTAGTACTTCCGATCCCCAAGAGTGGAGAATATATGGGATCCGGTTGATATAGATGGCGGGGGCGTAGTGGTGTTGTGTATGCAAATGTACAAGGTTTGGTTTGGTTTGCATGAGGATTTTTATGATGGATATGTAGTTTTGGATGAGGCGGTAAACGTTGTTTTTGATCGATGGTAAAACATGGATAGGCACATTGCGGGGTTTTTGGGCAACCCAAGTTTGAAAATCTGTGATTAACGAGACGTCGTAGCCTTTTTTGTGAAAGGCTTCTATCCAGCGAGTGCTGTGAATAGACATCGGACTGATATGACATATTGTTTTTTTCAATAGTTTCCGTCCTATCGGACGTGAACCCTAGACTAGGTCTGCTAGTAGTGGATATAAGCATCCTCAAATAAAATTTTTAGTCTTTTGAGGTGAAAAGATCTTGGGACTTTGCTGGGTCAACTTTTATGGTTTTCATAATTATGTCTCCGCTTAGAAATGAAAGCCACCATCGGCGATATTTCGCAAATAAGCCTAAAGATGACACACGTGTAATTTTAAACCCTTTGCTCTCGAGAAACTTCCGAGAGAGTTGATTCAGTGAAATTGTGCACATGCAACCAATCTATGTCCAGTCTATCCGTTCCCCTGGTCATGGGTAATTTTCCAAATAACAACTGAAGCCTGTAGGGAACCCAAGCAAAGTTTGGTACTTGAACAATAAACTGACCAGTTACTTTTAACACTCTAAAAATCTCATCCAATAAGATAGGTGGACTAAAGATATGTTCGAGAACAGCGACGCAAGAGATAGCGTCGAAAAAAGAGTCGTCAAAAGACAACCACTTTTCTACATCCAGTTCGAGAAAAAAATCTTTTCTTTGTCAGGTCTATTTTCAATGCTTTTCTTGGCCCTTTCGATGTTAGAGGAACAAAAGTCAATCCCATAAACTTCGTCAAACTTGACTTTTGCCATTGTTACGAGTAAGCCAAAAAACCACAACCCATATCTAGGAACCTTTGATCATTATCGAGCAAGTCATAGTTGGCTTGTTGCCGATCCGAAGAGAATTTTCTGAGTTTTCGATAGAGTAAAGGCAAAAATCCGCCTTTTTTAGGAGCATGATACGTCTCATAGGGAAGATTATAGACCCGTTTTCTGGTCTCGCTCATAGTAGCCCCAAGTTTCTACTCCTAATTCTACTTTGAACTACTCAAAAAAAGGTTTTTCAAGAGGTGCAACTAGATTCTGCGCTAGCGCAATGAGGAATCACTCCAAGCGAAAGAATTACGTCGAAACATTCAGCGCGCCTAAAGCTCATCATTTATTCTATTGATGATTATCACTCATGTTATTCACGTGCACATATTAAAATGTAGTCCACAAACAAGTTTTGTGGGCCTTCTACACTAAAATCAGGTCCGTTTGTTATTCCCACTATTACGTAGGCAATTTCCCTGTCTGGTTTTAATTGCGCTATTGTCACAGTCCAATTCGAGCTTTCACTACCGTATGGAACTATCTGAGACTCATATGTATCGGTGTATGCAACAATCACACTAGCCACAGGTCCAGTAGATCTCCACTTTACCAGAACCGATGGAAAATCGTTCGTAGATATGTTATTTACAATCTTCGACTGATAGTAAAATGCATACTCTCCTTTATGGGGAGTGAAATTCCCCGCAATACGTAAGAGGTTTCCGTCATTAGTGATGATCGGCGAGAGTTTACTTTCAGCATAGCCTGGATGTCTTTGCCAATTATATTTAAAAGAGTCCTCCTTCCATTCTGCGTGTGGGTAATGATCATTAGCCCGCCAAAATACTTCTAAGACATCGTCCGGTTCAAGCCCAGCTATGTATATGAACGCGTTCACGTCGCTAGATACATCAAATGGTGCGCTAAAACCGCCTACAAAGAGGTCATAGAAAGTCCAATAGGCTGGATAATTGGTAATATTATAGCTCGAATAGCCTGAAAGCTTAACAATGTAGTTGACTTCACTTTTGCTCCGATAATCATACTCGGTTTGAACTTCCGTGAAGGGTCCATTGTCAAAAGCCACTTTGATAACGGGGCCATATCCTGTAACTGGGAAAGTCCCAGACGAAAATCTGAAGACAGCAAGTTTGCCCTCTCCAAAAGTTCTGTTGACCTGTAACTCTACAGATGTGCGTTGTACAATGTCTTCGTAGTGGGGTTCTCTAACCGATACAACAAAATAACTTATCCCGACTTCAGCTTTCATCATTGCCTCATCCAGTAAACTTAGAGACGGGTTTAGTATCATCTTTTGATATAGAATCTTATTCCACCAACTCCATTCAGGCATGCCAAAGTCTCCTTTCGCATATGTCTGATGCCCCTTCGATCCGTAAGAGTAATCTATACCTAGAAAACCCCCAGCCAGAGTCGCCAAGTTAGTGTCCCCCAGAACAACATACCGACCTTCTGAAAGCGAGTCTATATATAGAATGGCTTCAAGTTCATATGCGGCTGGCTGCACCTCCGTAATTTCCTGATGTGGATAAGCTTGATACAAAGCAGACGTAACCAGCACAGACGAAAACAAGCATACCAACAACAAGGCGACTGAACGAGATCGCGCTACCTTCTTAGGAGGATTTGCCATTACCCGAGAAAATCCATACTTCAAAAAGTCTACGGTCACCATAAACCCGACCACTACAAACGGAACCAAGAGTAGATCCGCTATTGTAACTATCCTCTGAGGAACGGGTGCATCCTTCATCCCATACAATGAAACATAATAATTCACAGCTACTGACACATAAAACAGAAAAAGCAGAAGAGCGCTTCTACCCTTTACAAACTTACCCTTAATGCTAAACAATAATCCAAGAAAGCCAAAGACAAGCAAAGGAGTTGTCATGTCCAACTGAAAAGACAGAAAGTTCTCTAAACTTAGAAGCCCGGTCTGCGAGAAAGTAGCCCCCTGCAGATATGAAACATAAGGGTACACAGCGAAAGTCAGAATTAAAGAAAGGAGTTTCAACATTCTATGTAATCTACTCTGAGCTATGCTCCCCACAAAAAAGAAACTCAAAGCAAAAACCCCAGTTTGCGGGTGAACGAAAAGTGAAGCAATAGAAGCCAGAAACGACAAAAACAAAATTCGCTTCGCACGACTCTTAACCCACTCTAGGAGGAGCATTATCGAGAAGACCAAGAAAAGCAAGCCTAACGAATAAGTTGTTGAAATCGCCCCAAAATAGATTAAAGTTGAAAAAAGACTCGAACCAAAAGCACAAAATAGAGGAAATCTTGTGGTGTTCTTCACAGCAAGCAGTTTGGCAATCTTATAGAAGAATATTGGCACAAACATGGACCAGAGCAACGGTGTGAAAAAAACATGAATCCAATAAATGTCCAGAGTAAACATTCTTCTAAAAAATACGACGAGCGCACTTTGCGCTCGATATTTCATGATATCTATTATCAAGCCTCGTGAATACAACCAATTGAAATCAAAAAATGTACCAGTGCTATCTATATATCTTGCATGACCTAAATATGACCATGGATCCCCATATCTGCCAGGATACCAAATTATCAAGAAAAGGCTATGAGATAAGAAAGAATATAGCAAAATGAGAGCGAGTTTCAGACCAACACTTATTTTTGCAAAAGAGAGAATAACTAATAAAGATAGCGACGAAAGGAAAAAGGTAGGTAGGAAGAAGTTAGGTATCGTCAACCAGACTGACACTACACCTTCACCAGTTCTACCAAGTAGAAGCCCAAAAAATGCTATCCCAACTGATAGCAGAAACGGAAGAATGAGCAAATATGATTCTCTCTGTTCACTTTCGCTGCTCTTCGACTTCGTAGATATGCTCTGTACATCTTCACGCTTTTTAAACATAGAGAGTAGACATAAAATCAAGCTAAGCGCTGTAAGACTGATGAGTGAGAGTGTTTCGGTGAACTTTACTATTAGAATCAAAAAGGTTCCTAACAAAGCCATTATCAAGACGAAAGTTGCTAAACCAAGCGCTTGTTTTAGAAACCGTTTTTCATAGGGAAAAAATATCTCGCTCGTAGTCACAGAAGATATGTAAAAGACCACAAGAGAGGCTGGGATTCCAATGAATGGTGATTTTGTGTTCATCGAGTTTAATAATATGACAGTTGAGGCGATTGATAAAATAACTATCTTGGTCCATGTCCACTTATGCGTCTTGGTTATTCTATCTCTAATGGCTTTGATCACTCTCGCACCATCCTAGTCTAAATAGGTTCCATTGCTTACCGTGATTCCACTGGCATTCACTATTATACGATTGTCAATCTTTTGCTTAAGAATTTCGTTAAACTAGACGTTGGCACGAGTTCAGAATGAGTAGTTGACACAAGATGCAAGAGATTACATTTAAGTTTAACAGAAAGTCGCTTCCTCATTTAAATCACCGATTTGATTTTTGTGCGTCCGCGCATCTCTTTCTTAAGATACTCCACATACGACCTTAAGCCTTCATCGAACTTCGTTTTCGGCTCCTAACTCAACAATCGCTTGGCTTTCGTAATGCTAATCTTTGCCCCTTTAAAGTCCCTGTGTCTGTAGGACTTATGCTCACCCTAATCTTGCCGCGCGCGAAATACAATGCTACTTCCTTGATCTAGGCATAGAGGATACGAGATCGTCAAGCAGTTTTGAGTTCTTCTCCCAATCAGCCTTTTCTAAAACCGACTCGTAGGCTCTTATCCCCAAAGACTTTCGTAAACCTCCATCCTTTAGCAATTTGACTATTCCCTCTGCCAAAGATTTGAAATTTTGACACGGTACAAGTACACCACTTTTTCCGTTTTCCAACCACTCCCTATTAGCTGGTATATTTGTCACCACCAATGAAAGCTTGCAAGCCATGGCCTCCAACAAGCTGGCTGACGTACCATCTGACAACGATGTTGAGACGTATATGTCGGACATCGCAAGATACTTCGGCATTTCGCCATGAGGAACTCTACCCAAAAACCTGACGTTATCCTCAACGCCCAACGCATATGCGCGTTTTTTCAGTTCCTCTGTCAGACTACCACTGCCCAGAATCAAAAAGCGTGCATTCCTAACTTCTTGGATAATGTAAGGAACGGCTAAAATGAGTGATTCAACATCATAGATTGATTCATGGTGCCTAGTGGAAATTATGATTGGGTCATCTTCAAACCAGCCGAACCTCTTTCTAAACGCCTCTCTATTCTTTTCTTTAAGACCAACGTTCTTTTCTACTTCCCACAACATCGGTCGCAGATCAACCCAAGGAAACTTGACTATTTTGCGAGGATCATATCCAAGTGAAACACATGCATTTTCTTCTGTTTTACTGTCTGCAACTACTGCATCAGCTTTCCTTAAGGCATACTTTGCCATAAAGCGAAAAGGAAACAACTTAGGCGCTATGAGAACATCAGATCCCCAAACGAGCAATATGTCTGGGGAGAAGTTTGAAAGAGCACCATAAAATCCATAGCAAAGTGCTCCAGAACTAATTAAAACATCGGGTTTTATGTTTTTCAATTGTCTTCTGAGGAGAAATGACCTAAGAAAGGAAGCCCCATAAGCATAAAGGCCTTTCACTGGGGAAACTGAAGGATGAAAGGGCTCACGTATTCTGACAATGTGAGCATTTTGAGGAATTAAATATGGTTTTTCGCTAAATGTTAAAAAGTAAACATAATTATTTTTGGCAAGATGTTTAAGGAAGAAAAAATCAAAAACGCTTTTTCCTTCACCCGCATACGCGATTACAGTCATGCTCAGCGCCTATTTGAAAAACTCTTTGACAACGTAGTCGATTGCTTGTTCAAATCCCGTAAGCATTGTTTCTATGGAAAAATACTCTTCAGCCATTTGTTTTGATTTTGTTCCCATGCTTTTTGCTAGAACTGGGTTAGACAATACTTTCATCGTGTGCTGAGCCAAAGAATCAATGTCTCCCACCTTCAGAATAAAGCCGTTCTCACCTTGTTTTACCAAGTTTGGAATTGAACGCAAGGCATTGCATTCTTCTGTAATTATAACTGGTTTACCGCAAGCCATAGCTTCAGCAATTACAATGCCACCTTGCGACGGCAAAACGAATACATGACTGAGAGCATAATAAAGAGGTATATCTCCATAAGCTATCTTGCCCAAAAAATGAACATTTCTAATTCTTTCTTTAAAGCATAGGTCACGCAAAAATTTTTTGTCCGGCCCATCTCCAACAATTAACAAAGTTGCATTATTCATTGACTTTGTGAGCTCTTTGAAACCAAGAATAAGATTGTCCACTTTTTTCCTCTGTTCCAAGACACCTACATATATTATACATTTTTTTCCTACAATTTTCAACTTTCTCCGAAGTCGTTCTATCCTGCTTTTACCCATCTTTATGGTTTCTTCGAAAAAGAGTGTGTCCACAGTGTTTAACGCGATGAAAATTCTCTTCTGGTCCGCTCCTAGATATGTATGGAAACGTTGAGTAGCCGGTCCATACGCGATACAAGCGTCATAGTGTTTGAAGATGAATCGAGCAAAAATGTAAGCAGTTTTCTTGATGATACTGTCGTTTGGTTTAGGTGCGTTGTCTTTGAGGTTTCCGCCACACCACACGATGAAACCTTTCCGCAGCAATAGTTTGTTAACAACAAAAAGGGGAAATAAATTCAGCATATCTCCAACGCTAGAGGATATTATTATGTCATATCTTCCCCGCGCTATCTCAAAAATTAGTGTTGGAAAGAAAATAAGTGCACGCTTGAAATGAAAAGGTGACTTGGGAAGTTTTCCTTCGTATGCAATTCTTGGCAAAACTTTGTAATCAAAGCCAAATTCGCTAAAGGTTTTCGGTACAGGTATAATTCCAGAGTAAGTTAAGCCTCTCTGCGGTTTGCCAAAAAGGGCAGTCAACTTGAAGCCTTTTCGAGCAAGCCTCTTTGAAAGTTTTTCAAAAAATCTGGCGCGATAAGCTGTACATATCTGCTGAAT
>Ga0114921_10001515_pt1 | contig 10689 bp, 9 predicted proteins | sample BentaG_FD_87016 | JGI IMG/M metagenome (GOLD analysis project Ga0114921, IMG submission 87016) | Deep subsurface microbial communities from South Atlantic Ocean to uncover new lineages of life (NeLLi) - Benguela_00093 metaG | ecosystem: Environmental > Aquatic > Marine > Oceanic > Sediment ...
AGGATAGTTGAGGAGACAGCCAGATACCTGGGAATAGGTATTGCCAGCCTAGTTAACATCCTAAACCCGGAGGTGGTTATTCTATCAGGTGGAATGACTGCTGCCGGCGATCTTTTATTAAAACCGGTAAGAAAATATGTTCGAAAATACGCCCTTGAGGCTGCTATCAAGGGAGTGAGAATAGTTCCGGCAAAGCTTGGCGACAATACCGGTGCCCTGGGAGCGGCCGCTACGGTACTGAAAAGAAAGGGCTGGATATAAAGCAAAGCAGGAGGCATTTATGGAGCCAATCAAAGCAAAAGAAGGTGAGATTTTCGATATTGAATTAGAAGAAGATTTACTCAAGAAAAATGAAGAACTGGCGCGACAAAACAGAAAAATTTTAGACGGATATAAAATAGTGGCTATAGATATAATGGGTTCCATCGGGACCGGGAAAACCTCTTTAATTAAAAATCTAATCTCTCATTTAAAGGGAAAATATGAGATAGGGGTTATCGCCGGGGACCTAACCACTACCATTGACGCAGACAGGATTGAGAAGGAAGGAATAAAGGTGATACAGGTCAATACAGGCAAGGAGTGTCACCTGGATGCCAATTTGATTAAGAAAGCTCTGAAGAAGTTCGATTTAGGAGCTCTCGACCTTTTATTTATAGAGAACGTGGGAAACCTCATCTGTCCAGCAGATTTTCCTCTTGGGTCCCATTGCCGGATGGTAGTGGTTTCTGTTACCGAAGGGCCCTGGATGGTGAGAAAACATCCTTATATCTTTTCCCAGGCCGATGTAGTGGTGATTAATAAGATTGATCTAGCAGAAGCTATGAAGGTCTCCCCGGAAAAGTTAGCCGATGACGTCTACAAGATTAATCCAGCCGTCAAGGTAATCCCGGCAAACTGCATTGCTGGAAAAGGCATGAAAGAGATAATCCAGGCTTTGTCTTTTTAACAAAAAATGGAGAATATTATCTTAACCTTAGAACCCTTGTCTCTGCAGTGCTTTCATTTAGGAGAATAAGAATCATGCATGATCTTTCCGTCTCTCAAGCCATCGCCAGGACCATATTAAAACAAGCTAAGGAGAAAAGGGTGAGGAAAATTTTGTCTGTTAATCTTGAGCTGGGAGAGTTGACTTTTCTCAATCCTGAGCAGATTCATTTCTGGTTAAAGGAGCTTTTTAAGGATACCCCCGCCCAGGGGGCAAAGATTTACATAAAGAAAATTTTCTCCAGAATAAAATGTAAGAAGTGTGAGTATGAGGGAAGTATGAGTCTGAGGGATGATCCTTTTTTTCACATATATTTCCCCCTCCTCAGGTGTCCGCGCTGTAACTCGACCTCTCTTGAAATTAAAGCCGGAAGAGAAGGTTTGATAAGACGGATCAAGGTAAGTATCTAGGGAGAAAATCAAGGTAGTCGCTTTCCAGAAGTTTTATAGCACCAGCATTTAGAAGATTTATGCAGGTATCGAGGGACTTTCCCTGAAGGAGCCTTAGATCAGCCACCTTAACGAGTCTTCGAGTTGAGGAAAAAGAAAGACGTGTTGTCTGAGGAGCAGAGCGACGAGTTTCACGTCTTTCCCGAGACGAGAAGATGAGTAGAAGTAGCCCAAGGCTGATATACAGCGACGGAGGGGAAAAGCCCCGAGATCCTCTTATCAATTAACAATAGCTAGTCCAGTGTGGGGGTCAAATAACTTAACTTTTTCGATGTCGAAGGCAAATTCCATATCCTCACCCTTCTTTAACTTGGATGAGGGATCAACATTAGCTGTGAGCTTGTCTTCGCCGGAGCTTAAAAAGAGACGCATGCTGGGTATAGTGAGTTCAATCTCATCTACCCGGGCTCTAAAGGAACAGATTTTCTCCGAGACAGGAAGATTTTCTCTTAATCTGATCTCTTCGGGATGAAGACCAAGAATTATCTCTTTTCCCAAATAGCCTTTTTTCCTTAGGATTTCAAACCGAGATCCCCGTAGTTGTACCCGTAAGTTATTACTTAAGAAAAGGCCGTAAGGATTTTCTCTTAAGCCTAAGGGTAAGAGATTCATGGGAGGGTCACCAATAAAACCGGCTACAAATAGATTGGAAGGATGATAATAGACCTCATTAAAGCTACCTACCTGCTCAATTCTACCTTCCCGCATAATAGCTATTCTATCAGCCAGGGTTATCGCCTCTGCCTGATCATGGGTAACATAGACAGTAGTTATGCCAAATCTGTCTAGTAGGCGTTTGATCTCTGTTCTTGTCTTTGATCTTAGTTTTGCATCTAAGTTAGACAGTGGCTCATCCAGTAAAAATACTCTTGGGTTTCGGATGATGCACCTTCCCAGGGCGACTCTTTGCTTTTGCCCGGCCGACAGGTTCCTGGGAAAACGTCCCAGGAGGGCATGGAAACCAACTCCCAGAGTATTGGCTGTAAAACGGATTTTCTCATCAATGGCATCCTCCGGCCATTTTCGTAGTCGGAAGGAAAAGGCCAGGTTCTCTCTGCTAATCATGTGAGGATAAAGAGCATAGTTTTGAAAAACCATGCCAATTCCCCTATCTTTAGGAGGAATTTCATTTACATTCTCCTCGTCAAAGTAGACATTTCCCTCATCAATTCTTTCTAAACCTGCAATCACCTTAAGAAGAGTGGTTTTTCCACATCCGGTTGGTCCAATAACGCATAAGATTTCACTCTCTCGTGCCTCTAGATAGAGATGATCGAGGGCAAAGATGGTTTTGATCTCTCGGCCCCTTTTTTTAAACAGGGAGATCTCCTTATCAGTGAATTTTTTTACTACCTCTTCCAGTCTGATGCTGCTCATTGGTCTTTTACCCTGTTTCTTCTTCGGAGGGGATGAATTTTCCTCCTGAGATATTGCGGGACAGAATCCGGTAACTTCGGTCAAAATCCACCGTTATGTTTATTAAATTGGGACATTTTCTTCCCAGGATTTCCTTTCTCAAGGTATAAGCAGCTCCTTTTTCCCCGGCTTCGGCATATAAACTCTGGATATCGGTCCTGCGGTTGACATTGATCCTTATTTCTTCCCCGCACTTATCACACTTTACGGCAAAGGTAATGAAGTCACCCTTTAATCGAGGAGTTATTCTTTTTTTCGCCTTTCTAGAGAAAAGCCTTTTCCAAAAGCCCATCTTCATCATCTCCTTTTTCCCCACCTTGAGTTAGGTGATGATTTTATGAAGTTTTGCGGCTATCCTGAGTTTAGAATTTTTGACTTCGGTTGAAGTCAAATGCCGAAGGGGGGAGTCGAACCCCCAAGGGGATAACCCCACAGCATCCTGAATGCTGCGTGTCTACCAATTCCACCACTTCGGCTCAAGATTATAGTATCACAAATTACCAGCTAAGTCAACTTTTTGTCTTTCGGGAAAGAGGTGCCCTGACCATTGGTAATCAAGAGCTAACCATGATACTTTTTATGTTAAGATAAAGAAAACCATCTGATTTCCCCCTCGTATTTGACGGCCTTCTCTTTCCTGATAGAATAATTACCTAGTTGGGCCTCGAAGTTTGATAGCCAAGTTCATACATAAGGACTTGTCCCTCATGGCTTCCATTTTTAAGTCCAAAGTATCTTTTCTGGTGGTTTTCATTGCCTGCTTCCTGGTAGCAGAAGTCGGGATCCTTTATTACTTTTTGGTCTGGATTCCCAAACGACCACCAGAAAGGCCCCCGGTAAGGTATCTTATCCCGGTAGAAGGAGATAAAATCCCCTCCTTTACCCTTGAGGATACTCACAGCTTAAAGAAAGCGTTTGAGCGAGAAAAAGAGTTTCTTTCCCAAAAAATAAGCTCTGATCAAAAGCTTGCCTTCGGCCAACAGAAAGTGAGCGCTGAGTTAATTAAAGAATCGGCCGAACTTTTCTTTAAGATTCTTGGGGAAGCTAGAAACCCAAAAGAGCTAAATCAGCTAATACAAAAGCGCTTCAACATCTATCTAGCTGTCGGGCAAAAAGATCAGGGTAGGGTTCTTTTCACTGGCTACTACTCTCCGGTTTATAAGGCAAGTCTTAGAAGGCGCGCCGATTACCCATATCCCCTGTACCTTAAGCCTTCAGATCTAAAGGTGGCTGAGCTGGGCGAGTTTGACCTGCGGTTGGAGGGGGAAAAGATCGTCTACCGAATCGACAAAAAGAGAGAAGAGATTGTTCCTTATTATGCCCGAAAACAGATTGTGCAAGAAAAGATACTGGAAGGAAAAAATCTTGAGCTCGTGTACCTGAAGAGTAAAATAGACAGATTCTATCTTATGATCGAGGGATCCGGTAAGATAATGCTGGAGGACGGACAGAGCTTTTGGGCAAATTACGCCGCCAGCAACGGAAGACCCTATACCAGCCTGGGCAAACTTCTGCGAGAAGATGGCAAACTTTCTGCAGGAGAGCTTACCATGCAGGGGATAAAGGAGTATTTTGCACGCCATCCCCACGAGATAGATCACTATTTGAACCAAAACCAAAGGTTCATATTCCACAGAAAAGAAGAAGATGGTCCCTATGGGGCCAGGGGGATAAAACTTACTCCTTTGAGATCCCTCGCCGTGGATAAAAGCATTTTTCCCCTGGGGGCCTTGGCTTACATTGAGTATCAAGCCCCCAGGGTGAACAAAGTCGGTAATGTGGAAGGCAAGGCTAAATATTCTCATTTCGTTTTCTGCCAGGACAGCGGAGTCGCCATAAAAGGCCCAGGGAGAGCAGACCTTTATTTTGGTGAGGGAGATCAGGCGCTAAAATGCGCCGAGCGCACTAAATCCCTGGGAAGGCTTTATTTTCTCATAAAAAAGAATTGATTGAATTTGCGGGTATTGACAGCTCAGGAGGAGTTTCTATAATAAGGGAAATTCTCAGAGGAGGAGAAAATGGACCTGAAACAGATTGCGGACAACCTCATTAAGGGCAAAGCTCCCGAGGTTAAGCAGTTGGTACAGAAGGCTATTGATGAAGGAGAGGATGTGGAAAAAGTTTTAAATGAGGGCCTGGTAGCGGGAATGAATGTAGTGGGAGCAAAGTTCAAAGCTAATGAGTTTTATGTTCCTGAAGTTCTCATTGCCGCTCGAGCTATGAAAGCAGGTATGGAGATTTTAAGACCAATCTTGGCTGACAAAGATATCAAAGGAGTAGGTACAGTAGTTCTAGGTACGGTGAGAGGGGATCTTCACGATATAGGTAAAAATTTGGTGGCCATGATGTTGGAAGGGGCAGGATTCGAAATAATTGATTTGGGGGTGGATGTGAGTCCTGAGAAGTTCATAGAGACAGCTAAGGAAAAGAAGGCAGATCTAGTAGGACTTTCAGCCCTCCTTACCACTACTATGCCCTCCATGAAGGATGTCGTCAAGGCGGTGGGAGACTCTGGTCTTAAAGATAAGATTAAAGTGATGATCGGAGGTGCTCCCCTTACCCAAAGTTATGCTGATGAGATTGGAGCCGACGGCTATGCTCCTGATGCCGCCTCCGCGGTTGATGAGGTTAAAGAACTTCTGGGCATTTAATCTTGATTCTGAAAGCTTCGAGGAAGTCACCGACAGTATTTAGATTAGTCTTAAGGAGGAGCTAAAAATAAGGCCAGGGGGAGGTGAAAAGTAGGTAGGCCATTAGCTGGGAGGGAAAGGAAAGCTTTCTTTTTCAAAGAGAAGTATTGACAGAGTTTTTCTTTTTGTGGGGAGCTTTCAGACTAACTATACGGATGGGAGAAAAAAATGGAACCGCCGGTTTTTCTACTACTTTCGGGGGAACAAGTTAAAAAAATATTAGAAGAGGCAGTAGGAGTTCTAGAATATCCCGGAATTATAATAGAAAACGAAGAAGCCAGAGATTTACTGGTTAGTTCAGGTGCAAAAGTTGATGCAAAAAAGAAGATCATTCAAATTCCAAGTTTTTTGATTGAAAAAGGTCTACAAACAGTTCCGAAGAGTTTCCAAGTATATGATATGAAAAAAAATGTCAGCATTAAGATGTTCGACGATAACGTTGCTTTTCGCCCTGGTGCTACAGCATTAAATATTATTGATCCGGTTACAAATGAATATCGCCCTCCAAAAACAATAGATTTAGTCAAATGGATAAAAATGGTTGATGGTGTTTCTGTTATTGAAGCTCAATCAGGTTCTATGAATTGTGTAGATGTCCCAAGAGAAGTAGCTGATTCCTACCGATACTACCTTATGTTGAAATTTAGTAATAAACCTGCATGTGGAGGAGCATATACAATAGAAGGCTGGAATGTTATGAAAGAACTATTGCTAACTGTTGCTGGGAGCAAAAAAGAATTGAAGCAACATCCGATAAGTATCCAACCTGCTTGTCCAACCCCTCCCTTAAAATGGATGAATGACACCTGTCAAACTGTCATAAACAATGCAGAATATGGGATACCTATAATCATTGATCCAATGATGATGTCAGGAGCAGCTGCACCTCTTACCCTAGAAGGTTCCTTAGTTGAACATAGTGCTGAAACTTTGGCAGCTTTAGCAATTCATCAGTTAAAAGCTCCTAGTTCACCATTTATCTGGGGTGGATCTCCCACTATAATGGATATGCGGGAAGGAACTTCCTTGTTTGGGGCAATTGAAACTATCATGTTAGGGTGCGGGCATGTTCAGATCGGCAGACATCTTAACTTACCTACCGGTACAGCATTAGGAATCACAGACACAAAAATTGCTGATGCACAAGCTGGTCTCGAGGCAGCAGTTGGTACTCTTCTTGCAATGCTGTCAAGAGCTAATTTCATAATGGGGCCAGGGATGATAGACTTTGAAAGTGGGCAGTGTTTTGAAAAGTTAATAATTGATTCAGAAATTATTGCAATGTTGAGACGTTTATTAAAAGGGATACAGAAGAGAGAATGCCCTATAGCGATAAATTTATTCAGGGATCCTAGTTATAACGGGGATTTTTTGTCCTTGCCACACACTTTGAAATGGATGAGAAAGGAATTCTATTTTCCATCCAATGTTATTGATAGGAAAAATTATAAGAGATGGGAAAAAGAAGGAAAAAAGGATATTGTCCAACGTGCAAGAGAAGAGGCAGTAAGATTGATCGAACAATACAGACCAAAAGAGATTTCAAAAGAAACTTCAAGAGAATTAGATAGAATTATGCTCGATGCTGCTAAAAAATACGGAATGGATAAACTCCCATCTTTGGAGGGCTAAACTCAGCATAGTACAATGGGCACCTCATTCTTGTTTTAGCTGGTATTGCTGCCCTGAAGCAGATGTCTTCGGCTGGTTTTACGAACACATCAATAAATTAGCCGATCGGTTCTATACTGGTTTTAGTGAGGCATTTCAAAGATTAAAAATAAAAGGGATGGCCAAAGGTATAGGCGGAATGTTCGGCGTCTATCTCGGCTTAAATGAGGAACCAACAAATTATGGGGTCATAGCTGCCAAATACCATTAAGAAGATCATGCTAAGACCCTGTAAAGGGTACATAAAGAAGAACTGTATTCTGACTATGGAAGAGATCCGGCTCATCACAGATTCTCTTCAGCTCCACACTGTGGAAGAGATTGATGAGAGTCTGAGTGGAGGATTGTTAAGACGGTAACCTAGAAAGGAGGTTTTCAGATGCCAGATATCTACACAAAGGATTATATTATTGAGTTGCTCAGAAAAGCGGGATTGCATGAATACAAGATTTTGCACTCCCTTGCAGTTGCTAGTCTAGCCTTTAAAATAGCCAAGGAGGTGGAAAAAGCTGGCCACCCCATAGATATGAAGACAGTAAGATCCGGTGCTTTACTTCATGACATTGGCATCTCACAAACTATCGATGACGCTTCACCAAGTCATGCTGCTATCGGGGGTGAACTAGTACGGAAATATGGCTACTCGGAAGAGGTAGCCCGGTGTGTACAGGACCATGAGGCTGTGGTAGCAACTCAAGAAGAGGGCAAGCAAATCGGTATGCAAATGAACCGAGACAGTTTTCTTCCTCAAACTTGGGAAGAAAAAATCGTTGCTTATGCTGACCTTGCCTTATTTATAGTCTCCGAGTGTCTGCGAGAAAAAGACTTTTGGGAGGACCCTCATTGTGCTGAAAAAGCGTTTTTTCCCTATTTACAAGAGATCTTTCGAAAGTATTCCACAATCGAAGTCGATAGCAAACATCCTTTCTTGCAAAGGGAGTATGCTTTTCACCAAGAAATGAAAAAATATATAAAACCGGAGTTTTTTGAGGACGAAGAATATAAAAAAGTAGTCGGACAAATGCACAAAGCCCAAAAGGCTTACGGATTAAAATTACCCTTTCCTTATGCAGAAAAACTAGATTAAGATTTTCAACTTAAGGAGGCAAAATTTTGCAAGGGCAAGCTAAAAATAAGGCAAGAGAGAGGCGAAAAATAAATAGGCCGATAGTTGGGGATAAGAGAAAGCTTCTAAAGAAAGAAAAGCGTTAAATAATTAATGAAACCTGGTAATAATTGAACCTTGTCGAATTAAAGGAGCGTAAGAATGAGCAAGTTGAATGATTTGTATAATAGTGCTAAAAAATACTTAATTGGTGGAACTACCGCTGGTGGAAGATATCATCCTGTGTTAGGTCAACCTTTATATTTAAAGAGGGCTTCAGGATCGCGTTTATATGACGTTGAAGGTAATGAATATATTGATTACCATAACTCCGCTGGTTCTGCATTCTTTGGCTATGACCATCCCCGCTTAAGGAAAGCAATAGAAAAGTCGGTAGGAATGGGTTTTTTTCTTAATTTTGAAACTGAATATCACCAACAACTTGCTAAAATGCTGTGTGAAATTATTCCAAGTGCGGAACGAGTCCGTCTTTCAAATACCGGTACTGAAGTAACAATGGCTGCTATTCGTCTAGCGCGAAATTATACTGGACGAGACAAAATCATCAAGTTTGAAGGCCATTTTCACGGAATGCATGAACTTGTTTGGTATAACCATAGTAATGTAGGAGAGATGGACGAGTACGGAGAAGTTAAACCACTTCCCGATTCTACAGGGATGCCAGAGGCTTTAGCTGACTTAGTGGTAGTAATTCAGTTCAATAACATTGAAGCACTTGAGCATTCAATAAAGAAGTATAAAGGTGAGGTTGCAGCGGTTATTATGGAACCTATCAGTTTCAATTGTGGCTGTTATCCTGCCAAGAAAGGGTACCTTGAAAAAGTTCGGAAGATCTGTGACCAACAAGGGATCGTCCTAATCTTTGATGAAGTGATTTCTGGTTTTCGGATGAGACCAGGTAGTGCACAAGAATATTATGGGGTGAGACCTGACCTCACTACTTTGGGGAAGGCGTTAGGTGGTGGTTTTGCTATTGCAGCGTTGGCAGGCAAAGAAGAAATTATGAAAGGTCTTAATCCAGAGGGACGTACTGTAATGAGTGGCACATATACTGGTTCATTAATGCCTGTCTTAGCATCTATAGAGTGTCTAAAAATGGTAAAAGAACCAGGTTTTTATGAGCAAATTGAGAGGAAGGCAAATGTATTGTATACTGGTATTAATGAATGTTTCCAAAACTATAATATCCCCGGTCATGTAAGGGGTGTAGGAGCTCGCTTTGGCGTGTTTTTTGGCGTAGAAAATGAAGAAGATGATTTTGATTGGAGGAAAGTGGCAAAAAAATTCGATCTAAAAATGAGTAAACGTTTTATACGTGAATGTTTGAACCATGGATTGTACTTCCATGATTACGGTAATAGCCCAGTGCCTATGCACAATGGTTTCTCTACAGCACACTCTATGGAGGATATTGAAATTACTCTAGATCGTCTTCAAAAAGTTTTTAAAAAAATTAAAAAACCACTTAAAGCTGCGTTCTAACATTTATATCAAAAAGTATAAATAGAAAAGCGGGTAATCTTAAGTAAAATTAGGTGGGAGGTGAGAAAAAATGTGAGACGACCGAAAACAGCTAAGATGCTAGCTACAAAGAGTAGTAAAGACGGGTAATAATTCGCAACAAAAGTCGGAAGGCACTACCAAATTAGGAATGAAATGATGGGGTGCTAATGACAAGGAGGAAGTGTAAAAATGAAGAAAAGAGTGAAAAGATGGTTAGGGATTCTGGTTACGGGAGCTCTGGTACTACTATCAACAACATCCTCTTTCGCAGCTCAAAAGAAACTGAACGTGGCTCTGGCAGTTGGCACATCTGCCAATCCTTTTTACATCAGTATGGCCACGGGTGCTAAGGATGCTGCAGATCAACTGGGCGTAGAATTCACCTGGCAAGGACCAAAAACATGGGATTTCGCCAAACAGAGTATGATAGTGAAGGCCCTGGTTACCAGAGGTGTAGATTTCATCTTGATCGCCCCATGTGATCCAAATGCGCTGATTGAGCCTCTGCAGAGTGCGGTGGATGAAGGAATTGCAGTTGCTACAGTGGACACGGATCTGAGTTCTAACCTACCTTTATTTAATATCGCCTCTGAGAATTATGAGGGTGGGCGAATAGCCGGAGAAACTTTAGCCAAGCTCATTAACTATCAGGGAGAAGTAGCTCTTATGGGAGCTATGACGGGTGTCACCACCAATGAACAGCGTTACGCCGGGTTCAAAGACGCCATAAAAAAGTATACAGAGATCAAGCTAGTAACGACTCAGTACAGTGGATCAAGCCAAACCAAGGCTACATCTCAAATGGAAGCCGTATTAATTGGCCACCCTGACTTGGCCGGTGCTTTC
>Ga0114921_10001516_pt1 | contig 10685 bp, 10 predicted proteins | sample BentaG_FD_87016 | JGI IMG/M metagenome (GOLD analysis project Ga0114921, IMG submission 87016) | Deep subsurface microbial communities from South Atlantic Ocean to uncover new lineages of life (NeLLi) - Benguela_00093 metaG | ecosystem: Environmental > Aquatic > Marine > Oceanic > Sediment ...
ATAGTAAGAAGATTAAGAGAAAAAGGCTATGTTGTTCGAGCCTGCGACCCTTACATTAGGGATTTTACCGAGTTTCCTCTTTTTTCTTTGGAAGAAACAGTAGATGGTGCAGACTGTCTGGTCTTACTTGTAGACCATAAAGAGTTCAAGGGAATCAATCTCCACGCACTCCTCAAGAAAATGCGAGGTAGCCTCATCATTGATACCAAGGGGATATGGCTGTTCAATGAATAAACTAATCATCAAAGTTTTGAAGATAAAGGGCACCTGCCCGGTTTATGAAGTCCGTCAGCGCGTAGAGGAAAATTTGGAGATATAATCCAATGAATAGGAATCTTAGTCTATCATCTTTCCACATGACTGACCAAGTATCGTCAAACGACATTGCGAAAATTAGGAGCCTTGGGCCAGATTGTACCTGAGCGTACCCCTCAGCAATTATCATTCGGACAAGGTTTATGAAAAGAAACAGGATTGAGCCTTTCGGTACTGTAAAGGCGGTCCTCTGTACCTCGGAGAAATTATATCCCCAGTAGCAGGAATTATTTGAGGCGTTCATGAAATGTAGAGAGTGGAGCTTTTGCAATTCAGAAATTTCTTCCACAAGTTGCCCGGGGAGTTTGCAGAGAGAAGTTAATATGAGAAGCGCATTTATGGTTAAAATGTCGTACATCGAACCAACCCCCCAAAGAAGTCGCCCGAATGATTACTGGAGGCAGTGCTACTCAGGTGTGGGAATTAGCTACAGACGCTATAAGGCTCGAATATTGACAACACTGCTTGCTTTTTTTGCCAAGAATGGCATTAAGGTAAAAGGCAATAAGATCCCCACAAAGATATAAATTACTGAAGAGATTACACAGATAGCATTTATCGTCTTAAGAAAAAAGGTCGTAACATGATCTATCTTTGGAAGCGAAGTCCAGAAAATCCTGAGCTTGACTTATATTGTGAAAAGAGGTGTCTAAGCCCTAGTCAAAAGCTTTGTAGAGACAAATCCTTGGTTCGGCGATGGGGTAGTAGTTCAAGCTGAGTTGGATGACGATGATTAAAGATCTATTTAAAGATATAGCACAATATTTACCTTCGAAGCTAATTCCTGCCATAATTGGTATTCTCGCGATACCGATTCTCACTCGTTTGCTCTCTCCTGTCGATTATGGGAATTATGTTTTGGTTATCGCTACTGTTTCCATTATGTCTGCACTTGCTAGCTGGGCAGGAATATCCGTTAGAAGATTCTATTCCGCTTATGAAAAAGAAGAAAAAACTTCAGAATTCACCGATTTAATAATGAAGCTGACCTTTTTTTCGATCGTGGTGATTTCCATTGCATTCCTGTGCATCTTCTTTCCCTTGCGAGACTATCTTCCCAGAAGCCTTTTCCACCTTATGAGTATAGGAATGTTTGTTTTTGTACTAACTTCTCTTTTCTCAGTATTGTTGGATTTTCTGAGGATAAACCGACAGATAAAATGGTATAGCAGTTTTTTCGTATGGAAAAGGGCAACTGCTTGGGTTTTTGGGGTATTATTTATTATTCTTTTTCGCCTTGGTGCAGAAGGATTACTTTGGGGCACTGTTCTCAGTACTGGAGTTGCTTTACCTCTTCTCTGGAAAATCGCTGCAGGAAAATCACATATACATATAATGAGTAGAGGAGTTCCTCTTCAACGCACGATTGAGATGGCAAAATATAGTTTTCCTTTAGTGGCAGGTAATCTTGGTGCCTGGATATTGAGTCTCTCTGATCGCTACATACTTCAATTTTTTAGAGGGCCTCAGGAAGTTGGAATCTATTCAATCAGTTATCAAATATCACAAAGTAGCATAATGCTTCTTGTCTGGTCATTTGCCTTAGCATTTAACCCACTTTCTATAATCATTTGGGAGAAACAAGGAGAGCGGGCAAGTCAAGAATTTCTGACTAAGGGGACACGATATTTTCTGCTTTTATGCATTCCCGGGGTAATTGGAATTTCGATGTTGGGGAAACCTATTCTGAATCTGCTCTCTACTCCAAATTATTATGAGGGGGCTAAAATAATTCCACTAGTTGTTTTAGGTATTTTTTTCCGCGGACTTAATCAAAGATTTGGAGCGGGATTAAGTTTTTCTAAAAAGACCCATTTTTTTATGTATAGTTTGATTATTTCTGGTTTACTTAATTTAGGACTCAATTTTTTATTTATACCAAAGTATGGCTATATGGCAGCAGCAGTAACTACTCTTATTTCTTATGCTTTCTTATTGTTGCTTACTATTATTTTCTCCCGGCGCTTTTTCGTCTGGGAATTCCCTTTTAAATCTTTAGCAAAAGCAATGTGTGCATCGTCACTAATGGGGATAGTAGTATACCATATTGGTAATAGCCTGACCTCGTCAACTTTATTAAACTTAATATTGGGTGTAGTCATTGGTGTAATAGTTTATTTTCTGATGCTTTTTTTACTGCAGGAATTTAAGCCAAGCGAAATTCAAGCAGTGTTAGACCTAAAAACAAAGATTACGAGGTAGGCATACGTTGTGGGTAATAGACTTAAATATTATCTTTCAGAAGACAAAGACCTCGCCGCTAGAGATGGTAATTAAGAAAGCCTTTTGCAGGGTTAAGAATAAGGGATTGGATACTGTTAGTGAAATCACTGCTAATATGTTTGGTACCAAAATGATCGAGGCAGAATTCTTACAGAAAATTTGGGGCCCAATGTATCAATTCAATAATTCAGAAAAAACTGCAAAACTATTTCCGAGAAGAAAAAAGCCGAACCTTCTCATTGATTCACTAGAAAAGAAGATACTGTTTCCCCAATTTATGAGCGTTTCCTTGATGTTCAAGGAGGTTCATAGATGACAAAAATGATAGCGGCTACTCCTCTACGTTTTTTAAAAGGTCTCCCATATATTCCCTCGCATATCAAGGTTTTGTTTGATGACTTAGCCGCTATTTCTTACCATAATGGCAACAATAGTTTACAACATCTTCAAGCAGCTATGATTTGGCTCAAATGCGCTCAGGATATTAATCAGGATGGTGGTATTGCTGCTGGTTATTCTTTGAGGAGAGAATGGTTACCTTCATATCCTGAGACTACTGGATATATAATTCCTACTTTCGTGGATTATTATCATTTTGTTAATAAAGAAGAGTACTTGGAACGAGCAGTTAGGATGGCTGATTGGCTTTTATCTATCCAGTTACAAAATGGAGCCTTCCAGGGTGGTCCCATTAATGATTCTCCTAAACCTATAGTATTTAATACGGGACAGGTATTGCAAGGGCTCATAAGGATATATAAGGAAACGGGGTGGAAAAAATATTTGGAAGCGGCTCTTAAGGCTGCTAACTGGTTAGTCAGGGTTCAAGATAAAGATGGTATCTGGAAGAGATTTACTTACCGTGAAATTCCCCATGTCTATCATACTAGAGTTGCCTGGCCCCTCCTTGAGTTGTATGGACTTATTGCAAATGCAGCCTACTGTAGGACAGTTGCCAAGAACATCGAGTGGGCGCTGAGTAATCAGCAGGAAAATGGGTGGTTCGAGAATAATGCGTTTGATAGAAAAAGCGATCCCATTCTTCATACTATTGCTTATGCAATAGAAGGGCTCCTGGAATGCGCTATTCTGATGCAGAATAAGGCTTGGCTTGAAGCAGCAATGAAACCTGCTGAGGTTTTGCTGACAAGACTTGAAGCAAAAGGTACCCTTTCAGGAGCATATAACAATAAATGGAAAGGTACAGCGGGATATAGATCGCTAACTGGCGAAGCGCAAATGTCCGTCGTTTGGTTGAAATTATTTCAAATCACTAAGGACGGAAGACATTTGAATGTGGCATCAAAAATCAACGATAGTTTAGAAAAACTGCAAAACACCTATTCAAATAACCCAGGTATAAATGGCGGTATAAAAGGGTCTCATCCAATCTGGGGAAGTTACGCATTTCTTATGTATCCCAATTGGGCGGCGAAATTTTTCGCTGATGCGCTACTGCTGGAAAAAAAGATCAAGAGGCAACAGAACGGAATAAGTAATGAAGTTTGAGGAAAAGGTGAAAGCTTTATTGCCGGTAGAGGCAAAAAAAGTATTAGGATTTGGTTATCGTAAAGTCAGATTTTGGAAGAATAAACTGACTTCCAAAGTAGTTAGTAAAGGTCAAATTAAAGCTGATCTTAGAAAAATAGGTCTGCACAAAGGTTCTGTCGTATTGGTTCATAGTTCTCTAAGTTCGATAGGCTACGTAAGAGGGGGAGCTGATGCTGTAATTGAGGCTCTACTTGAGACAGTAGGTGAGAAGGGAACGGTCGTGGTTCCGACTTTTCCGTTTCAAGGACTTATGGCTGATTATGTGGAAAATAGTCCAGTATTTGATGTAAAGAAAACCCCTTCCAAAATGGGTATAATTACGGAGAGATTCAGACAAAGACCAAAATCAATCAGAAGTTGCCATCCCACACACTCTGTGGCCGCGATAGGAGCGCACGCATCTTTCTTGATAGAAGGCCATGAAAATTCATTATATCCATTTGACAAGGCGAGTCCATTCTGGAAGTTGATAAGGATCAAAGGTTATGTTTTTTTACTCGGCGTGGATTACGAGTCCATGACGGTTCTCCGTACCTTTGAATGCATAGTCCCTGATTTCCCATATCAGGTGTACTTGGAAAAGCCGATTAAGCTCTCTGTGGTTACTACTAAGGGGCAAGAAAAGAGTATAACGACCAAGGTTCAAAATCCCCAGATTTCAAAGATACGAAGTAATAGTATCATAGGTGGATGCCTTGATAAATATGGAGTTTCGAGAATAGGCTCTGTAGGAGTCGCAACAGCGCGATTAGTATTTGTTGGGGATCTTCTTGATATAATGAATGAGTTACTAAGAAAGGGTATTACTACTTATCGACCAGCATAGGATGAAAAGAGGAAATACTTTCGGAATAAACAGTGAAAAACCTATTTTTTGCTATTACAAGCAGATGAGAACTTTGCTCAGTAACATACCTATCAAAAAGATGGTTAAAAGGATGAATACCATAACTATTGGTAAAATAGAAAGAATGAGGATATTAGTGCAAGGTCTGTATGTTTCTGATAAAAGATTTTTAAATGCTTTCCTATCTACATGCAGCTCTACTGATAAATTGTTAAATCGTTTTTCTGAGAGAGAAAAGCCGATTTTTTTTGTGAATAAAGATCGAAGAGGAGAAATTGTGAGAATTATGAAGGAGTTGGATTTCAATAGCATAAAAAATACAATTAAAGAGGCAGATAGATTTTGTGAGCATATATTCGATCTTCTAGGGAGCGGGCCAGTTGAGCTCATAGCTCATAGCTCACCGTTCATAGACCAGAAAAAGGAGTCGCTAGCTATGAGTTATCAGCCAATTGACTGGCACATAGATTTCAAAAGTGGTACAAAATGGAGGGATCAAACTTACTATCGGGAGATCAAAATACAGAGAGGCGCTGACAGGAAGGTACCTCGGGAGTTATCACGATTTCATCATTTGGTTACATTAGGGGAATCTTATTGGTACACTGGTTGCGAAAAGTACGCAAAGGAGTTTGTCGGTCAGATTATTGACTGGGTTGAATCAAATCAGCCAGAGTTTGGTATTAATTGGCAGATAACTATGGACGTAGCTATCCGGGCTTGTAATTGGATTGTTGGATATTGTTTTTTTAAGAATTCTAGAGAAATTACCAATGCGTTTCTACTTAAATTCCTAAAGAGCCTTTATCAGCACGGCAGACATATTATGGCTAATCTCGAGCGGAGTAAAACTTTGACTACCAATCATTATCTTTCGGATATTGTGGGTTTAGTGTATCTCGGTGTAATGTTCCCAAGATCTAAAGAGGTAAAAAAGTGGCGGGAGTTTGGAACAAAAGAACTCAAAAAAGAGATGGAAAAGCAGGTTTATCCCGATGGAGTTGATTTTGAGGCTTCCACCTGCTATCACCGCTTGGTATTGGAACTATTTTTTTACGCTACTTTTTTGGTGATAATTAATCATGAGAATTTTAAAAAAGATAATTTTATGGAAGTTGGAAATGAAATATTTGGTGAAAAATATCTCCAGCATCTATACAAGATGTTTGAATTCGTCCTCTATGCCTTAAAGCCGAACGGTAGAATGCCTCAGATTGGGGACAATGATAACGGTAGACTTCATATATTTTCAGATCGAGGGGTTCTGGACATGCGATACTTGCTTACTCTTGGGGCTATATTCTTTACGGAGCCTAAGTTTAAGATTAAAGAATTTGGCTTCTGTGAAGAGGCATTATGGGTATTCGGAGAGAAAGGTTATGAAATCTGGCAAGATTTAGAGGAAAATCGTCTTGCAAATGTTGGTAGCCGAGCATTTCCTAATGCTGGCTGGTACATAATGCGCAACGACCAAGACTATATGATTATCTCTTGCGGACCTAATGGACAAAATGGAAATGGCGGTCATTGCCATAATGATAAGTTGAGTTTCGAATTATGTGTAAATGGAGAGGATGTGATTGTTGACCCAGGAACCTATGTTTATACTGCGGACCCAAGATGGCGAAATAAGTTTCGTTCTATATCTTATCATAATACAGTCGTGGTAGATGAGGAAGAGCAAAATAGGTTTGACGAGAAGAGCATCTTTGAAATGAAAAATGACGCTGAGACTAAATGTCTGAAATGGAAAACGAGTGATGAAATAGATATATTTATCGGCGAGCATTACGGTTATAAAAGATTCTCTCAGCCTCTTATTCATAAAAGAGAGATAAAATTTCACAAAAAAGAAGGGAAATTGGAAATAATAGATAAATTCAGGGGGGAAGGAATACATAATTTAAAATGGAATCTTATTTTATCGCCAGAATTTAGGCGAAATCCGAATATTGGTTCTGATAAACTTCAGTGGCATAGAGAGCCTGCTTTTTATTCTTCTGAATATGGAATAATTACTAAAGCTGAGAAACTTACCTCAACATTAAAAGCAACAATTCCTGTTGAAGTAAAATTTTGGATAGAGATTAAAGGGGAATAGTGCTTAAAAAATTATTTAAGAAGATAATTAACGTTTTTGAGAGAGAACTAAGGAAGTTTCTTTTCACGAAAGGCTTTAATTTATTTGAAAGGCTTGGAGTTCATGTTCTTCTGGTGCATTATTACAGTCCTATTCCAGATACAAGGATACTCCGCAAAAAAGAAAACCTATGGTCAAGAGAGCTACTGCTGTTTGGTATCGACCTCAATGTAGAAGGGCAGAAACGCTTGCTTGAAACTATCTGCCGGCCTTTTCAAAATGAATATTCATCTTTTCCCAAGGGAGAAAACTGATGACTCTTTACAGTATTATCTTAACAATGGCTCTTTTGGTTTTGTGAGCGGTCAGATGCACTATTGTATAATTCGACATTTTAAGCCAAAAAGGATAATTGAGGTGGGTTCTGGTTATTCTACGCTTGTTTCGCTTGCTGCGTTGGATAAAAATGATGAAGAGGGCTATCCTTGTGAGTTCATAGCTATAGAGCCTTGTCCTCCGCCGTTTTTGGAAAACAGTGCACACGGTATCAAGCAACTTATTAAAGAAAAGGTAGAAGACATTGATAGCAGCTTTTTTGAAACCCTTTCTAGAAAATGACTTATTATTTATTGATTCAACTCATACCGTTAAAATTGGTGGGGATGTAAACTTTCTTATTTTCGAGGTATTACCGAAGTTGAACAAAGGCGTCATAGTACATATACACGATATTCAATTTCCATATGAATATTTTAAGTCATATTTGCTGCAGAATCATTATTTCTGGCAAGAACAATATTTAATACAGGCACTCCTTATGTATAACCGTTCTTTTAAGGTGCTCTGGTGTGCAAGCTATATGCATTATAAATACCCAGAATTAATGAGCAAATATTTCGGTACTTATCCACCAGATTGTGTCCCTACGAGCCTGTATATTCACAAAAGGGAGTGAGGCGTTGCTTGTAATTCAAAGTATAAAACAGCCGCGGACTGTTGTCATTATTGCATTCCTTTTTGCTGTAATAATAGGGATGGTTATCTCTGCCGGAATATTTTTGTCTTTTCAAATCGTCATTTTTGTTACAGGCTTGTTCTTCTTTATCTGGGTATTATTAAAGCCAAATGTGGGTATTCTTTCTATAGTCATCTTGATATTTATTCCTCTTTCCCTTGGAAATTTTTTAAGAGTACCCTATTTACTTGTAGCCGAACTTACAATTCCCTTTGTCATGCTTGCTTACTTTCTTGCCAAAATCACTAAAAGAGAATCAATATTTGTTTTCAAAAAATCAGCAAATGCTCTTCTAATTCCGATCTTACTGTATTTTATGATAGTTTTTTTTAATTATATAAGAACTCCTTTGCCACCGGGAAATATTCTTGGAATAGGCTCTGAACTAGGAGGATTAAGAGTATATTATGAGTTTCTCTTATGTTTCTTGGTGTATATTATATTTGCGGATGCTGTTGGCAGAGATAAGCAAATTTTAAATAACATTTTTTGTACTCTGTGGCCACTAATGCTGATCTTAAATCTCTATGGTATAGCATCTGTCTATTTACCTTCACTCCAAAAGAATTTATTTTCCCTGCAGAATTTGGGGATTGTCGCACCTTACGGCTTAGCTACCGGATCCTGGGCAGTTAGTAAATACGCAATCGGGGGATATCGCTCAGGACTTCTTCATACTGTTTCTCCCATAGGATTGCTTTTACTTTTGAGTGGCTTTATAAGACAAAACAAATTTACTCCTGCTCTGCTTTTTTTCTTTTGGTTCGGCTTGATACTCAGTGGGGGGCGCTCATTTTTCATAGGCGCACTTTTTGCCTCTTGTATTTGGATGATAATGAAAAAGAACTGGGAGTCCATATTAGGACCTTTATTATTAGGCATAGTAGTTTATCTTGCTTTATTTGTTTATTATGGTGCCTTGTCGGGCCCTTTACAGAGAATATTACAAATTCGGGGCGGTTTGGAAGAAACAGCTCCTTGGCGAGCTAAGGTTTATCCTTTGTTTTTCGAGTCTTTTAAAGGAACTCCCTTATTTGGTGCAGGTATGGGAAGTGTTCCGATGGGTGGCTCAGGCTTTGAACGTTATCTGTCAGGACTGTTGCGTTTTGGCGGACACGGAACCTATCTTTCACTACTTTATACTATGGGACTTTTGGGATTTATCCCATTTACTTGGATTCTCTACCGAAGCATAAAATCTTCGATTAAAATGATAAACTACGGGAATAATTCATATTACAGGCCATTTGTAATGTTCACCTTTCTTTTTCTAATTTACTACATTTTCCCACTGGCTGTCGGAGGAAGGGGGTCGGATATTTTCCTCTTTATGATATTGGGCATTGTTTCAGGTTTGTATATTGCGCTTAAGAACGAAGAAAAGGAATATGTTACCACTTAAGGTGAGCCTAAATATGTTGCCTATCCACTCACTGCTAGCACGATTTATGGTCCCTTAAGCAGCATTTCATATGGAGATTTGCGCACCAGGGCGATAAGATTTTGTATGTAGAGCCTTCGTTTTCTATGATTAGACGACCATTCGCATATAAGAGGGCATATGCTCGCAACAGATTCTTTGAGCCTACGATGGAGAAAATACATGAAAATATCTTTCTCTTGAAACCACCAAAGGGACTGGCATACTGGTCGCATCCCTTCATCTCAATATTAAACTATAAATGGTTTGGGAAGACCGTTGACCAAAAAGCACAGGAATTAGGCTTCAAAACTTATATATTGAGGGTATATCGCCCCGAGTATTATAATGCGCGTTCTTTATGAATTGCGATAAGATTGTTTTTGATTTGACCGATGATCTTGCTACATATAGAGGGAAGAAGGACAGTCGAGAAAATATTTATGGAAACAGGTTTCATTGGATTCTTTGTATTTATGCTCTTAATTGTGAAAATAATAAAAGAGCTTATTTTATATTCACGGAAATGCGAAAACCCGATGCATAAAGGCTTAGTTAAAGGATTGTTAGGTGGTATTGCCGCAATACTGGGTACAGGAGTTTCTAATATTCCTTTAGCATATCATTTGGGAATATTCTTTTGATTTTTAGTTGGATTGGTGCCACCATTGTCAAAATTAGAAAAAGAGTAAATAGCAAGATGGGGACTCCAAATGCTGAGGGGTAAAAATATTGTGTGTTTATCCACACATTATTGGAATGATCCGTGGTTTAGAAAGCAGCACTTTATGAGCCGATTTGCTAAAAATGGCAATCGTATTCTCTATGTTGAACCTACATTTTCTATGATTAGAAAACCTTATAAAGATACTGCTAAGAACAGGTTTTTTAGGTCATTTTTAGAGAAAATTGATAAAAACATTTTCGTCTTGAAACCGCCTCGAGCACTACCCAAATGTAAAAAACCTCTTATCTCAAAAATAAACTATGTCTGGTTTGCTAAAATCATTGATGAAGCTGCCAAAAGACTCGGTATGCGTTCTTATATACTGTGGGTTTATAGACCGGAATACTTCCCTGCGCTGAAGTATTTTAGTTATAAGAAGTTAGTATTTGACCTAACAGATGATCTAGCGGCCTACGGAGGAAAGAACAATGATGTTTATTATCATAAGACTAAGTGTATTAATGGTTTGATAGATAAAAGTAATTTAGTGATTGTCACAGCAAAAAC
>Ga0114921_10001517_pt1 | contig 10682 bp, 8 predicted proteins | sample BentaG_FD_87016 | JGI IMG/M metagenome (GOLD analysis project Ga0114921, IMG submission 87016) | Deep subsurface microbial communities from South Atlantic Ocean to uncover new lineages of life (NeLLi) - Benguela_00093 metaG | ecosystem: Environmental > Aquatic > Marine > Oceanic > Sediment ...
AGTGGGACCCAAAATGACAATTAACTTTTTCATAATCCTCAACAAGACCCGACCTTGTTGCTAAGTTATTTACAACGAGACCCGACCTCGTTGCTTTTCACCTCGTTGTTTTTCGTTACTTTTATATTTTTATTTTACGTGGCAGAGGATTGAAGTCCTTGGCTTAGGGGGTTTTCAGTTTTCCTTTTAAGCCCCAGGGCAGGGCTTCAATGATTTCTACTTTTGGGCGCTGTCCAATTAGATTTTTGTTTGATTTAAATTTAACTGTTTTGTAATTTCTTGTTTTTCCTATCATAAATCCGTTTTTCTCTTTTTCAACCAGAACTTCCAGAGTTTTTCCGATTTGTCTTTTGTTATTTTCCAAAGCCGTTTTTCTTAATACCTGAGTCAGAAACTCTCTTCTTTTTTCTTTTTCTTGTTTTGACACATTATCTTTTAATTTGAAAGCTGCTGTTTGGGGCCGGGGAGAGTATTTTGCAATATAAGCCATATCAAATTTTATTTTTTTAAAAAACTTTACCGTATTTCCAAACTGTTTCTTTGTTTCTCCTGGGAAACCAACAATCACATCGGTGCTCAAACAGACGTTAGAAATATTTTTTTTAATTTTTTTGACTAAATTTTCGTATTGTTCTCTTGCATAAGGTCTTTGCATTTTTTTTAAAATCTTATCATCTCCTGATTGGACAGGCAGATTTATATATTCTGTAACTTTTTCACATTCAGCGATTGTATTAATTAGTTCATCCGAGAAATCTTTTGGGTGAGAGGAGGTAAACCTAATCCAAAAATTTCCAGGGATGTCATTTATTAACTTCAAAAGTTTGGCAAAATTCAAGCTATGGTCAGTAGGGGATTGGTAGCTGTTAACGTTTTGACCTAGTAACCATATTTCCTTAAAACCCTGATTAGCTAAATCTTCCACTTGTTCCAAAATGTCCTTTGCGGGTCTGGAAGATTCTAAACCTCGGGTATAGGGAACCACACAATACGTGCAGAAATTGTTGCAACCGGTTGAAATTGGCACAAGAGCAGAGAGATCACTGAAATATTTGGGTTTAATTTTTAGATAGTCTTTGTCAAGTTTTTTGTAAATCTGAGGATTTCTTAAGTCGGGATAATAAGAGCCTTTCAATTCGCTTAAGAACCTTGATTTCCTTACTCTGTTCGGAAAATTAAAAAATTTTTGTTTTTTAGCCAGTTCAGCTGGGTTTAAGAAATCTTTCCAATAAGGTAGGGTCTTTATTGATAAGATATAATCAAAATGTTTTTCGAACTTTCTTAAGTCTTTCCTTAAAACACAACCTGTTAACAGGCTCTTGGGTTTTTCCTTTCCACCAAAATCTGGATAGGCGTTAGGGTTTTGAGCCTTGAGTTTTTTAAATTTTGGCAGGAGTCCATAAACCCTGTCTATGGCTGACTGTCTTACAGAACACATATTGACCACGATTAAATTAGCTTCAGAAATGTTTGAGGTTTTTTTATATCCAATATTTTCTAAAACTGCAGCAATTCTTTCTGAATCGCTTTTGTTCATTTGACATCCAAAAGTAATGATATGGCATTTCATATTGTTATTTTAACACAAAACCTGTGCTAAAGGCGCAGGTTTTGTAAGCTATTGCCTATCTTGTTTTTTTAAAACATCTGGCGTTTTTCAATTTCTTTTCCAGCTTTTTTGATGAATTTTTCCAACTTCAAGATTCCAATATCTCCTTTTCCTCTCTGACGAATCCTTACTGATTTTGTTTTTACCTCTTTGTCTCCTATAACCAACATATAAGGGATTTTTTGAATCTCTCCCTTTCTTATTTTTCTGGAAACGGTTTCTGCTTCATCTCTGACTTTAATTCTGAATCCCTTTTCTTTCAGAATCTTGCCACCCTCTCTTGCATGTTTTCTATGACGAGAACCCACTGGGATTAGCCAGATTTGCTCAGGAGCTAACCATAATGGAAAAGCTCCTCCGTAATGTTCGATTAATACACCGATAAATCTTTCCAGAGATCCCAGAAGGGCTCGATGAATCATAATAGGTTTTTTCTTTCTTCCTTTTTTGTCAATATAGTACATTTCAAATTTTTCTGGAAAATTAAAATCTACCTGAATAGTGGTTAGCTGCCAGTCTCTGCCAATTGCATCTTTTACCAAAAGATCAATCTTTGGTCCGTAGAAAACTGCTTCTCCAGGATAACGGGTATAAGCAAGGTTTTTAACTTTTAGGGTTTTTTCCAAAGCCCTTTCTGCTAATTCCCAGGTTTTTTCATCTCCCAAATATTTTTTCTTTTTTCTTGAATCCTTAACAGATAAAGACACCCTGAATTCTTTAAAGCCAAAAGTTTTAAAAATAAAACTTGTTAAATCGATGATGTTTAACAGCTCCTTTTGAAGTTGTTCCGGGGTACAAAATATATGGGCATCATCTTGAGTAAATCCTCTTACTCTTGCCAAGCCGTGTAGAACCCCTGATTTTTCATAGCGGTAAACAGTTCCCATTTCAGTAAACCTGAGGGGTAAATTTTTGTAAGACCTGATTTTTGAGTTATAAATTTTGACATGGCCGAGGCAGTTCATTGGTTTAATCACAAAATATTCATCTTCTACTCTCATCGGGGGATACATATTTTCCCGATAAAAATCCCAATGACCAGATCTTTTCCATAAATCCAAATTAGCAATATGGGGAGTGGTTACTAACTGATATCCTTTTTCAAGATAAGCGTTAAGAGCGAAATCCATTACAATTTTTTGCAGGATAGCTCCTTTTGGTGACCACAAGATGAGACCTTTGCCAAATTCTTCATCGATCAGAAAAAGCTCTAATTGTTTTCCTAAAATTCGATGGTCTCTTTTTTCAGCTTCCTTTTGGATTTTTAAGAAATTTTCCAGGTCTTTTTTGGTTTCAAAAGCTGCAGCGTAGATTCTGGTTAGCATTTGATTTTTTTCGTCTCCCTTCCAATAAGCGCCAGCAACCTTTAAGAGCTTGAAAGCATCTTTTGTAATTTGTTTGGTCGACCTTATATGGGGGCCCTTACAAAGGTCAGCAAACCTTCCGCTTTCATAAATATTGATTTTTCCTTTCATTTCCTCAATCATTGCCAATTTGTAGGGTTGGTCTTTGAATATCTCTTTGGCTTTCCTTTTGTCAACCTCTTTCTTTATAAAGACGATGTTTTCTTCCAGGAGTTTTTTCATCCTCTTCTCTATTTGGGGCAAGTCTTCCTGATTTAGGGGTTTTGGCAGGTCAAAGTCATAATAAAATCCATTTTCAATTGCGGGTCCCATTCCAAGCTTTGTGCCTGGATAAAGCTCTTGGACAGCCAGAGCCATGATATGGGCTAATGAATGACGCATGGTTTCTATTTTCATGTTTTTATATTAATTTGTTTATTTATTAAGTTAGCGTTTTTATGATTAATATTTTTGCGATTCTTAACTCCTCTTTGAGCGTGCTTTTTGATTTTATTTTATTCTTTAATCTCGCTTGAGATGGCTCGGGAGAAGCTCGGGGTATGCTTATTTTTATTAAAAAACCCCTTTTGAAGGAGGTTAGTTTAAGACTATGGTCGGTTCACGCTCAAACTAACCTTCTTATAGAGGTCGTAGTTTGAGTCGTAGTGGTGAGATAAACTTGGTAACCCATATTTCTTGATAAATATTAGTAAGTATTTAGGTTCTTGTCAACCCTTCACCATTTTAAATTGACTTCCAAGGAGAGTTTAAAAGTGTTTGATGAAAATAAAAAAGCAAAAATCGCTTTGGTCATCCGTATAAAATGGTGAAGGGTCAACCCCCCACAAGATTACTCTTCAACAACTTCTTCGATTGATTCGCAAATTATTTTGGGAATACCGTCCCGTTCATTGATTCTTCCTTTAATGAATACAATCTTGTCTTCTTGAAAAATACCATAGTTTCTTTCGACTACTTTAGGAAAAACAACGACCTCAATCTTATCAGTTAAATCTTCTACCCCGATGAAAAACATTGGTTTGCCGTTTTTGGTAAGGATTTTTTTAAGGCTTGAGATGATGCCTCCAATTTTTACTATCTTTCCCGCACTTACTTGGTCTTTTATTGAACTGAGAGCTATGGCTTTTTTGTTTAGAATTTTCTGGAAGCTTTTCAAGGGGTGGCCACTTATATAGAGCCCCAGGAGTTCTTTTTCCCATTTTAATTTTTCGTGCTCTGGAGCAGGAGCTGTATCTTTGAGTTTTAAAGAGTGAACACATTTAAGAGAGTCACCAAAGAGATTTTTTTGCTGATTGTCTCTATTTTTTATTACTTCTCTGTTGAATTGCAAGATTAATTCGAGGTTTTGTAACAATTTCCCTCGTTCCTCAAAAGCATCAAATACGCCAGCCTGAATCAGACTTTGTATCGACTTTTTATTAAGGTTTTTGGACTCAATCCTTGAAGCAAAATCCTCGATTGATTGATAGGGACCATTAGCTTTTCTTTCTGAAATAATGGTGTTAACAATATTTTCTCCTACATTTTTAATCCCCATTAATCCAAACCTGATTTTATTTTTTTTAGGTATAACTGAAAAGTTTATAAAGCTTTCATTTATATCTGGAGGCAATACTTTTATTTTATTGTTTTCGCATTCCCTGATCAAGACAGCGATTTTATCCATATTGTGTTTTTCAGAGGCTAAAAGAGCAGCCATAAATTCTACTTTAAAGTGAGCCTTAAGATAAGCGGTTTGATAGGCAATGGTAGCGTAAGAACAGCTGTGGGCCTGATTGAAGCCGTATCTCGCAAAAGGTAAAATCCACTCCCAGATCTTTTTGGCAGTCTCTTCATTAATTCCGTTTTTTCTCATACCATTAATCATTTTTTCTTTTTGCTCTGAAAGAAGACTTTTTATTTTTTTACCTACTGCCTTTCTTAAGATATCAGCCTCAGACAGAGAAAATCCTGCCAGCTCACGGGCAATTTGCATTAATTGTTCCTGAAAAACACAAATCCCTTGAGTCTTTTCTAAGATTGGTTTTAGTTTGGGATGGAGGTATTTGATTTTCTTTCTTTTGTGTTTTCGGGAAATATACTCGGGGATAAACTTAATAGGCCCTGGTCGATAAAGAGCAAGTATAATACTTATATCTTCAAATTCAGTGGGTTTAAGTTGTTTTAAATATGCTCTAAGCCCTGAACTTTCGAGTTGAAAAACACCTGTTGTTTCACCGGCTTGCAGTAACTTATAAGTTTTTTTGTCATTTAATGGAATGTTTTCAATATCAAGGGAGATATTTTGAACCGCATGGATGAGTGCCAGGGCATGTTCAATGATTGTCAGGTTTTTCAGCCCCAGAAAATCTATTTTTAAAAGACCCAGGTCTTCAATGGCATGCATTTCGTACTGAGTGATGACAGTCTCACTATTCTGAGGAGCGTATTGTAGAGGGACAAGGTTGTCTAAGGGTTTATCTGAGACCACTACACCACAGGCATGAGTTGAGGCGTGCCGAGCACGTCCTTCAAGTTTTTTTGCAAAATCAATCAATTCTCGTGCTTTGTCGTCTTGTTCATATATTGCTTTAAATTCCCTAATTTGGTTAAGGGTTTTATCTAAACTAAGACCCATAGGAATCATTTTTGCGATTTTATCACAGGTAGCATAGGGATATCCTAATGCTCTTCCTACATCTCGAATTGCTGCCCGAGAGGCCATTGTTCCAAAAGTGATAATTTGAGCTACTTTATTTCGACCGTATTTTTGAGATACATAATTTATTACCTCATCGCGTCGTCGATCTGTAAAGTCAAGGTCGATGTCAGGCGGTGAGACACGAGCAGGATTTAGAAACCTTTCGAATAAAAGATTATATTTTAAAGGATCAACAGTGGTGATGTTTAATAAATAAGAGACCAGGGAGCCGGCCACCGATCCTCTTCCCGGTCCAACAATAATTCTTTGTTCCTTTGCCCAGTTGACAAAGTCTTGAACTATTAGGAAATAAGAAGCAAACCCCATTTTTTTGATAATATTAAGTTCGTGGTTTAGCCTATCAGTAATCTTTTTGTCCTCTTTGTCATATTTTATTTTCATTCCCTTACTGCAGAGTTCTTCTAAGTATTCATCAGGAGTTTTATCGTCTGGGGTATTAAAATGAGGAAGTTTTATTTCTCCAAATTTGAATTCAAAGTTGCAAGAATCAACAATCTTTTGGGTATTCTCAATGGCTTCGGGTACATCTTTAAAATCTTTTATCATCTGCTCGGGTTTTCTTAAAGAGAAATCCGAAGCTTTCATGGTTAATCGTTCAGGGTCATCGAGTCTTGCCCCGGTGTTAATAAGCATTAAAACATCTTGAGCCTCTGCGTCTTCAGGTTTTAAATAATGAACGTCATTGGTTGCTACTAAAGGAATTTTTAATTCTTTTGAGAATTTTTTGAGTACCTGGTTTATTTGCCCCTGCTCTTTTATACCCGGATGGTGTTGGAGTTCTAAGTAAAAGTTATCTTTGCCAAAAATTTCTTTGTATCTTTGGGCAGTTTTTTTTGCCTCTTCTAATTTTTTAGCCATAATTAATTGAGGGATTTTTCCTTGTAAGCAGGCTGAAAGGGCGATAAGGCCATTGCTATATTGAGCTAAAAGTTCTTCATCAATCCTTGGTTTATAATAGAAACCTTCAAGATGAGCTTTACTGATGAGTTTAATTAGGTTCTTGTATCCTTCCTCATTTTTTACTAAAAGCACTAAATGGTATCTTTTATCATCTACATGCGGACGCTTTTGAGCCATTCTCTCAAAAGCTAAATAGGTTTCAACGCCAATGACGGGTTTTATATTTCTCTTTTTAGCTTTTTTGTAAAATTCAACTGCGCCATAAAGGACTCCGTGGTCAGTTAGAGCAGCAGAGTCCATGTTTAATTCTTGTACATAATCCAAAAACTCCTCAATCTTTGGGAGGCCATCAAGCAGGGAATAATGGCTGTGAACGTGTAGGTGAGTAAACTTCATAAAAGCGACTCTAAATCTAAAAATAGCATCCGAATGCTCCGGATAACTCGGATGGACTTCTTCCCCAAATTCCTTTGGAATTGGGCGGGGTAAACTTTCGGCTTATCAAAGCCCAAGGACCGAAGGCGTACTATTTGGATGCTTAAATTATTCTATTATAACATCAAAAGAAAATCTAGCAAATCCTCGAAAGGAGGTTGCTATAATGCTATAATTTTACAAATGGGGTTAGGATTAAAAGAAGAAAAAAAGTTACAAAAGAAAGGATATAAAAGGGTTGCAGGTTTAGACGAAGCTGGTAGAGGACCTTTAGCCGGTCCAGTAACGGCGGTAGCTGTTATTGTCCAGCAGATTTCAGATTCTAGATTTCAAGTTCCAAAGGAATTAAAAGAGGTGTATGACTCTAAAAAATTTTCTTCTAAAAAGAGAGAGGAACTTTATAAGATTTTAATCAATCATCCTCAAATAGGCTGGGGAATAGGTAGGGTCGGTCCAAAAGTCATTGACAGGATAAATATTTTAAATGCGACGAAATTAGCAATGGAAAGAGCAGTAATTAATCTGAGAAAAAAGCTTCTTAAAAAATATAACATTTTTCACGATCGTAGAAAAAGTGATATAATTGATTTTTTAATCCTGGTTGGCAATTTTAAAATTAATTTGCAAATTTCCCAGAAATCTATTATTAAAGCAGATAAAAAAGTATTTTCTTGTGCTGCCGCTTCAATTATTTCAAAAGTAAGTCGGGACAGGACAATGTTGCGATATCATAAAAAATACCCTCAGTACGGATTTGACAGACACAAGGGTTATCCGACTAAACTTCATTTTAAAACCCTCAAGAAATACGGCCCTTTAGTAATCCATCGAAAAAGTTTTAAGCCAGTGGCAGACAGATTAAAATAGCTATGGTAAGTCTGAGACGGAGGACAGGTATTGTAAAATTACATACCATGTGATAGGGTTATTTAGCAGTGATGACTTTTAACTTTTAATTTGAGGGAGAGTAAGCATGGCAGTACCGAAGCAAAGACATACAAAATCTAGAAGAAATAATCGCCGGATGCACCTTTATTTAAAGGACTCGGTTTTGATTCGATGTCCAAAATGTAGAGCTTCGCTGCTTCCTCATACTGTTTGTCAGAATTGCGGATATTATCAGGGAAGAGAAGTGATTGATGTTTTAGGAAAACTGGCTAAGAAAGAAAGGAAAGAAAGGGAAAGAGAAATTCGGGCAAAAAAGAAAGAAGAGAAAAAAGAGAAACCCGTGACAATGGAAGGATTATCAAGAAAGTAGGAAATGAAAAATGAGAGAGCAAAATCTAAAATTTTAAATTTTGAGGAAGTATGGCATCAAGACATCTATCACGATCTATAGTTATGCAGAGTTTGTATGAGTGGGATTTTTTTGGTCAAAAACCAGATGAATTGAAAAAGATTGTAGGAAAAAACATAAAAGAATTTGGGCCGGGACTTAAAAATACATCTTTTATTTGGCAACTTATTAAAGGAGTAGTAGAGCATCTCTTTCAAATTGATGAAATTATTGAAAAAGCAGCCCCTGAATGGCCAATTGAACAGATTGGGATTGTTGACAGAAATATTTTAAGAATTGGACTTTACGAGCTTTTATACGAGGACGAAAGAGTGGTGCCTCCAAAAGTGGCGATAAACGAAGCCATTGAGCTAGCCAAGACATTTGGAGGAGAGTCTTCTGGAAGGTTTATTAATGGGGTTTTAGGGACTGTGTATAAAGAAGTAAAAGATAAATAGCAGCAAGCAATAAGCAATAAGTAACAAAAACTTTGTTTAGAGCTTTCTTGTTTCTTGTCGCCTGTCTCTTGCGGCTTATTTTATGAAAGATTTTTCGCTCCTTGAGAAAAAATTTGGTTTCTCTTTTAAAAATAAAGATTTGTTAATACAGGCATTTTGTCATCGTTCTTACCTAAACGAAAATCCAAAATTTCATTTGGGTCACAATGAAAGGTTAGAATTTTTAGGAGATGCTGTTTTGGAATTAATTGTAACCGAATCTCTTTATCAGACTTATCCCGAAAGACCGGAGGGCGAGTTAACCAATTGGCGAGCAGCTTTGGTGAATACCAAGATTCTTTCAAGCACGGCTAAGAATCTAGGGTTGAATGAATTTCTTCTGCTTTCTAAAGGAGAGGAAAAAGAATTAGGTAAAGCCAGAATATACATTTTAGCTAATACCCTTGAAGCCCTAATCGGAGCCCTCTATCTTGATCAAGGGCTTGAGGTTTGTAGAGTATTTATTAAAAAATATTTAATAAAGGAACTCCCTCGGATTATTAAAAGTGGACTTTTCAAAGATTCTAAAAGTTGTTTTCAGGAGGAGGCTCAGGAAAGGGTGGGGATTACCCCTTCTTACAAAGTTTTAAAGGAATGGGGACCGGATCATGCTAAGCATTTTATGATTGGAGTTTTTCTAAACGATGAATTTGTAGCTGAGGGTGAAGGTTCCTCAAAACAGGAGGGGGAAGAGGAGGCAGCCAAAAAAGCGCTTAAGATAAAAGGATGGTAAACCCAAGTGAACCCCTTTCTTCAAAAGAAAGGTGTCCAGCCACCAAAGAACACTAAGGTGTCGAAAAGCTCGGGACCTTATATTCGACCGAAGGAAGAATATCTTGGAGCGGAGCGTAAAGCATAACCCGTAGCTTTTCGACAGATTGTATGTTAGTTATTCGTTTTTTTAGAATTGGTAAAAAACATCAACCTTCTTTTAAGATCATAGTGACCGATAAAAGAAGGCCACCCAAAGGAGGCCGTTTTGTTGAAGAACTCGGTTTTTATAATCCTTTAACTAAAGAAAAAGTATTGAAAGCAGAAAGAATTAAGTACTGGCTTTCAGTTGGAGCCAAGCTTTCAGATACAGTTCACAACTTATTAGTTTCAGAAAAAATTATTGAGGGAAAGAAAATTCCTTCACATAAGCCTCCAAAGAAAAAACCCGTCTCCGCCCCCGCCGTAGCTTTAGCTACGGCGGGCAAGGAGGAAAAAGCTCCAGAAAAACCAGCTGAACAAGTTCCTTCTAAAAAGACTGCTGAAACTAAACCCCTAAAAGGAGAAAAAACTACAGAGGCAAAGGAAGAACCAAAAGAGAAAGAAGAGGAAAAAGAAGAAGTCAAAGAAGAACCAGAAGGAGAGGAGCTAGCCGAGAAAGAGGTGACTGAGGGAAAACCAGCCGAAAAAGAAACAAAAGAAGAGAAATCCAAAGAAAAAGAGGCTGAGGCTAAAAAAGAAAAATCTGAGAAAGTAAAAGCAGAGAAGGGGGTTGAGCCGGAAAAGAAAGAGTAAAAGAATTGGAAAATCTTTTTAGTTTAAAAACATCTTCTACAAAAAGGTGTTTTTGTTATTTACCCCTTGACAAATTTTAGACATATGCTATAATGTGAGCGTAGAAAGGATAAAGAAAATTTCTTTGACAATTTAAATAAAAAAGACCCTCTTTTGCGCAAAGCTACAGGGGGCATGAGGAGAGAGGCACCTCTTTGGCGAGCAGCTGACGAGGATGTAATTTTTAATATTATGACGCTACAGGCGGCTCTCTTTGAGAGCCGCCTGTTGGCTTTAAGGAACTTGTCCTGAGCTTGCAGAGCTAAGCTCAGCTTTGTCGAAGGAGAACCTTGAAAAATCAATATGGAATGTGGGGACAAGAATGAGGGTTAGAAGATAGTCCTTATTCTTGTTC
>Ga0114921_10001518_pt1 | contig 10682 bp, 7 predicted proteins | sample BentaG_FD_87016 | JGI IMG/M metagenome (GOLD analysis project Ga0114921, IMG submission 87016) | Deep subsurface microbial communities from South Atlantic Ocean to uncover new lineages of life (NeLLi) - Benguela_00093 metaG | ecosystem: Environmental > Aquatic > Marine > Oceanic > Sediment ...
CTCAAAGTTGTTCTTCTATGAACCCCCATAAAGCGATACAGTTGGCATGCCTGGCCAAGATGGCCCGTCCCCTCTTATCGACGTGAGGAGGAAGCGGCGTTGCTTTGAGGTTCCCCCTAAACTTCCTCCTGAGCTAGGATGAATGTGAGCGACACTAGCGTGTTCGTGCATGCCCCTTTAGCTACACTTAGAAGAGCGGCTCAAGCGGCGACGAGGCCCTCCCACGTTCTTGCGATAGATGCCCAGCTACGACTAGTTCACCCGCCAACTGACGGGCCAGCAACCGGGGCGGTTCCGTTCGAGGGCCAGACTCTCCATCACCCGACAGTATGCGTAGAAGGTGAGAGGGGCCACCACTCGGAGGATGATCGCCGTAGGGACGGGGGGCCAGGTAGCGGTTTTGGCGTGCAGCCCGCTCCGTCGGATCCGTGAAAGCCTGGCCACCCACCTGAACCTACTCGATGATCACCAACACGCCAACATCGGCCCAGTTGTAGAGCGTCTCGGCCTCTTGAATGCCGAGTATAATGCAGCCGTAGGAAGCTGGCGAGCCCAGGGCCCCTTCCCACAACCGCCGGCCGCTGGAGAGGATGGGCAGGGCGTGAATGCCGTTGTATATCTCGCCGCCTACGCGGTAGACGGCCAAAAAGTGGGGCATCCACAGGTCCCACTCGCTGGCATAGGCCTTTTCCTCTTTGCTGAGGACCTGAAAGATACCAGTATAAGTGGGCGACCTCGCCACGCCCGTCGAGACGGGCCAGTCGTACAGCAGGGCGCCCTGCTCGTAGACGCGCAATCTCTGCTCGGCGATGCTGACGACGATCCGCTTGCGAGACCTGGAGAAGTAGGGGGTCAGGACATCCTGAGAGGGAATCGCCAACTCCTGGCCGACGCTTAACCGGTTGAGGTCAACGTCGGGATTGGCCTCGACGATGAGTCCGACGGGCATTCCGAACCTGGCGGCGATGGTGGAAAGGGTATCGCCTGACTGGACGGCGTAGGTGCGCGGGGGGCGCGTCAGGCCGAGCTCCACCGCCCCGCCCCCTGCTTCGAAGACGTTGAGCACCTGTTCGGTAGCCTCTTCCAGCCCGAAGCGCCGATCTTCTCCCAACTCCGCGGCCAGGCCCGCCAGCGTGGCTTCCACCGCTTCTTCAACGACAATTATGCTCAGCCCGCGGCCATCCTCCGTCCGCTCCAAGCGCAGCCAGTTGAGGACTGCGTCTCGCCCCAGCGTCCAGGCAAAGGACTCTTCGGTCAGCATGTCGTAGGCGGAGATGTGCACCTGACGACTCAACATCTCCTCAGCCTGGGCCTGAACCGCGCTGACATCGGCCATACGTGGCGGGACGACCTGGAAGGGGAGAGCGACGTGGCTGTCGCGCCCCAGATAGGAGGGGGCGGCCAGCACCTTGTCCAGTGCGGTCTCGACGTCCAGGGCCCGACCGGCCTGGCTGGGCATTGCGACGAATCGATCCCCCTGCAGGAGGAGCGCCGCGTCAGTGGCAGGTACGTGAACCTCGGGGGCCAGTCGTTCCAACACACTCCGGGCAACTGCCGGGTCAACGACCAACACAGAGGCGACGAAGTGGGGTTCCTCCCGCATGCTCAAGAAGGTCCGCAGGCCCTGGTCCGCGCGGCCCACATCGAAGGCGTTTTGGACTGTGGTGTCCACATCGAGGCGCAGGCCCGCCTCCCGCCAGGGAATAGCCCACTCACACTGGCCGTCGCTCAAGATGAGCCGGCCCGCATCGGTGTGGCTGAAGGCCTCCGTGAGCTGTTCCGACGCTTCGCTGAGCGTGAGCCCGCCCAGGTTCGCGTCCAAGACGTGGACGTTGGGGTATATGCGCACTTGATAGCGCCATAGAACCACTTGGAGCGCCATCCAGGCAGAGAAGAGGCCGAGAAGCCCCAGCGTGCACAGCAAGAAGAGGGCCAGGCGTGCAGACAGACAGCCACGACGCTGGCGGGTGGGCCTCGTCCGGCGAGCAGCTGAGTTCTCTCGCCTGCTTGGATCCACGCGTGACCTCCTGCGTGTGGGGTAGTGGTTACGGGTAACGGGTTGTGTGAGGAAGACAGGGAGAGGAATTGATATATCAAAAGAGACTTACTTCTGCTGCTGGGCCTGATCATCATCCTCTGTTTGGCGATTGGCACATACGAGGATCTGTCGCAGATAGTGCGGCGGCTTCGAGCTGGCCAGAGAGAAAGTGGGGCCCTTACCCCCTGAGTTTCAGCAAAGCCCAGCCCATCGTTCTGTTGGACAGCGGATCGCAGACATACCGCACGAACTTGCTGCGCAGGTGAAACGTCGCTTCCCCTTCTACGATGTCTTGATGGCCGACAGTTAGGAACTGATCTGAGGCCAGAGCCGCAGGTACTGCAAGAAGTGCGTTGAGCGTTTTTCTCGGATCTTCCTACGGCCTCGCCGACTGGAGATCCATCTTGGACTCGAATGTCGTCACCCACCCAGGTAGGTTGTCCGTATCTACACTTTCGAACCGGGAAAGCCTGGGGAGGTGACCTTCGACCCGGTAGACCAGCGCGGCGAAGGCCAGCAGTACCTCTCTTACCTCGAAAGTGCAGTGCCCGTAGCGCCGGCTCGGTAGCACCAGCAATTTGTCCGCATTGCCCTGAGCCTGCGCCAACTTCCAGTAGATCAACTCGTTCCAGAAGGGTACCAACGGGTCGCATGTGGTGTGTAATGTGACCAGGGGAGCTTCGATCTCCCCCGTGGGAGCGAAGCGCATGATCTCCTCAACCGCACCCGGATCCGCCTGGAAGCGGTCTACTCCTCCCGGTCTATTGAGGCACCAGTCGCAGTAGGAGCCTCGGTACCAGGTCGATTGGTTATCATAGGGGTTCCCACCCACTGTCTCCGACATGTCATTGGTGGCGAAGATGCTGTAAGACAACAGGTGCGTCGCTGAGTCAGCCACCGACTCAGGACTTTGCCAGTCAGTGCAGACTTCGGTCACGGTGAATAGCTGGGCGGTGCGCCACGGATGGTCCTGGATGGCCTCGATGATGTCGTAATAGTACCCCTGCTCTGTAGTATCCGGTCCCCCCGTCTCCCAATACTGCCACGCATCTAGGGGTACGCTTATAGCGTTACCTCGGAGCAGGTCGGGAAAGAAGTAGTCAAAGACGAGCCGAAAATCGGCCACGTGGGGCATTTCGTGGTGTAAACCCCCGATCGGACCGCACAGTGCCAGCCCACCGTCGAATATGTCTGGGTAGCTCTCCATCAGTTTCACAGTGATGAGGCCGCCTTCCGAGGCGCCAAGGATGTAGGTGTAGGTGGGCTCAGCGTAGGAGACTACAAACTGGTGGTAGAGCGCATGGGTGTCTTCGATGCCTTCCTCCACTGCGTAGCCGTTCTTGGAGTAGCTGGAAGCAGCGAAGGCGTAACCCAGCAGGCCAGCGATCTCAGGGATGGAGAGTTCCATGCCAGGCAGGTATATGTGGCTGATGGTGATTGGTTCACTTGAAAAGACGTACCCATGAGCCCACAGGATCAACCCTCCATTCCAATCCTCTGGAACACAGATGGTATGGACCTCATCACCCGCGCCGGGTTCGGTGACACACCAGTCCGGTGGTACATCGGCTGCGGTTGTCAATGTCAAGATCAACATCAAGCCGACCGCAGATACGCTGGCCACAGTGACCAATACAAGGCGCCAAGTCCGATTCATGTAAATACTGTCCTCTTCGCTCGGGTTATCTCCCACCTCTGAGAGTAGAAGCCTGCATGCCACCAAGCGCATGATTCTACACACCAGGGTTCCACCCATTATCAAGTGGGAATCCAAGCCCTTGCACACTCCGCCCCAGTGGAATTTGTACAACCCTTCGAGGTCGTCAGTACCGGTGGGCTCCCCACCCTTCGGGTGGGAGCTGGTGCCTCTACAAGTAGTGTTCAAGATGCCTCAGAGCCGGTATCTATAGGAGGTTGCCAGGCTATCCTAGCGCCACCGGAACACGACTGTGCAGATTCTGCGATCCAATCTCAATGGATGGTAGCATTAGCTGGCATGCCGGGTTTCAGCAAACGGTCTGGATTGGCGATCTTGATTTGGACGGCGAAGACCGTCGTCACGCGCTCCGCCTTGGTCCGCACGTTCTTGGGCGTGAACTCTGCTCGTGAAGCAATGTGAACGACCTGACCCTGGAAGCTCTGTTCTGGATACGCGTCCACCTGCACGTCGGCCACCTGACCGACGCGCACCCGGCCAATTCGATCCTCCGGCATGTAGATGGTCAGGATAACCGGATCAAGGGTGGAGATGGTGAACAACCGGGCTCCCGGGACGACAGTCTCACCCTCATGGACCGCGCGCTGAGTGACCAGGCCGGCGATGGGGGTGCGCAATGAGAGTTTGTCACGCTGCACCTCCAATATCGCTGCCTCAGCCCTCGCCTGGGCGACCTGGGCTTCCGCCACGGCAACACTCTCAGCCCTGGCACCGGCCATGGCCAGATCCAACTGCGCCTGGGACTGCTGCACCTGGGCTTCCGCCACGCTGGCCGCTTGCTGCGCCTGCTCGAGCTGCACCTGCGCCACCTGTTGGCTACCCTGAGCCTGGGCAATCTGAGCGCGCATGATGGCTAGATCCTCCGCTCGGGCGCCCGCTTTCAACTTGTCCTGCTCCAAATCGGCGATCGTGACTCCAGACTCCGCCTCCGACACGGTACCCTCGGCTACGTCCACATCCCACTGCCTGGGTGCGGCGGGATTGGCGACCACCATGGTGCCCAGATCGAAGTCCCCGATAATCATGGGTACCGAGAGAGGATGATCCACACCCGATTTCGTGGCATCCCGCTGCGCCTGCATCTGCCACAATTGGTTTCTGGCGAGATCGGTTTGCAGTCTGGCCAGCTCCAGTTCGCGCTCGCTGGCACCAGCCGCCAGCCTGGCGAACTTCGCTTGCGCGGCTTGGTGGGCCGCCTCTGCAGCACGCAGGTTGGCCCTGGCTGTGTCAACTGCGGCCCGAGCCGCCCCAGCTTGAGCGCTGGCGCTATCCACTGCCGCTCTGGCTGCCTCGATCTCCGGGAGGGACGCGCCGGCCTTCGCGCTGGCCAGGTTCGCCTCGGCCCCTTCAATGGCTGCACGGGCTTGCGCCATCTGCGCCAGGAGCAAGTCTTCGTCCAGGCGCACCAGCACCGTACCCGCCTCGACTTTGTCACCCTCGTCGGCACCCAGGGCTACGACGTGCCCACCGATCTCAGCACTGATCACCACATCTTGTTGGGCCTGGATAGTCCCCCAACCGGTGAGGTCCGCGCTCACAACTGCACGGGCCGTCGGAGTGACAGTCCGCCACACACCGCTTGCCCACACACCACCTGCCAGGACAGCAATGACAAGGGGCACAAAGATTGCACGCCTCATGCAAACAGTCCTTAGTTCACAATCCTTCGTCCACGGTCCTTAAGACCCAGGACTTAGGACTACTCGATGAAGGTCGCATCCGCTGGCATTCCCGGTTTGAGCGCGTGGTCCGGGTTAGACAGCTCGATCTTGACCGCGAACACCTGCATAACACGTTGGTCTGTGGTCCGGATGTTGATCGGGGTGAACTCTGCACGGGGGGAAATGTAAACCACGCGGCCCGAGAATACCCGTTCGGGGAAGGAATCAACGGTGACATGGGCTGCCTGTCCTAACTGAATCCTGCCAATGTCCGTCTCTGGCACGTAGACGGTGAGCTTCACCCGGTCCAGGTCGGCCAGGCGGAACAATGTGCTTCCCGGCACCACCATCTCGCCAGCGTTTACGGGCCGCTCCAGCACGAGCCCCTCCCTGGGCGCTCGCAACGTCATCTTGTTTCGCTGGATCACAAGCGCTTGTAGGACGGCCTGGGCGCTGCTCACCTGCGCCTGGGCCATGGCAATCTCCTCCCTCGTAGCACCATATTTCACCAGGTCCGACTGGGCCTGCGCCTCGCGGAGCCCGGCGCGGGCGGCTTCCAAGAGCTGTTGGGCCCTCACGACCTGGGCTTGCGCCGCCTCGACTTCCGCCTGCGCTCCGTCCACCGCCGCCTGGCCAGCTTGCAAGTCCTCTGGCCGGGCACCTGCTTGCAACTCTTCGATCTGCAACTGTACCATGTGGATCCTGGTTTCAGCCTGGGCCACAGCGGCCTTGGCGGCATCGTAGCTCGCCCTGGGCATCTCACCTCGATCCACCCCTCCACCAATGCTGTCGCGCGCCGAACAAGCACCGCGCAACTGTCCCTGGGCCAAATCAAGCCAGGCCTCAGCCAGGGCAAGTTCGTGCGCACTGGCTCCACTGCGCAGCTTTGACAGATCAGCCTGAGCGGCTTGTAGGGTCGCCTGAGCGGCGGCCACGTTGGCCTGGGCTAGAGCGACGCCCTCCTCCGCCAAGACCACCTCTTCCTTGGCCCTGGCTACTGCGGCCTCTGCTATCTCGATCTCCTCTGGGCTGGCACTGGCCTTCACCTTGGTCACCTTGGCCTCTGCAACTTGCAGTTCCGCTTCAGCGCGCTGAATCTGCGCCTCGAGCAGCGAGGCGTCAAGTTGTGCCAGCACCTGGCCGGCTGATGCCTGGTCCCCGACATCGGCCTGCATCATCTGGATGCGACCGGACACTTCGGTGGAAATCATGATCTCATCAGCCTGTATGAAGCCCGATGCGACTAGGCCGGCTGCTGCTTCGGCCGGGGCTAGTTTTGCCCTAAAGAGTACAGGCAATTGAGTCAGTGCCGCCTGCAGCCTGTCCTGGATGTCAGGCCAGGGGAGGAAGCTACGGTCAGCATATGACCACCACCATAGGCCAGCCATCGCTGCCACCAGGACCAGCACGCCTACGACGAGAAGCACACATCGCCTCATATGTCTCCACTTGCCGCTCTCTCAGAGGGCACAGGCGCCTCTCCCATCTTGGCGATGAACACATCCTCCAGCGAGGGTGCGATCCAGTCAATGGTGTGAACCACGATGCCAGCATCAGCCAGTAGCTCCACGATGAAGGCCCGATCTGCGGCCGCATTGGGCATGACGACGTGGATCTGGGCACCGTAGAAGGCCAGATCGCGCACCTGGAGCTGGCCAGTGGCTACGGCAGCGCGCAACACCCGCATGGCGGCTTCTGGCTGATCGCAGCCGATCTCCAGCACCTGCCCCCCCATCTGATGCGCTTTGAGCTCCTCAGGCGTGCCCAGGGCAACCAACTGGCCTCTGTTGATGAAGCCCAGGCGCTGGCACAGCTCCGCCTCGTCCATATAATGGGTGGTGACGAAAATCGTCGTGCCATGCTTCGCCAGTTGATAGATCAACTCCCAGAAATCGCGGCGCGAGACTGGGTCCATGCCAGCGGTGGGCTCGTCCAGGAAGATCAGCTCCGGATCATGTATGATGGCGCATCCTAACGCCAGACGTTGACGCCAGCCGCCCGACAGATTCGCGGTGAGCTCCTGCTCGCGGCCCGCTAAGCCGGCCATGGCGATGATCTCAGCCTGGCGGCGGCGCAATGTTTGTCGTGACAGGCCATAAACCTGGCCGTAGAAACGCATGTTCTCAACCGGCGTCAAGTCATTGTAGAGCGTGAACACCTGCGACATGTAGCCCGTACGAGTATGCAGGGCCTTGGCTTGCTGTGGCACCCAGTAACCGAGCACCGTAGCCTGACCGCTGGTAGGCCGCATCAGTCCCAACAGCATGCGGATGGTGGTTGTCTTGCCGGCACCGTTGGGTCCCAGGAACCCGAACACCTCGCCTCGTTGCACATCGAAGCTGATGTGGTCCACAGCGACCAAGGCGCCGTTCCCTCGTCCCACACGGAACTCCTTGGTCAGATCGTTGACCACAATGACCCGCTCCACGTCAGCTCCCCTCCTGACACCCTCCCTCGTACTGCCGCATCAATGAGATGAACGCCTCCTCCATGCGCGGCTGGATGGTGTGCAATCCCTCAACAGTGATGTTGTGTGCAACGAGCGCGGCGCTGATCTGCAGCCCACGGACGGCCGCATCGTCCACGAAGAGCCGCAAGCGGTCGCCGAGGGTCTGAACCTGGAGCACGCCGGGTAGAGAGGGTGCCAGCGCCTTGGCCCGCGCGAAATCCGAGGGGCGAAACTCTAGGAGCTCACCAGGCACCTGGCGCTCGATCTCTTTCGGCAACCCCTGGGCCACCAACCCTCCATTGTAGATTAACCCGACACGGTGGCAGCGTTCCGCCTCATCCATGTAGGGCGTACAGACGAATATCGTCAGCTTTCTCTCGGCCCGTAGTATGGCTAGCAGTTCCCAGAACTCACGCCGACTGACGGGGTCCACACCCAGCGTCGGCTCATCCAAGAAGAGGACCGCTGGCTCGTGGACCAGTATGCTGGCCAGTGCCAGCTTCTTCTTCATCCCCCCGGAGAGTTGGTGGCCCAGATGATCGACGAATCGCTCCAGGCCAGCGAAGTGCAGCAACCTAGGGATGCGCTCTGCCTGCTCCGCCCGACTGACGCCCTGCACCCTGGCGAAAAAGCGCAGGTTCTCCATTACGGTGAGCTCGCCGTAGAGGCTGAACTGTTGGGCCATGTAGCCAATCTGCGCCTTGAGGCTGCGTGCCTGCCGAAGTGTGTCATAACCCAGGACTGTCACCCGGCCGCGGGTAGGCCTCATCAGGCCGGCCAGCAGACGGGTGATGGTCGTCTTACCGGCACCATCCGGACCTACCAATCCGTAGGTCTCGCCCCGGCTGATTGTCAGATCCACCCCATCTACGGCCAGCACGTCGCGGCCGCTCTTACTCCGAAAGGTCTTAGTCAATCCTTGAGTTACGATCACTGCGTCATTTCGTTTCGTCGCCATCGTCAATCACCCTAAAGGGCACAGGCCGCAATCCGCTACCCTGTCAATCCAACCGCGTCCTGAAGCTGCGCGCGCTGAGAGTGAACACAACCAGTGCGAACACGGCCAGTGCGATCACCGGCTCGTGGAGCGACTCCAGGCCCACCCCTTTGGTTATGATGCCCCGGCTGATCTTTAGGAAATAGGTTACCGGGATGACACTGCCTATCCACTGCAACACGAGGGGCATCGACTCGCGTGGGAATATGAAGCCGGAAAGCATCATGGCAGGCATGATAAGCAGCCTGGCCAGTTCCTGTGCCTGCTTCTGTGACGTCGCTACTGTGGAGATCAGGATGCCCAAACCCAACGAGGTGAAGAGAAATAGGAAGGTCAGAGCGAAGAAGAGCCAGAGATCCCCATTGAATGGTACATCAAACCACAGGATGCCTAGCGCCAGGATGGTGCTCACATTGAAGAAAGCGATGGCGACATTGGGGATTATCTTGCCCAGCATAAGTTCCCACGGACGTATTGGTGTCACCAAGATATGTTCGATGGTGCCAATTTCCTTTTCGCGCACGACAGCGAAGGCGGTGAGGAGAAGAGTCTGCTGTTGTAGGAGCAGGCCTATCAAGCCCGGCACCATGAAAATGATACTCTCGATGTCTGGGTTGTAGAGCACGCGAAAGCGCACGTCCAGTGGCAGCAACGTGGCCGCCTGGCTACCGAGCGCGCTACGCTCTACCCGCTCCATCACCACATCCACGGCGAAGCGTTGGGCGGTGGCCATGACGGCGTTGAGGGCTGATTGGGAGCTGAGGACATCGGAGCCGTCAATCAGCACCAGTACCTGCGGCGCCTCGCGGCGTTCGACGCGGGCGGCAAAGAGGGGTGGGATGACGAGGGCCACGCGGGCCTGGCCGCGGTCAATGGCCCGTATGGCCGCTGCCTCACTCTCCACGTAGCCCACCACATCGAAGAAGCCGGTATTGACCATGGCATTGATGTAGGCAAGCGACTGGCGATCACGGCTCATGTCCACTACGACGGTAGGCTGGTGTAGGATCTGGGTCTCCACCGCATATCCGAAAAGGAAGAGCATGAGAATGGGCATGATGAGCTGGATGCCCAGCGTACGCCGGTCGCGAAGAGTCTGAATGAACTCTTTGTGGATGATAGCACAGAGACGTTGCAACATCACTTAGTCGCCAGTGCAGTATTTTTCATGATAACCGGCAGATACACCTTCGCTGGCAATCCTTGCAAGGAGGCTCTGGCTGACAGCGGCCGCGTGAAGAAGGCCTCGTAGGTGGCGCCACGATTGAGCTGTGTGCCCGGCAGAATATAGAGCGCAAAGGTGTAGGTAAAGAACTGGGTGGGATGCCTAATGAAGACGCCATTATCACCGTAGCGTTTCCCATCGCCAGTATCATTCTCATCATATGTTGACTCGTCTTCGTAATAGTTGCACTGCGTCCCCCCCATGGAGGTGGTGTCCCCAACCTGTATCAAGGTGCCGCTGCCGGTACTGAGCTGGAACCAGGAGCTCAAGGGCATTGTCGGGACATCGTCAGCGCTCCCGTCCACCATGACGCCCCCGCGGACAACGGCGTTATAGTAGGTCGCACCAATCGCCTGCTCGCTGAAGTCGGTCGAGAAACGCGTATGGGGGTGTATCCACTCTAGCCCAGAAATGGGTCTGGTCCATTCCACCATGGAATGGTAGGCCAGCCCCTTGCCCCCTCGCACAATGACTCGCACCGGCCCATCCTCGATCAAGTCGTCTTCTATTTGGGGATCTCCCGGCAGGTTATCCTCATTTATGGGACAGAAGGGAGGTGTGTAGCTGAGGCACAGACGGGTTTTGGTGCGATCCA
>Ga0114921_10001520_pt1 | contig 10680 bp, 7 predicted proteins | sample BentaG_FD_87016 | JGI IMG/M metagenome (GOLD analysis project Ga0114921, IMG submission 87016) | Deep subsurface microbial communities from South Atlantic Ocean to uncover new lineages of life (NeLLi) - Benguela_00093 metaG | ecosystem: Environmental > Aquatic > Marine > Oceanic > Sediment ...
GCGGATTTTTCGAGAAATTGGAAATCGTATTACTTGATATTGATGTAATCTTTGCTCAAATTGCTTGCGTTGGAGAGCATATGCATGAGAGTAGAGTAATTTTTTCATTGTATCTCCTAAAGCCTCGGCACTTATTACTAATCGCTCTTCTGTTAACTGATGAAAGGCGATATCTAATCCATGACCATGAAGTAGGTTTTCTTTTGGGAGTTCTACGCGATCAAATATTAATCGACTAACGAAAGCATCAGTCATACCATAAGTTCTTACCCGAGTACTTCGAAAATTTTTTAATTGTTGATTTTCTGTGTCCACAACTACTGCAGCTAATTGTCCGTTATTTAACCTTCCATACAAAATAATGTAATCAGCAATCATTCCATTTGTTATGAATAATTTCTTGCCCTTTGCAACAATCTTATCATCCCTCTCTTGTAGAGCTAATTCCATTCTGAAAATATCGGAACCAGCGTTAAATTCAGTCATCGCAGAAGCAGCAATTCTACCATCTCTTGCAACAGGAATCAAAAATTTTTCTTTTTGTGCATCACTTGATGCATAATTAACCGGATTGCAATAAAGTGTACCACCAGAAAGCCTACCCATCTCTACACTATAATTTCCAGCAATGTATCGTTCACTATACTCACTCCAACGGCCACCACACATTGCATATGCTATTAAAGCGTTTCTAGTAATTCTTCCTACATCGTAGTCTTCTGTATTAAGTATTGTGGAGTAATAACCTTTATCAGACAACTGCTTCATGATACCAATTACAATTTCTCTCTTTTTATCTTGAGTAGGCTCTTCTACGAGATAGTTCAAATCTTCTAATTTTCTTAGTTCAGGGTCAAGTTCTTTCTCCATAAACTCATATAAATCTGCTAAGAACTCTTTCTCTTGAGCATTAAGGACGGGATTGTTGAGCAAATCTAGTTCGGGGATATATTTTTGAATTTTTATTTTTTCGAACTCTCTAATTCGGGTATCCATAATTATCATACTGTTTTCTTAAAATATTAAAATTTTCTTCTACAAGCTAAATAGGAATCTTTTCCCATTATTTTAAGACAAGTACTAATCGAAATCTTTTAAACAAAGTGAGATTAAAATATCTTATCTATTAGATATTTAAAATCTAATGGTAAAAAAAGAAATTGACAAAGAGAATGAAGAATAAATGATTAAATTTAGCGATAAACAGTTAAAAATTCCCAAATTAATGAGACCAGTATATTTAGCTACAGTAGGAATGTCTAAGTTCGATCGTGCATTCCCTGAAACGCGTACTGAAGAACTTTGCATACAAGCTTTCACTGCTGCTGCTGATTTCGTTAATATGACCCCGTCTGAGTTAAAACAATACATTCATACTTGTTATTACGGTCACTTTGCTGATCATTTTGGCGACCAGCTCTTAGGAGAATCAGTAATCCACGATAGATTGGGATTAGATCCCCTTGGAAACATTGGAGTAAAAACGGGAGGAGCTACTGGAGGATCTACAATGTGGGAAGCTGTGAAAGCAGTTGCGTCAGGATATAGTGATTGCACTCTTGCATTAGGTTGGGAGAGAATGGATGAAGTACCCACAGATGAGGGGAATCATCTAATTTCTGCTGCTGCTGATAAAGATTGGGAAACTCCGCTAGGACATATTTACACCGGTTATTACGCAGTCATGGCTCAACGATATTGGAAAATTTTTGGGAAGGAGGAAGATTCATTTCGTGATACAATGGCAGAGATAGCTGTTAAAAATAAGGAATATGCGCGTATGAACCCCCACGCTCAAGCACCAATGAAAATTACTATTGAAGACGTCAAGAACTCGCCGATTGTAGCCTATCCACTTAGAGCATTGGATTGCTGTTTAATGAGCGTAGGTTCGGCTTGTGGTATTGTTTGCGATGAAAAAACAGCTTATGAAATCACAGATAATCCCCTAAGAATTTATATTGCGGCAGGAAGTCATACCTTGAGAGTTGCTGACCGAAGAAATATGACAATTCCGCTATTACCAAACGAAACTCCCGATACATACAAAGATTTAGGGAAGAGATTCCCAGGATCCGATAGGTACCCCGGATTCACAGGCTTTTTAGCGGCTAGAATGGCAGCATATTACGCTTATAGAATGGCAGGTATTAAAGATCCAATTGAAGATCTTGATGTAATTGAGCTTCATGACGCATTTACGATCAGTGATATCCAATCTTACGAAGATGTAGGATTGCGTCCTTATGGTGAGGGTAGAGATTACATTGAATCAGGAGATGCTTATCTTATCAACCCACAAACCAAAAAACAAGGAAAATTACCAAGTAACTTAAGTGGAGGATTAATAGGATGTATGCACGCTGTAGGAGCTACGGGATTAATGCAGATCGCAGAGATCGGATACCATATATGGAAGCGCTGGGATGAGATACATGAACCTCAAGAAAAATGGGATGCGTTTGGTCGTAAAAAACCAGATGATTGGACTAGTCTGCAAGTAAAAGACGCTAAACGAGGCTTAGCAATAAGTCACGCGGGAGTTGGTTCGCATGTTACTGCCGCAATTTTGATAGACCCAAACAACTTACTAAAGGAGGAATAAAAGATGCCAAAATCAGAAAATGAAAAAGGATTTGTAGATGTAGTTAACGGAAGGTATAAACCAAAAGGAGTTTTTCACATTCCAAAGGCGAATCAACCAATATTTAACAAAGATACGGGGAAATTAGCAGGCATAACCAACCCTCGTGATATGACTTACATGCATTCGTACGGTGGAGAAGCTCCTTTTTTCGAAGGTTTAGGAAAGGGAAAATTGATGGCGTCTCGTTGTGATAACGATAAATGTGCCACAAAAGGCTCAATTTATCAACCGTTCAGAATTTATTGTCCTGACTGTTTGAGGAAGAATACCGTCATTGATATGACTGATAAAGCAAAAACTACAGCAAAAATTCATTCCTACATTATCACTCATAGATCTGGTGCATTTAATTCTCTTCCAAAGCCAATAAAGTTCATTAATGTAGAGTTTGAAGGTGTAGTTACCATCTTAATGAGTGTTTTGGCCGTTGGAGAACCTGAAATTGATAAGAAAGTAGTACCAATCTTTAATACCAAAGCACCTACATATACAATCCCTGATCTAAGGTTCGTAGTAGAAGGAACTCCAGAATCAGAGCTACCTGAAGGATTTACATATTAATTCTATTTTTTTACTTTTTTTTATAAACAATTTCATTAAATTAACTATTTTTAAAATTTCATTCATAGAAAATTTGAGCTTTTTTACATAAACCGGGATTTAGATTATTGCAGATATTTATAAATTGGTTAATAGTACCAAGTTGATAAATAATAGGATTAAATGTGGTTTTTATTCCGTCCTTCAATTGGTTGATGATTTTATCTACGGGGATTATCAATTGAGGTCGATTATGGAAATGAACTCTATTTATTGTGCTATCATCGATAAGTTCAAGTTCTAAATGTTTTTTAGCAAGTATTAGATAAGCATCACATAATAGATGTTCTCTTTGTTGCCATTTGTTTTCTTCTAATATTTTTAATAAAATAGGTTCTAAGGATGATGCTATAGCTAATCGCTTGAAAGCTATAGCAAACCATTTTTCATAAGGTATGTATTTTTTTTCAAGAATATATGTCATTTCCATAATAAATTTTACTAAACGAGATGCTTCAATTCTAGACCCAAGATCATCTCCTTTCCCTCCTGTTCGCCCTACAAAAACCATTTCTTGAGAGATTCGATCCCACTGGGCTATAATTTTTAATTTCCAAATTGAATCTGGGTAATAATTTAGGCGTTCTCTTGCATGTGTCAATTCTCCAAAATTATCAAAAAACACTTTCCCTGAAGTAAATTCTAATAATGCCTGTTCAGGAAGGGTAAACCAATCATTCTCATTAATTTCTAATGACTCTAATGCAAGAAATTGTTCTAAGTATTGTTTAACTGTATAAATTTCAATTCGATGGTTAATAGGGCCGGTTTCTTTCAATTCAAGAAATTGATTCATAGAATCATTCGGATCAGGTCCAGTCCAGTTTGTAGAATATCCATGAAAGGAAAAGGGTAAGTTATCATCGAAAAATTCCTTTATTTGAAGTTTGTATTTGTCATAATCTTCTTCTTTTAAGAATAATTGTAGTCTTGGGCCCCAATGATGATCTGTAGACATTTCGTCATCAAAACCAAGAACTTCAGATCCTTGACCAATTAAAGCAGCAGCATATTCTAATTCAGTAAATGCTTTCTCTAGTTTTTCTTTTACAATATCCGTGTAAAACATTTCGGATAATTTTAATCCTTGAATGAAATTAATTTTAGACCACCCATCTTACTTAGAACAAACTTTAATTAATGAATTTTTTTGTTTCAAAGTAAGTTATAATATAATAACAAAATAAGGAAAAATAAAAAGACTTTACTTAAAGTTGATCATCGGTTTATACGATTACTTATAATGTCACTTGTTCTTGCTTTAGATGAAAAATTTTTCTTGCTTCTTCACCTTGAACAATTTCTCGTCCTGCAATCTCTGCAACCTTTTTAGCCCATACGACTTGCTCGTAGCTGCCCTTAGCTAGTTCTCCTGTAACAACACGGGTATTATCTTCTAAACCAACACGAATATGTCCTCCCCAAGCTGCTGCGCATAATCCAGCTTGAAACTGTTGCTTAGAAACACCACAAACACTCCAAGTAGCATCAGATGGAATTAAATCTAACAAGAGAGCAAGATTCTTTGGGGAGAATGGAATTCCTCCAAGTACACCCCATACAAATTGGAAGTGTAAGGGTTGTGTGAATCTACCTTCTTGTCTATTTAAGAATAACATATTATGCAGTCCTCCTAAATCATAAATTTCCATCTCTGGTTTAGTCTCAGCTTTTTTCATCTCTTTAGCAAATTTCGAAATTGTTTTAAATGTATTCGTAAAAATATTATCTGCTCCCATGCCAACTTTTCCAGTTCTGTAATCACCTACTGCAAAATTCATGGTTGCTGTATTTAAGGAAGCCAAGGGTGGTTTGAAGGTTTGAACTGGTGCTATTCTTTGTTTATTAGTAGCAATTGTACTAATTGCCGTACTTAAATTGATTATTATATCAGGTGCTTTTGATTTTATATTTTCTAGTACTGCCTTTATTAAGTCTAACTCATGCGTTGGATTACCTTTTTCTGGGTTTCGAGCATGAATGTGGACAATTGCAGCACCCGCATCATAACACTTTTTTGCTTCATCTCCAAACTCTTCTGCGGTATAGGGAACATTTGGATTATTAGCCTTAGTTGTAACTGCACCAGCTAATGCTGCTGAAATAACTAACTTATTTTCTGGATTTGATTCTGCCATTTTTTTGAAAACTCCATTTATTTATTGTATCTAATTATATTATTTGTTGAGTAAAATATTAAATTTAATAATATTTAAATTTTAAAAAGAAAAGAATAACTCAATTTATAAATTAATGGACTAAATTAAGTATAACTATAAACGAGGAAGAATTAATGAATCTACGAGAATTAGTAAAAAAACAAGCTGAAAAGTATAAGGACAAGACATTTTTATATTGGCAGGATATGACAATTTCGTATTCTCAATTGGACGAGTTCACAAACAAAGTAGCCAATTTTTTATTTGAGTTAGGTGTTCGGAAAGGAGATAAAGTTAGTATTTACTTACCAAATATGCTTGAATATGTATATCTGTATTTAGGAATTCCTAAATTAGGCGCGGTTACTGGTCCAGTAAATGCGCTGTTTAAACCTAGAGAAGTCAAATTTGTAGTTGGACATTCGGAAGCGAAAGTTTTAGTAACTATTCCAAAATTAATGCCTGTTGTAAACCAAATTAAAGGAGATCTTCCCACTTTAAAACATATAATTGTAATTGGAGAGTCTGATGAAGGTACCCTAAATTTTAGTGAATTAATGGAAAAAGCATCAACTGATGATCCTCCTGAAGTCGAGATTGATGAAAAAGTAGACCCTGCTGCTATACTTTATACATCAGGAACTACTGGTTTTCCCAAAGGTGTATTACAAACTCATTTTAACATTAGGAGAAATGCAGAAATGATTAAGGATTTTATACAAGTGAAAGAATATTATCGATTTATGTTAATATTACCATTGTTTCACGTGAATGCTCAAATAGTTACTATAATGGGACCACTTACAATAGGAGCGAGTTGTATTTTAACACCTGGCTTTTCAGCTCAAACTCATTGGGAAACTGTTGCGAAATACAAGGCATCTACTTTCAGTTGTGTACCAACTATACTTTCGATATTGCTTAGGATGCCACACGAAAATTTGGACCTATCATCCTTAGAATTTGTTCTTTGTGGAGCAGCTCCTTTACCTGTGGAAGTATTTCGAGCATTTGAAGCCATGTATAAATGCAAAGTTGTTGAGGGTTATGGTCTCACAGAAGGAACTTGTGCTTCTTCGGTTAATCCATTGCCGACAGAAACCGAGGATAGACGTAAAATAGGAAGCATCGGCCTGCCTTTACCAGGCAATGAAATGAAGATTGTAGACAGCGAAGATAAGTATCTTCCACCAAACAGTAAGGGTGAAATTATTATCAAAGGCGATAATGTCATGAAAGAATATTTCAAAAATCCAGAAGCAAACGCTGAGACACTTAAAGAGGGGTGGTTATATACAGGAGACATTGGTCACATGGACGAAGATGGTTTTTTCTACATAACGGATCGTAAAAAAGATATGATTATCCGTGGAGGGGAAAACATATATCCACGAGAGATCGAAGAAGTAATTTATTCTCATCCATCAGTTTCTTTAGGTACTGTCATTGGAGTGCGTGATAAGATTTATGGAGAATTACCTAAAGCGTTCGTAGTTTTAAAAGAAGGAGAATCTGTAACTGAAGAAGAAATTATCGCATATTGCAAAAAACATCTAGCCGATTTTAAAGTACCGAAATATGTGGAATTCCGGGACGATTTACTTAAAACTCCTACTGGGAAGATTATGAAACAACCTCTACGTGAAGAGGAAGAGGCTAAAACTGGTAAAATATTTGAAGATAAGTAGTATAGATGTCTTTTTAACTCGATGGTGCTGACACGGATTTTGTCCATATAATAAATGAAAGCGGTCCCGTAAAACTAAAAATAGGCATGAAAGTAAAAGCTGTTTTTAAAGAAAATCCAAGAAAAAGGATTTTGGATATAGAATATTTCGAAGCAATATAATAAATATTTAATACCTTTTTTTTTTACTTTTATTATATTTATACAAATTAAAATAACTAAATAAGATGATAAATTGTGAATGATAATGCAGTTTTAATAGAAGAAAACGAAGATGGAACTATAACGACTATAAAGATGAATCGATTAGATAAAAGAAATGCGTTGAATTTTGATTTATTGGTCGGACTTCAAAAAGCAATTGATAAAGTAGAACGTACTAATACAAGAGTTGTTATAATAACTGGAGGTGAAGAGTTCTTTAGTTCAGGTATAGATTTAAATTTCCTTACAGGCCAGGAAAGGGATCCTGAGGGAATTATTCCAGATTTAAGAATCCCAAGGAATTTTAGATATTTTGCCAATACATGGATACAACCGATTTATACCAAAATCGAAAAGATGGAAAAACCTGTGATTGCGAAAATAAATGGATATTGTTATGGAATGGGATTTGAGTTAGCACTAGCTTGTGATTTTCGATTTTGTACTGAATCTGCCGAATTCCATATGTTGGAATCTAAGATAGGCATGAATCCCGACGTGGGAGGAACCATAAGGCTTACGCGCTTAGTAGGTATTCAAAATACTAAAGATATAATTTTAACTGGACGCCAATTTAATGGATCTGAAGCTTTTAGACTTGGAGTTGTAAATCAGGTTTCTAAAAATCATGAAGATTTAGATTCAATTATAAAAAAATATACAGATGAACTTATATCCAGTGGACCATTAGCTGTAGGATTAACAAAAAAGTTAATAGATGATTGTTATGGTAAGGATATTGCTTTTGGGTTAGAATTAGAAACACTTGTAAGTTCGCAACTAATTCAGACTAAAGACGCTACTTCAGGAGCGCTCGCTCGTTTGCAAAAGACAAAACCCAAGTGGCGTTGGAAATAAAATTGATCATTATTGATTTTTTTTAATTTGTTTTTTCTTTTTCTTTTTACTTCTTTTCCACTGTCAGACTATGTTAATGTTAAATCTAAATGAACATCTGAGATCGGGTAGGATACACAAGGATGGATAAAGCCAAAGTCTTTATCAACTTCCCGTATTGTCACTTCTGGAGGAACAAAAACCTTTCCAGAAATCATTCTCGTTCGACAAAGAGCACATTCGCCTGAGCGGCAAGCATTTGCAATCTCGATTTTATCCTTGATTGAACGTTCTAAACTGTTCAAAATTGGTTCTGTACATAGTGCTTCGAACTCTATTCTCTCTTTAACTGTACTGCTTCTATAGTCTACTGTTATTTGAATTTTATTCACCGAATTTAATTCTTGAGGCCATCCGATAACTTTTGTAATATCGTCAGGAACTCCAAATGCCTCGTAATAGACTCTATGTCGAGTAATTCCAAGAGCATTTAATTCCTCCCTTACAAATTCGTACATAGCAAGGTTACCAACAACATAAAAATATTTGTTTGCAACAGTTCCGATTTCATTTAATATTTTATCTCTTGAGATAAAGCCGCATTCTCCTTTCCAATCAGAATTTGGTTCCGAGAGGATATATTTGAGTTTAATGTTTGATCTTCTTCTCTTAAAATCATCTAATTCTGCTTTAAACAATATATCTTTTTCAGTTAAGCAGCCAAAAATTAACCAAATATTCAAGGGAAGGTTTTTTTCACTGATATCTCTCAACATTGATATGAATGGTGTTATTCCGCTTCCTCCAGCAATAAAAACTAAATTTTTTCCGTGAAAAATTGGATTATAATAGAGGTTTCCAAGTGGTTCAGTTGATTCTAAAACGTCTCCTACTTTTAAGTTTTCAATAAGGAATGGGCTGACAAAACCGTTTTCCTTAAGTTTTACAACTAATTCGTAGTAGGAAAGTTGATTTGGAGAGGAAGCTAGGGAAAATGCGCGCGAAGTTCTAACTCCATTTACATCTACTACAAGTCCTATATATTGTCCAGCTCTAAAAGGAGCTAATGGCTTATTTGGTTTAGCAGAGATAAATCTAAACAATTTTGTGTCTGGTGAGAGGAATTCAATATCAGTTACTTGTAATACTTGGTTACCAGGATGGATCCTATTGCATAAATTTTCTAAACCATCGTAATACCATGGTAGGGGTTCAGCTTCCTCTTGCCATTTTTTTAACTTCTCAGCTTTCTGATATTTTTTAACATCTTCCAATATTTCTTTTTCCATATATCATAACCTCCCTTTAAATTTATCGCTTAAATACATTCCCGCACCCATCCTTCCGCTAAGTAAACTTGTAGTAAATCCACCACCAAAATTAGTCCAAGCACCCACTTGATATAAACCCGGAATAGCACCTCTACTATTCAATCGAAGCATTGGTCCATTAGTAACCTCTTGAGATGTTCCATAAATCGCACCCTCTATACTTTTAGAATAGCGGTAATATGTTAATGGAGTTGCAGCTTCCGCTATTTCAATATAATCTCTAAAATCGGGACATATTGTGTTTTCTACTAAAGATACCATTCCGTCAGTAATTTTATCTTTCATACTGAAATATTGATCTGGAGCAATATTTTGCCATAATTTCCCCATCTGTAAAGTTGTTAAAACGATTTGTGTCGTTCCAGAAGGAGAAACCTCATCGTAGATATGATTATAACACGCTGCAACCATGTATTTCGGTATTTCTAGTTTGGTGAAATTTTCAAAAGCTTCGTTCGCATTGAAAGAATGATTTATGAAAGTTTCATGAGCAGTAAAACCTAACTTTTTATAGGAAGCATTTAGGCCGAGATACACGGAAAATGCAGAAGGTCCTATTTGAGGTGAGAAAATCTTTTTCTTATAATCATTAGATACTTTTTCTTGAGGTAGCATCTTCATCGCTGTGCATATTGGATTTACGTTTGAAATTACAGCTTTGCTCAAATATATATCACCATTAAGAAGTTTTACACCTTTTGCTTTTCCATCTTTTACGATAATCTGATCTACTAAAGCATTAAATCTTATTTCACCGCCGCGTTCTTCAAACGATTTAACCATAGCAGTTGTTAATGAGTGCGATCTTCCAATTGGAAAAGCAGCCCCCCATTCTAAATAGAAAATTAGCATTGTTATATAAATATAAGCGTTTGATCTATCAGGTGGTAAACCTACATATCCCCATAGTTGGGAAATCAACGCTTTCAATTTCTCATCTTTAAAGAACTTGCTTAATAATTCTGCTAATGTAATACCAGAAATTCTTGGAATCCAGGGATGCTCTTTTAATATTTCGGCTGGTGAAAACTTACCCCCTTTAGAAGCAATGTATTTTATGCCTTTCAACACTGCTTTACACATATCCATGAACTTTTCAATACCCTCTTTTTCAGAAGGAAATAGCTCTATCATTTTTTCTGTATATTCTTCAAGCCCAAGAGGAATCGTAACGTCATAACCATCACTAAATATGCTACGATAAAATTCGGGGAC
>Ga0114921_10001521_pt1 | contig 10679 bp, 8 predicted proteins | sample BentaG_FD_87016 | JGI IMG/M metagenome (GOLD analysis project Ga0114921, IMG submission 87016) | Deep subsurface microbial communities from South Atlantic Ocean to uncover new lineages of life (NeLLi) - Benguela_00093 metaG | ecosystem: Environmental > Aquatic > Marine > Oceanic > Sediment ...
CTGGCATTTCTATTATTGATTCCTTTGAAATCAATGCTAGGGATAACATCCTCTATGGAAATAATATCGAAAACAATGTAAATGGAATATATTTCTCCGAAGCGAATTACAACGATGTTTTCAGGAATAACATTAAAGAGAACGACATTGGCATGATCGTAGAAGGACAAAGTGAACATAATCTTATCTATCACAACAAATTTATAGATAACGGGGTACAGGCATCGAATGAACACGCAGGGCTTAATAATTGGCATAATATCTATATGCTAGAGGGTAATTACTGGGATGATTACACAGGTGAGGATCTTGACCTTGATGGTATAGGAGACACACCATGGCCATGGCCAGATTTTGATGCGCATCCATTCATGGTAGAGGATGGCTGGGATATCTATACAACTGAAGAAGAAGAAATACTAAACGCGTTTTACGATCCCGACTCTAATCGTTTGGCTGGCGGTAATAACAATCCAGTTAATTCTACCGAAACGAGTTACTTAATTTTTGATATGAAACAATTATTTTCAGAGAGAGTACAACGGGAATTCTCTCCTCCCTATACAATGCAATTTTTGTTTTTTGGCACACGCGGCATGCAAGGTAGTATTTGGTATTTCGATGAGGTTGTTAGAGGGGAACCCGGCTATATCGAATTCTTTTATATCGTATTCGAGGAAAATTTTTTCCCTGATAATAATCTTCCTCTACGGACGTGGGGATTTCAAATGCAAATGACTTACTATAACGACGGAGTTCCGCAATCTGATACAACTGAAATGTATTACTTTGAATTAGTCTAATAACGGCTCATTAGAGCCTATTTTTTTTTATTTTTTAACATAAATTGGTTAACAGAATTGAGAAAAGAAAAGTTCAATATCCTACGTAGTTTTCAGTTTTTACTATTCCTTCCGGTATATTGAGCACTGTTGTTAGAATGGTCTTAATTGATTTAACCATAACGGGTGGCCCAGAACTAAACCAAATTCTGTCTGTTAAATCCAGAACTGACGATGAAATAAATTCAGCGTTAATAAATCCTTTTGGCCCGTCCCAACCCTCTTCTGGATCGGAGAGAATGTGAAAAATCTTAAAATTTTCTTCTGAAATTTGTTCTAACTCTTCTTTAAACGCAATGTTATTAGAGTCTCTATTGCCGTATAGCAATATTGTATCAACGTTAGAACGAGAGTCTAAAAGCCATTTTATGTTTGATCTAGCGGCCGTAATTCCTATTCCTCCAGAAACAAATACTATTTTTTTCGTCTCTTCAGTTATAGTAAATTGCCCTGAAACTGAAGCTATCTTTACAGTCGTTCCAATTTTTAATTGGTTTAACCTATTTTTGAACGGGCTATCACGAATACGAGTCGTAAATTCAATGAAGGGTTCAGAAGGAGAACTAGAGAACGAAAAATGATGCATTATACTACCTTTGAATTCAGCGGGGATATATACGAAAAAGAACTGTCCTGGGAGATAAGAAAGACTTTCAGGGGGATCAAATCTAAAACTTGTAATATCAGAGGTTCTTTCGATTTTATCTGTTAATTTAACATTCCATTCCGGCATTTTAATCAAATATTTATAATTTAATTCAAAAATACAGTAAATGAGTAGTTTCTTCTCCAAATTTAGATATATCTCTTCTGATACATAAAGTCAATCTTTAAAAGATTGATTAGGATATTGGACAATAATAAACCAGGAGCTATAGTTAATTGGAACAAGATTTAGTAAAAGATGGGAAGGAAGTCTATTAATCGGATTTTATTGCGCTTATACAATTTTAAAATTAGCAATGTTTCAAATTTAAACGACAATGCCGTTTATTTAAGATTGTAAATGAAATCACATTTTGGATGTGCTGTACATCTGAGATAACCCCCAGAGCTCCCCGATTTTAATTCTAATGCACTTCCACATTTTGGACAGAACACCTTTCTTTGACTCCATGTAGAGGATCGTTCGAGATTGCTAGTAAATCGACAGTCGGGATATCCCGTACATCCAAGAAACCTTCCGTATGTTCCCGTTCTAACCGTTACTGGTTTCCTACAATCTGGACAGAGAATTATGTCTTCTCGGTTCAAACTCAGCGCATAGTTACATCCTTTACACGAAATTTGTATTCCATTCCGGCTTTGATTTATAAAAAGATCATTTTTGCAATCAGGACAAGAAAGGACGAATTCGTGATCGTCAGTTTCTGGGTAGTAATTAAATGTACATTCAGGATATCCGCTACAACTTAAATACTTGTTAATTCTTCCAAAGCGTAGTTTTAACTTTTTATCACATATGGGACACGCAATCTTTGATTCTTCTGATAAATCATAAGTAAATTTACACTCAGGATAACCCGTACAACCTATAAATTTTCCATATTTCCCTTTTCGCTCGCGAAGTGGTTTACCACAATTCGGACAAGTAGTAGGAGGTTGAGTATCATTCATTGTCTTTTAGGATTTTTTAAAAAGTGATTTATAATTTGGTATCATATAAAAATATTCAAAATTATTTCATAAATCTTACTGCTTTCAATGGAATAAAAATTTCAGAAAAATCGTTACTTTTTAATAAGTACTTATCTATTTATATGTAAATACAAAAAAGTCTAGGGATTCATGTGAGCCTTAGTGATAATAAAATCTTAAAATTTTTAAGTAAGCTCAAGTCATCAATAGCCGATGAGAAAATTCCACCTAGGATTGAGAAAGCAATAAGGATGTATAAAAAAGAAACAAATCTCCTTTACATTGACAAAAATAACGAATCTTTCAATGCAGTTATTAAATCACAGTCCCATCCGGATAAACTAGAATACGCAGTAAAACTTTCTTCGAAGGGAAGGTTTTTTTGCGGTACTCAAAATCTTCGTCCTTGCGGTGGTCTGAGGGGAAAAATTTGTAAGCATATTATATTGGCGTTAGTTGCCGTTATAAAATCAGATCAAGGAACTATTGATGAGATGATAAAATGGGTTGACAGAACAAAGTTATATAAACCTTATTTAAATAAAGACGAAGCTACAGTAATATTTTTAAAATACTCAAATGCGTTGGCAGGTGTTATTGAATGGCGCCCCGTTGAAATATTACCTGAGGATTTCTTCGCTTTTTAATCAAGAAAGGTAGAGAAAAGTGTCACAAGAAGAGGATATAATAGAGAGTTTTCATATTTTAGACGTTATTAAAATCAAGTTAAATGAAATTATAATTAAAGGAATAGATAGCGTCAGTAATGAAAACAACTCCGAGCTCGTGGATTTAAAAGAAAGGCTAGAGGGGATGAATTTTACAACGCTGAGTGAGCTCTTAGAATCGTTTTTAGAAAAATTACATAAATTAACTCAAAAACCGGTTCCAATAAGTTTAAAAAAAGAGATATCAATCGATATTTTACGCATAATAGCGGTAACCAGAATGCTTGAAAAAATTATGACTTTAGAAAGCGTTAAAAAAACTTTAAAAGCAGAGGGTTAAAAATTTGAGTATTCAATTAGGAAATGTTGCTGCCCAAGTAAAGGATTACACCGAAAGTTTAGCCTATAGTGGATTGAATTTTGTTTCGAAAGAGAATATAAAGAAAATAGAATTTTTTTTGCAGAATACCTCTCAATTAAAAGCCTATCGTTTAGCTGTTTCATTAAGGTATTTACATATAGAATTGAAAAGATTTCTTAATAATCGCAAGGCGTTCAATATTGAACGATATGTTTTCTTTCTTAGTAACTGTTGGCTTTTAAGCCGAGCGTTTTCCACACAAAAGAGCTTAAAGGAAGAAAAACCTAGTATGTTTAATAGATTAATGGGAACACAGTTAGAGCCTGAGATAAAAAGTAAGTTAATTCTCAAGGTTGTTGGAACAGAAAAAATCCATTTAGAAGGAAGTATCGTTGGATTTGTGTTTTATTTTCTTTCATTGTTTGGAAAAACAAGAGGAAAAATATTGAAATGGAATTTAATGCACTCGTACACTTCGGGGGCGACAGCAGAGGCTTTGTTCCACCTTGATCTACCTAATTCAGACCCTTCATGCACGGTTAAGTCTATTCTTTTAAATTACATTGAAGCGGACAAAATACCATATGTTGAGAAAGACGATCTTATATTCTTAGGGAAAAATCCCAATTCAAAAATATATATTGATGAAGAATCGTCGGAAGATACACATGTTTCCATCTCAAAGTTAGATAAATTCTATTATAATTCCAAAGAAATACATCAGAAGATTGTTAATGATTACGATGTAACTCCTTTTGACTTACCTGTAAGTTTTCTGGGTTATCTTTATGTAAAAGAGGTAAATGTGATTGATTTTCGTAAAGAAGGCCAAGAAGGAGACACGACTCCGACGATTGTTTATGAACTTACCCATAAGGAAGATTATTCGCTGATTATCAGAATTTCTGAGAAGAAGGGTAATTTAAAACTAATTGAAGAATTTAAGAAGTTAAAGGGGAAGCGGAAACCAATTGATGGTATTTTTTGTAAATTATTCCTAGAAAATGGGCAACTTAGTTTATATCCTCTTGGTATTGTTTCTGGTAATCAAATTTCATATCCAAATCTATCAAAAAGTGGTCAAAGTAATAGAGAATTATTAAAGACAATATATAAAATTAAATAAAATTAAAATTTAAAAAAAAAGGTTATATTTATGGCAAAAAAAAAAACTCCACAAAAAACACCTGCATCTAAAACGGCTACAGCAAAAATAAAGACCCCACAGAAAACACCCGCATCTAAAACGACTACGGCAAAAAAGACAACGTCTCCAAAAATTAAGAAGATTACGCTTGGATCTGATCAAAAACTCAATAGTAAACAAATCGAAAAAATTCGCTTTCCCGTCGAAGAATTACACGTAGAAGAATTAATGGCATTAGTTCAAAATGATACTTATCCAAAACCACCTAATTGGAAATTATCGCCAAAGATGGTTGAATTGTTTATTACTGGCTCGGATGAGGAATTCAAAGTAAAAGTTAATGGTTCTGAGAAAAAAATTAAAATCACCACGAAATTCTACGGACAGCGTGATCTGATTCAAAAATCGATTGTGACATTAGCCAGTGAAAGAGGTCTTATGCTGATTGGGGAGCCCGGAACTGCGAAGTCTTGGCTTTCAGAACATCTTGCGGCTGCAATTTGCGGTAAAAGTACCTATTTAATTCAAGGAACGGCAGGAACTACCGAGGATCAAATTAGATATTCTTGGAATTACGCTTTACTCGTTTCAGAGGGTCCTAGTCCAGAAGCATTAGTACCGTCTCCAACAATAAATGCCATGAGGGAAGGTAAAATACTACGATTTGAAGAATTAACACGCTGTCCGCAAGAAATTCAAGATAGTATGATATCAATTTTATCCGAAAAAGTCGTCCCAATTGCTGAATTAGGCTCTGAACATCTGGTGTACGGAATTCCAGGATTCAACGTAATCGCAAGTGCTAACGATAGAGATCGAGGTGTAAACGAGATGAGTGCGGCACTGAAACGTCGCTTTAACTTTATTTACATTCCAGTTATTCAAGATAAAAACTTAGAACGCAAGATCGTGACACAGCGAACCGATGCCTTACTAAAAAAGATAGGCTTTAAAATTCAGATTCCAGAAGATACGTTAGATTTGTTAATTACCGTGTTTCAAGAATTAAGAACAGGACGGAGCACGAGTGGGGGGCGATTTACTCCCATATCGACGGTAATGTCGACTTCGGAAGAGATTTCATTACTCCTTGATAGTGCAATATACGCAAAATTCTTTGGTAAATCAGAAATTCAACCTAAGCATATTGCTATGAACTTAATAGATGCAATTGTCAAAGACGATAAAGAAAATCTTCCCAAATTAAGAGAGTATTTCAATATGGTCGCAAGAATGAGAGCAAACAAATCATCTACCTGGAAAGAGTTTGCTAATGCCTTTAAAAATCAAGTAAGATAAATAACGTTCAATAGCACCCATGAGTGATACTTATTTAAACGCCGCTACCCTCAAAAAGATACTTTTTGAGATAGGAACATCTTTGGGTATTGATAATTCAATTATTGATTCGAAAGTTTCAGATGTAATGCAATCTGAGGTTAAGTTTTTACCGATTCGTCATCATTCACCAGGTTCTACCATTTTAGTTCAAAGATGGATTGAGAAATATAAGCCTAAATTAATATTGGTGGAAGGCCCAGTTTTAGCGGATGATTTAATAAAATACTTGATTGACAAGAAGACTATCCCTCCAGTTGCGATTCTTTCGCTTTATGCAGATAGAAATAATACTTTTGGTTTAAATGGAATCCTTAGTCCCGATAGTTCAGTCCCTGCTAAATTTGAGGCACATTATCCATTTGTTTCATATTCTCCTGAATATGTTGCGCTCTCTGAAGCTATTAAAAGAAAAATTCCAATTCACTTTATCGATTTACCTCTTACAGGGTTAATCTCTTACCAAACAGCAAGTTTGAAGGATCCAACTAAGGATCCAGAGCTTTTTAAGATGCAAGGGGAATCGATTTATACTTTAAGCGCTTTTTATAAGAGATTTGCTCAAGTTTTTGATTTTGAAGATTTTACTGAATCTTGGGAGACTTTATTTGAAATTGGTGCCAGTAAATTTGATATTGATCAATTAAGGGAAAGCATGTTACTATTTTGTGCTTACCTACGGCAAACTATTGATGACAAATTACTTAAGGCAAATGGTACTCTCGCAAGAGAATCGTATATGAAATATAACATCAACAATTATATTAAAAAGTATAAAGTGAAGGAAAAAGACGTATTAGTCATAACCGGTGGGATACATTCTATTGAGTTAATAAATAGTACTCCTCAAAATTTTAGCTACCCAACAAAACAGTTGATTAACTCATTAGTTCCTTTTTCTTATTATCGAATTAGTCAAAAATCAGGCTATATGTCCGGGAATCAGGCACCTCAATTTTATGACATGATATGGCGAAAATTTACCTCCAATCTCGAACATACGTACGAAGCTGTCGCGTTAGATTTTATTACCGACGTTTTCAAAGAGGCTAGATTAAAAGGAAATTCCGTTTCAATATCCGATTCTATCAATTCCTTTCAGGGAGCCAAGATGCTTGCTATGTTACGGCGGCGAGAAGAACCAGACCTCAAAGATATTATTGATTCTATCTATATGGTTCTTATTAAGGGAAATCCAGAAATAGAGGGAAAATATTTAGAATCCTTAATTCAAGACAAATCGATAGGTTACAAAGTAGGGAAAATAACGCCAAATATGGGTAAATTACCTCTTCAAAAAGATTTTTATCTTCAATTAGAAAACCATGGTATTAAACCCGAGGAAAAAAAACAAACTAAAAATTTAAATTTGCGTGAAGAAGCAGAATCCAAGATTTCTCAATTGTTTTGGAAAATTAAATTCTTAGGGATAAATTATGCTGTGCGTTTGGGAGGCCCAGATGTCTTGAAAGGGATTACCGGGACGTTCACTGAAAAATGGAGCTTAAAGTGGAACCCCAAAATTGATGTGAAGCTAGTTGAATTGAGTACGTATGGATCAACCTTGGAAGAGGCAAGTAAGAACAAGCTGGTTGAAGAAACTAAAAAAAATATTAAAAATTTTAACCTAATCACGAATTTATTATTTCAAAGTCTCTCAATGGGCTATATTGATCATTTTCAAGATTTATATGATGAGTGTTTAAACTCACTTGAAGAAGATAACCAATTCTTGAGTTTAACAGAAGGTTTCTTTAATTTGATAATGATTTTCCAGTTTATGGCAATGATGGATAGCCAGAAAGCAAATTTAGTACTCATGGAAAAATTGATTCATAGGAGCTACTATACTTGTTGTTTTGCTATACCCAATTTTGCAAATCCTCCAGAAGCAGATGAGGTAATTTACATTGATGCGATGAAAATGCTAGGAAATACCATAATTTCTATACAAAATATCGATATCGATTTTACGGTATATGTTGAAAGCATTAAGACTTGTAGTGAAAATACAAATAACGAATTTATTAAGGGGGGCACCATCGGAATTCTATATTTATTGAATTACTTGACCGTTTCTGAGATCGAAACCATAATTTATGATTATCTCAATAGCGTTGACTCAATAAAAGTAAAAATTGGCGAACTTATTCATGGACTCATCTATGTATGTCAAATAAAAATATTAATTAATCAAGAAATTGTCAAGTTATTGGCCGAAGTTGTTGGAACCGTAGATTGGGACGTTTTCTCTGCAATTTTACCCGCACTGAGAAAAAGCTTCTCTGAGCTTCACCTAACAGAATACGAAATATTCTTGGAGAAGCTTGCAGAGCATTATGGTCTTATAGAAAAAAAACATGTAGAATTAAAAGAAATTATTGAAGAAGACATTAAAGACTTCTTTAAGGCCGTAGACGAGAAACTTCGCAAAATATTCGAAGAATGGTTTGGAAAGGTGTGATTAGATTGGGTTCTAAACAAATTTTTGATGAAGAAAGGATCACAAGCTTACCGGAAGATAAAAGGGAGGCAATGGATAGATGGAGATTGATTTTGGGAAAAAAAGCAGAAGATCACGATATAAATTTTTCAGATGAAGAACCACCTGATCAGGAAGACGAGGGAGAACAAGACGAAGAGGAGGATGAAGATGAGGACGAAGGAGAAGGTGGAGAAGGTGAGGGCGAAGAAGGGGACGAAGGAGAAGGTGGAGAAGGTGAGGGCGAAGAAGGGGACGAAGGAGAAGGTGGAGAAGGTGAGAGCGAAGAAGAGGACGAAGGAGAAGGTGGAGAAAGTGAGAGTGAAGAAGACGGTGAAGACGAAGGTGAGGAAGGTGAAGATGGAGAAGAAGGAAAGGGAAAGGGCGGTAAAAAGGGAAGAGGAAAAACAGGTAAAGGTGCTGGAAAGGGTGCTGGAACAGGAAAAGGTAGAGATGGTAAAAGTAAGGGTGTGGGAGGTAAATCGAGGATACCTCGGCAGACAGGTTTTAACAAAGATAAACTAATGCAAATGGATGAAACTTTAGACTTAGTTTACGGAGAAACACAAGACCAGAGAAGGACTGCCGGTTTAGGACCATCAAATCTCTCAATTCCAGATTGGATTGAAAATGTAAAGGATTTTTTCCCAACAGATGCGAAAGAAGTATTAGAAAAAGATCTGATCGAACGATCAGACATAAAAGATATTATTGCAAATCCTGAATTGTTTGAAAAGGTTGAGCCAAGTTTAGAAATGGTCAAAACAATTATTAGTTTAAAAAATCTGCTTCCTAATGAAGTTAAGGATGTTGCACGTAATGTTGTCAGAAAAGTGGTCGAAAATTTAAAGGATAAATTTAAGGATGATGTTGAAAGACACATAATTGGAGCTATCAAGCGCGACATGCACACTCCCATCAAAGTTTTCCGAAATATTGACTGGAAGGATAGTATCCGTCGAAATTTAAAACATTACGACCCTAAGACGAAAAAAGTAATTATGGCCGAACCTCGGTTTTACTGCGCCGAAAAAAAGAAGAAACCGTGGCAAATAGTAATTCTAATAGACGAAAGCGGTTCCATGACAAATTCAATAATATATTCGGTAGTAATTGCATCGATTTTTGCAACCCTTCCCGCAGTCCATACCAATCTTATTATTTTTGATACGCAAGTTGTAGATCTTTCCGATAAGATTGACGATCCCGTTGAAGTTCTAATGACTGTCCAATTAGGAGGCGGGACTAATATTGCTAGAGCTGTACAGTATGGCCAATCATTAATTAAGAATCCTAAAAAAACAATTATGGTAATTATTAGCGATTTTTATGAAGGAGGAGGATACGCTCGATTAACTAACACACTCAAGAAGGTACTAGAAGGCCAAACAAAAATCCTTGGAATAGCCGCTTTAGATTACAATAACGAACCCATGTTTGATCGAAAATATGCTAAATTCATGAATACTCTGGGAATCGACGTACTAGCGTCTACACCTAACAACCTTCCTGAGATTATCGCAAACCTCATGCAATAAAAAAATTTAAAAATAAATATTTATTAAAAGGCCATGACGTCTTCCGGCAATAATACAACAGGACGCCACTCAATCTCTTGAATGTGTGTCGAAATCGTTATCGGCATGTCTTTTACGTGATGCGGTAAATTATAACCTGTATTGATTGAAGGTCTGAAAATGCCGAGCATGCATTTAATTTGAGGATCCCCGTCCTCTAAAGCTTTAAAAATTGCCTTATTTTGGGTTCTTGGGACATACCCCATTTGTTTCCCGTCCAACCAAATACCAACCGCTTTATCATCGTATGGATTCTGTGGCTCAGGTATTAATTCCAACTCTGTCATGGCGTCTTGCTTGTATATCGTTTTTCCACTTTCTTGAAACCTTATACCTTTGATTGAAGAATAATAAACCGTGCCATGTGATAATTCTGTGAGCGTCTCAAGTTGCAATTTGTTATAATTATCTAGAAGATCTTCTTTACTTGGGAACCCTTTATCGTTACCAAGTTTCCAAGTTCCATTTTGTCCCTTCGAGACTTGAAGCGTTTTATTCCAGAATTTAGCCCAACAATTTTCTAATTCTATAACTTTCCCCAAAAAAGCCCCCATTTCTCTAATTTCTTCATTGAAAGCTGTAAATGAAATAACACCCGTATCGTCACCGATCAAAAAATCTCGAAC
>Ga0114921_10001522_pt1 | contig 10674 bp, 10 predicted proteins | sample BentaG_FD_87016 | JGI IMG/M metagenome (GOLD analysis project Ga0114921, IMG submission 87016) | Deep subsurface microbial communities from South Atlantic Ocean to uncover new lineages of life (NeLLi) - Benguela_00093 metaG | ecosystem: Environmental > Aquatic > Marine > Oceanic > Sediment ...
AAAAGATATAGGTGGGTCTTCAGACCCTAGCCCAGCGCATGGGTTTTAATATGGAATTTTAGGTATTTATTACTTAGGTAATTCTTACAAAACTTAGTAAAGGAGAAGGGTAATGACAAAGTATACTGAAGCTGAGTTGTTAGCGATGACCCCTAAGGAATTCCGCAATATTGTTAGAAGAGGGGAGTGGGTAGGTTCTACTTATGGCATGTGTCGTGGGTACGCAGTGACAGATATTGTTGCTATTCCCAAGGAGTATGCCTATGATTTTCTCATATTTTGCCATCGTAACCCGCTAACCTGTCCCGTAGTTGATATAACCGATGTGGGGTCGCCACATCCCCCCCTATTAGCGCCAGATGCTGATTTGCGCACTGACCTACCTAGATATATGGTTTACAAAGACGGCCAAATTGTAGATGAGCCTACGGATATTAAGAAATACTGGCGGGATGACCTGGTTACCTTTATGCTAGGCGTAGCCGGCACTTTTAACCCGGCTTTAAAGGCGGCCAACTTAAATTTCCGAACCCTTGGAGCATATATTTCAAGTATTCCCTGTATTCCAGTTGGACCGTTTCATGGTAATATAGCCGTAGGGTGCCGAGTGTTTGAAACCACTCATGACGCTGTCCGCGCTACTCAGGTAGTGTCTCGGCACCCCCTGTTCCATGGACCACCCATTCATGTTGGAGACCCGGCCGCTATTGGCATAAAGGATATGTCTCAACCAGACCTGTTGGAACATAGGGACGTGGCACCTCTGCAGCCGAGTGAAATTGCACTGTTCTGGCCAAGCTTTGCCACAATAAGGAATATAGTAGCGGTTAAGGCAAAGTTACCCCTTATGATTGTTGATTACCCCCTGCACAATTTCATCAGTGATAAATTAGCTGAGGAGTTAGCCATTCTATGACTTTTCAAGAGGAGAAGAGCGGTATGGTGTCAACACCAAAGAAGAAAAGAGACCCCTACATTTTACAGATTGCCTCTACTGTGGTTGGCAAGACGATAACAAGAGAGCTCAAAGGCCAAATAGTCGCTGTGTCAGGTCGTTCCTTTGATGAGCGCGGATTTAGTCTGATTCCGCAGCCAACCCGAGTGTTATGTAAGAATGAAATTCATGAGTTAGTGACCACCGACGAAGTAGATGCTGGGCCGAATAAGACCATAGGTAGGGCGGGCGCGATCGGTTTTTTTGAAGTAACTCAGGGAAGCTATGTAATTGTGGGTGACTCGGTATCCATAAGGGGCAAGGATATAGGCAAGCTTGCTGGATTTGATGAGACTCATCTTCCGAATCATTTAAACATCGTAGTTCTTTCGCCTAAGAGGGTCTCAGGTCTTGAGGTAGGTTTTCATATCGGTGATAGAGTAAGTATCGGGAGCCGGTCATGAGGCTAGAGGAGGATTTAATAAATGGTAGTCGATAAGTATGCTGAACTCACTCAACTTCGCCGTGAAGCGCTTCTGCGAGCCATTGGATATACTCATGAAGACTTGCAGAGGCCATGGGTTGCGGTTGCACATGCTTGGGCAGGAGATGTAGGGCCTGGTCAGTTCCATCTAAAAAACGTAGCTGAAGCGGCGAAGGCTGGTGTGCTCTCATCTGGAGGGACACCAGCCGAGTTTATCGTGCCCGGGATCTGTGCTTCGTCCAGTGGCGGTAGAGAGCGTTTCATGTACAAGTTTCCATACCGAGACTTTGCTTCGGCAATGGTGGAGATAATGCTCAACCTCTACGACTTTGATGGTGCGGTACTCATCCCTTCCTGCGACGATGTTGTTCCAGCATACCTGATGGCGGCTGCTAGATCAAACATCCCCTCCATCATCGTTACCGGAGGATATATGGAGCCTGGGTTGTATAGAGGCAAAACAATCTCTAACAGTGCTGTCCAAGTAGGCTATGGAGAGTATCAGGTTGGCAAGATTACAAAGGACACCTTGATGGAGTATGTGGATTGTGTCTGCCCTAGTCCGGGACAGTGCACCAAGATGGCCACAGCCAACACCATGTGTAGTGCAACAGAAGCCATGGGAATGTCTCTTCCTGGGAATACTACTGTTGTAGCTACAGGTGGCAAACTGCTGGGTATTGCAAAGGATGCCGGTAGACAGGTCATGTCCCTAATCAAGGATGGAATCAAACCCTCAGATATCATGACTAAGGATGCCTTTGAGAATGCCATGAGAGTCGTGCTAGCTGTAGGCGGTTCAATGAACGCACTGATACACATACCGGCTGTAGCGAGACAGTTGAACATGGAGCTAGATTTATCGTTATGGGATGAGTTGAGCAGGGTTACACCATTTATATGCAAGGTCAGCCCCAACCTCTCAGAGTACACTTTAAAGGACTTTGAAGGTGTGGGCGGGATTAAGGCTGTTATGAAAGAATTGAAGCCCCTCCTACACCTAGATGCATTAACTGTCACTGGCAGGTCAATAGGCGAAAATATCGAAGATGCCCTTGGTGCAGATGGAGAGATCATTCGCCCCCTGAGCAATCCCTTTTCAAATGAGGGCGGGTTAGTGGTCTTAAAGGGTAATCTGGCTCTTGAAGGAGCTGTGGCGAAAAAGAGTGCCATCCCCAAACCCATGATGCAGCATAAAGGCCCAGCGCGGGTCTTCGAGTTTGAAGAGGATGCAATTGAAGAGGTGCTGAATAGAAAGATCAAGGCTGGGGATGTGATTGTGATAAGGTATCAGGGCCCCAAAGGTGCCCCCGGCGTTCATGAGGTACTCAACGTCATGCGTCTTGTGATGGGCATAGGATTGGGTGAATCTGTTGCCGTCTTGACTGATGGGAGATTCTCTGGAGGTGACTATGGTGCTGCGATAGGTCATATTTCACCTGAGGCATTTGATGGGGGCCCAATAGCTGCTGTAAGAGATGGAGATGAAGTAGAGATAGACATCCCCAATCGCCGATTGAACCTGAATATCTCAGAGGAAGAGCTAAGGGAAAGGTTGAGGAGTTGGAGTCCTCCGAAGCGGGAGTGGCAAGGTGCCATGGGCATTTATGCACGGCTGTCCAGTTCGATGGCTAGAGGAGCTACAATCTTTTAGCTGGAGTACAATCACCTAAGGCTGTCTTGAAGACTAACCTGGCAATTGGATGGTTTGGAAAGGGCTTGACAATTTTCCTACTCTGTGATATTAGTACTACAGATAGGTTGAAAGGGTGCTGACGAGCCAAGAAGCTAGAGAAGGAAGATACATAAAACTTAGGTAATTCTTACAAAACTTAGTAAAGGAGAGGTTAATGACCGGCCATACTGAAGTTCGGCTCTTAACGATGACTCCGAAGGAATTCACCAGCAAGTATACTGAAGCTGATTTGTTAGCGATGACCCCTAGGGAATTCCGCAATATTGTTAGAAAAGGTGAGTGGATAGGTTCTACTCATGGCCTAGGTCGTGGGTATGCAGTGACAGATATTGTTACTATTCCCAAGGAGTATGCCTATGATTTTCTCATATTTTGCCATCGTAACCCACTAACCTGCCCCGTAGTTGATATAACTGATGTGGGGTCACCACACCCCCCCCTATTAGCACCAGATGCTGATTTGCGGACCGACCTACCTAGATATATCGTTTACAAAGACGGCCAAATTGTAGACGAGCCTACGGACATTAGGAAATACTGGCGGGATGACCTGGTTACCTTTCTGCTAGGCGAAGCCGGTAGCTTTCAATGGTCCTGGAAGATGGCAAATATACCATTCCACAGTGAGGGAACATTTTCTACAAATATTCCCCTTATTCCATCTGGACCGTTCAAAGGTAATGTAGTTGTCTTATGCAGGTTGTTTATTAGTGCTGATGACCTTGTTCGAGCTATTCAGATAGCCTCTCGGCACCCCCTTTTCCACGGACCACCTATTCATATCGGAGACCCGGCTGCTATTGGCATAAAGGATTTGTCTAAACCAAACGTGATGCATCCGGGTGGTAAAGTTACCCCCAGAAAGCCTCGCGAAGGTGAAATTGCTGCGTTCTGGCCCTGCTTTGGAACAATACGTAGTCTAGCTTTTAAGGCAAAGTTACCCCTTATGATTGTTGATTACCCTCTGCACAATTTCATCAGTGATAAATTAGCTGAGGAGTTAGCCATTCTGTAGCGTTTGTAACAAGTGTTAATTCTAATCTGAAGCCAAGTTTTAGACTAAATAGAAACTTAGTAAAGGAGAAGGGTAATGACAAAGTATACTGAAGCTGAGCTGTTAGCGATGACCCCAAAGGAATTCCGCAACATGGTTAGAAGAGGTGAGTGGACAGGTCAGACTTGGGGCGTGTGTCGTGGATACGCCAAAACAGACTTGGTTATTGTTCCCAAAGAATATGCCTACGATTACATTGTATTTGGTCATCGTAACCCGCGAGCCTGCTCTATAGTTGATATGACTGAACCAGGTTCACCCCACCCTCCACGACTAGCGCCAGATGCTGATTTGCGCACTGACCTGCCTAGATATATGGTTTACAAAGACGGCCAAATTGTAGACGAGCCTACGGATGTTAAGAAATACTGGCGGGATGACCTGGTTGCCTTTCTGATGGGTTGTAGTGCCACTATGGATTGGGCCTTAGAGGCCGCAAACGTACAGTACCGAGGTAATGGAGTATTTTCTACCAATATTCCTTGCACTCCGGCCGGACCGTTCCATGGTAACCTAGTTGTTTCCTGCCGACTGTTTAAAACTGCTCATGACGCTGTTCGAGCTGTCCAAATATCATCCCGACACCTCCTGTTCCATGGACCACCTATTCATATTGGAGACCCAGCTGCTATTGGCATAAAGGATTTGTCTAAACCAGACCACATACCTCCATGGGGAGGGCTTACCCCAAGAAAACCTCTTGAAGGTGAAGTTGCTATGTTCTGGCCTTGCAGTGGAACAAATCGGCTCGTAGCTGTTGAAGCTAAATTACCCCTTATGATTGTTGATCACCTACGGTGCATGTTGATGACTGATAAGCTTAGTGAAGAGTTGGCCATCCTATAGTATTCTCAAAAGGCTGAGAATTTTTAAGGAGGTTTTAAGGCAAGAAGCGGTAGTAGTAAGAATAATAGCAAGTGGCATCCTTGGTAAATATTTTGAAAAAGGTGCTGATAAATTGCTACCGATGGTGTATATTAGATATATGTTGACAAAGATTTATATTGTGTTATCATAAGGAAAACAAAAGAAGGGGGTTAGAAATGAGCTAGTTAGATTGAGTATCCAGAGGTGACAAAATTATTGAGAGGAGGATGTTAAGACAATGAAGAAACTATTAGTGTTAATTGGTAGTATCTGCCTGGCCGTGATGTTAGTGGTATCAGTTATGGCAGGCTGTGCCGCACCAACTCCAACTCCAACGCCAACACCTGAAAAGGAAAAAACCCTCCTGATTGCTGGGTGTGGTATAGGGGGTGCCTTTTATCCTTATTCTACTGGCCTAATGACAATGATCAACGACTTTGTGCCAGGCTATAGGGCGATTGCCCAGGTGACTGGGTGTAGTGGAGAGAATGTTCGTTTGATTGATTCTAAGAAAGTAGATGTGGCCTTCATTGGTGGTGGCACGGCTTTGCAAGGTTTTAAGGCGATGGGAAAGTTCGAGAAGACACACTCCCTGGCTCTCCTTAGCCGCTTAGCCGGGTCCTATGGGTTCTGGATGACCGGAGACCCCAATATTAAGACTCTGGACGACCTAAAGGGAAAAAGAATTGCTATAGGTGACCCAGGTTCTGGCACTGCTATCAGGGGTTTCGCAACCTTGGAGGCCATAGGGTTCACCGAAAACGATTTTAATCCAATCCACCTGAATGAACAAGCGGCAGCGGACGCCATTAAGGATGGCACGGTAGATGCATGGTTTTGCAGCGCTTCTACGACGCAAGCTTCTATTGTAAACCTCACGACTTCCAAGAAAACCTACTTTATTTCCCAGGAAAAGTATATAAAGGCAATAGCCGACCATTATGTGGAGACAGGCGACCTAGCTGCACCCCATGTGTTGCCTGCGGGTACGTATAAGGGTATGGATGCGGATTATACCACACTCATCACGCCTCAGGTAATATGTGTCCACCCGGATATGGATGAGGAGCTAGTCTATGCAATCACAAAGGCTCTGTGGGAACATATGGATTTAATGCACAAGATCCACGCCGGATGTAAAGAGTGGAAAATAGAGTATAATGCCGAACCTATGCCAATACCCATGCACCCAGGTGCTGAGAGGTACTATAAAGAAGTCGGGACTATCCAGTAGGGGATAGGGCGAGTAATAGAATGATGGAGGGTGCTAGAGAACTTCAAACCCTTTACTTACTATTTACTATCAGCACTCTTCCTAATCTAGAAGTAGTGTATGGCTGGTGAAACAACGTTTCTTTAGCTATACCAGACTCACAAGGGGGAATATTATACTCCTATTAGCTATAATATTCCCCCTTTTTGTTACACTTCTCGTCACTTATAGGCCACTCTCTCTTTATCCAGAAAGGGCATCAGTTTTTATCTTCGTCCTGGTATTAACCTTTTTGCTTTACCCGCTGCATCACCGTAGAGCAGCACCTAGAACAATCTACTCGATTATCGACTTGATCTTAATGGTAGCGGCTATAGTTAGTGGGATGCACCTGATTTTAGACTGGCCATATATTGTGGACAACATGGGCATGCCTAGGCCCATCGATATAGGCATGGGGATTACGGCCATCTTAGTCACACTAGAGGCTGTTAGGAGAACAATATGGCAAATCGTTCCTGTTTGCCTGCTAGTCTTGGCTTATGCGGTGTTTGGACAACATTTGAGTGGCATTATGATGTCCGCACCCTTCGATATAGATAGGGTCATAACGCAAATCTACCTCACGAACCAAGGCCTCTTCGGGATAGTGTTAGGCGTAGTCATTAAGTATATTATTCCATTCCTGATTATGGGCGCTATGTTGAAGGCAATGGGAGCCATGGACGTACTGACTGACTTCGTTAACATCTTGGTGGGGAGGACCACAGGGGGACCAGCTAAGCTTGCGGTTGTCACTAGCGGTATGTTCGGGATGATGTCCGGAAGTTCGGTTGCCAACGTGGCCTTTACTGGTACTTTTACCATCCCGCTTATGAAGAGATACGGGTATAAACCTGAATTCGCAGGTGCCGTTGAGGCTTGCGCTTCAAACGGAGGGCAACTAATGCCGCCCATAATGGGCACCTCTGCTTTTATTATGGCTGACTTCATTGGCGTGCCTTACCTTAATATCATGCTAGCCGGATTCATACCAGCAGTCCTCTTTTATATAGCCATATTTTTGAGAGTACACTATAAGGCCAAACAGGAAGGATTGACAAGGCCCACAGAGGATATTGTTGGCAGGATAGCAGGTTTTCGGAAAATCGCGCCGAGGTTAATTCCCCTGGTCGTAATCTTTGTCATTTTAATGTATGGGTTGTTTACATGGACTCCTACAATGGCAGCTGTGGTTACGATAGGGGCCATGATACCAATCAGCTTCTTTAGACGCGAATCTCGATTGACACCTGCGAAAATCGTAGCCGGACTAAAAGACGCCACAAACAGTATCATGCCCATCGGTGCTACTTGTATTGCCATGGGTTTAATTGTTGGCATCACAGGGCTAACCGGACTCGGTCTAAAGGTTTCCGAATTAATGATCATTGCCGCTGGTCAAAGTTTGGTTCTTGTGCTGCTAGTCACATTTGTGGCTTGTGTCATCTTTGGTATGGGATTAGCTAGTGCTGCCGTCTACATTTTTGTAGCCATCATGCTAGCCCCCGCCTTAATGAACCTCGGTTTACCCATGCTGGTGGCTCACTTCTTCGTCTTTTACTTTGCCCAATTGTCGTGCATCACACCCCCCGTCTGTCTATGCTCTTACGCTGCATCCAGCATAGCGAAGTCAAACGCTATGAAGACTGCCTTTTTGGCTGTTTCCATAGGCATTATGGGTTTTGTGGTGCCTTTCCTTTTTGTATTTCATACGGAGTTGCTTCTCGAAGGAAGTTTAGTGTCAAGCGTGATATCTTTCTTGTTCATGGTTATCGGGCTTGTAGCTCTTGTTTTTGGACTTGGGGGTTATCTAAATCGACGGCTTAGCCTATTGGAACGGGCTGTATTTCTTGTATTAGCCGCTGTATTATTTGTCCAGTGGAACTATGTTATTAGCATATTTGGCTTGGCTCTGATAGGGGTAATGATTTTCATCTCTATACTTATCAAAAGGCGAAGCCCAACATTGTCTAATAAGAATTAAATGGGTTTCCCAGGTTTGAGTGGAATTGAAACTACGGCACCCTCCCGCTCAGTGGGGAGCTACGTTCCGATTATTCCACATAGGGGTTCTGGCAAGGATGGTACGATTCAATGCCGGGGGAAGTTAGGCTCTGAATTTAGCACCCAGGAAGGTTATGAAGCTATATTTGCAATATAGCTGTTGAGATTGAGTTAATCGCCGTGGTATGATTTAAATCAGCTGCCAGTAAAAAATATAAGGAGGCGTAATTAGATGGGCACTAGACAATTGAAGATGGACTTATATAGAAGGTTGGGTGACCAGCAAAGTAGAATGCTGGCTGAAATTGCGAAAATTCCACAACAGATAGGAATTCCAAGCGAGCTTAAAGGGAAAATGGGTTTATCAGGCACGATTTCGGGCACCCCAGGGCCGCGTCGGAAGGACATACGTGAAGCTTGTGAGAAAGCAGCCAGAGAAGTACCTCGTTTGCCAAGCTTAGTAGAAGAATTAAGGCGTTTAGTTAAAGAAGGTTATGGTGACGAGTATGATGCTGTAGCTTGTAGTACCTGCGAGGCTGCGCTATGGATTGCTTTTGATACCCTGTGTTGCCCTCCCATGGGTAAGGGAGATGCTTATCAAAGTTTCTACATTGCTCCATACGAAAGGCACTTACATCATCACGGCGCTTACGGGAGGCCTTTCCCACCAAAATACAAGGATATATTTGCTGACCACGGAGTTACTGCAGGAGAGATGGGAATACTGGGCAAAAGACAAGGTAACCTCTCTACAGTAGTAGTTCCTCTGGTAGGGGCAAAATACGACTGCCATGGCATAAAGTATTATCCCTGCCCTCTGATGATGCATGTTGACCCGCAAAAAAGCTATGAGCGAATAGCCAAGGTTGCGGCTCGCCATGCCCTCTCACTCACGGCTATCACTTCACTAGGTTACGATACCCCGGGATATGGATATGGTGATAAAGATGAGGACGGAACTCCCAAAATGCAGAAGCTACACGCTCAAATAGCAAGGGAATATAATATTCCTTACATTGTTGATAATGCTGCGGGTGTGCCTTTCGTAGGAACTGATATTCGCAAGATAGGGGCTGACATTATGATGTATAGCGCAGACAAAAGGATTGGGGCACCAATAGGTGGCCTAATAATTGGCAAGGAAGAAATTATTGTTCCTCTCCAGCGGGCACTTGGTATGCACAGTAGCCGAAGTGGCACCCCTGCTTATGGAAAAGCTGCCTATGTAGGTTGTGACCCTGGGTTGGAATCATTGGCTGGTCTAATTGTAGCACTCAAGGCTTTAAAAGAAAGACCTGAGGTAGTAACAAATGCTGCTGATGCTACCTACAATATTGTGCTAGAAGAAATAAAACATCTTGACCCAGAGGTAAGCAAAGGTTTTATAGTGACCAAGTCTTATGATACTCCAGGTGTAGAGATAAATTATGAGAATAGTTGGTCCGAAGAGAGAACTGGCTTTCCTATCTTTTCTGTAGAAGACCTCTATGCAGGAACGGATATGCTGATAAGGAGCCAACAAGTCATGGGAATTATAGCTTGCGTAACGTATGACGGGAATATCCGCATCACTCCAGGGCAAGGTACAACGGATGACGATGGTGAATTGATTGAAGACAGGATGCGTTGGTGCGTGCGAGCACTTTTTAAGGCGATGGAAGTCATATGGAAATTCTGGTTGGGTTGATGTGTCTATTAAATAAATAAACATGAAAGGGAGGCGTTCTGTGATGGACTTGGCCTATGATTTAGCTGGTAACGCAGCTAGGGTCAGGTTTGATGATCTACCTGAAGATACAGTCGAGATTACCAAGAAGTTCATCTTAGATACTCTAGCAACCACGATAGCAGGCGAAGAAAGTGAGGGTGGTTGTCGATCAGGAGCCCATCGCTAAAGGTTTAACCCCAGGTGTGGCAGACATGAGAGCCAAAGATGGTAGGGTATATTCTGAGCGTGTGGACATCCTCAGAGGAGATCCTAGAAAACCATTGAGTATGGAGGAGGTTGCACTGAAGTTTCAGAGGTGTCTGCATTCTCTACAAAGCCTATGTCACAGAAAAATATCGATTCCATTTACGTGATGGTTAGAAATTTGGAAACTGCTCCTGATATGTTTCAGGTAGTTAGAGTAATTACTTAATACCTGGTGAACGGAGTACAATAGGAATTGATGAAGGAGGTCAAAGAAGACCTGTAGCTTGTTTTGCTTTGCAGGAATGTGGTGAAAAGGTTCCTAGCCATTTTTATTGTGGCAATAGTAGTTTTGTTATGCGCTTGTTCCAGTGCCAATCCCACTGTGCGTATAAGCCCGGAAAATATAGAATTCGATGTCCCTATGGATGGCAATACTAAAGTCGAATTCACTGTTTATGACTTTTC
>Ga0114921_10001523_pt1 | contig 10673 bp, 10 predicted proteins | sample BentaG_FD_87016 | JGI IMG/M metagenome (GOLD analysis project Ga0114921, IMG submission 87016) | Deep subsurface microbial communities from South Atlantic Ocean to uncover new lineages of life (NeLLi) - Benguela_00093 metaG | ecosystem: Environmental > Aquatic > Marine > Oceanic > Sediment ...
AGAAGTTAATATAATACCGGCCTATGTTGGTTTTAAAATTCCAGATAAATTCGTAATTGGATACGGCTTAGACTTTGAGGAACGCTTCCGTAACCTCCCCTTTATAGGAGTATTAGAAGAAAATAGTTAGGATTTGGGATTCAGGATTTAGCTAGAGGGGGGAATAAGGATTAGAAGTGACTAAAGTTAAAGTAAGCATGGATTAAGGATTAAGTTATAAGACTTTAAATATAGATTTAAGAATAATTCTAGATAAAAACACTAATCAACTATCGACAGAAATGGAGACTGTATCAGTGTCTGAAATGTCTCATTTTAGTGAAAAGAAGAGCTATCCTATGCTCATTGGTTGCATCAATCACTTCCTGATCCCTTATTGAACCCCCTGGTTCTACAATTGCTGTAACACCAGCTTCTGCAGCTGTATCTACTGAGTCTCTAAATGGAAAGAATCCGTCTGACGCAAGAGCAGTTCCCCCTGTATGGTGACCCTGGCTACCTGCTTTCTTTATAGCCAGTTCCACAGAATCCACCCTTGAAGGTTGACCTGTTCCTATACCAATTGTTCTGTTCTCAATTGCAATAACAATCCCGTTTGATTTCACCCATTTCACTACTTTCCAGGCAAAGTCTAATGCCTTAATCTCTTTTTCAGTTGGTTTAACATCACTAACGATTTCCCAGTCATCAACACTTACTAATGCACTATCACTCTCTTGGAGTAACAGCCCTCCTTTAAGCGGATAGCATCGTAATGATGAAGATATTGAAAAAATGTTCGGGTCTACTCTTATTATACGCATATTTTTCTTAGTCTTTAGAATTTTTAATGCTTCCTCCTCATAAGATGGTGCAATAATCACTTCAAAGAAAGAAGTAATAATATCCCTTGCAGTATTTAAATCAATTTCTCTATTTGCTGCAACTATTCCACCAAAAGAAGAAATCGGGTCAGTAATATAGGCTCTGTTAAAAGCATCATACATATTCTCTCCAGTTCCAACACCACAAGGAGCTGCATGCTTTAATATTGTGCAAGCTGCCATATCAAACTCGCATAAAACTGAGACAGCAGTATCAGCATCCATCCAATTGTTGTAGGACATTGGTTTCCCGGATAATATATCTGAACCAATAAGATTTTTTACATCTGTTGTGTCTCTGTATAGTGCGCTCTTCTGATGAGGATTCTCCCCATATCTAAGATCCATTACTTTCTTTAACTCCAGCGTTAAGATTTCAGGAAACATTTCTTCTTTGACTTCCCTAAATTCAAGAGAAAAATATTTTGAAATAATTTCATCATACCTGAAAATATTCTCAAATATTTTAATAGACTGTCTCCTACGATATTGAAGAGAAACTTCTCCATCATTAGAACTCAACTCCCCGAGGAACTCATCATATTGAGAAGGGGAATAAAGGGGTATACAATACTTATAATTCTTAGCTGCAGCCCTTAGGAGAGAAACACCCCCTATATCTATTAACTCTATCATATCCTCTTCTTCCCTACCTTCAGCAAGACCACGTTCAAAGGGATAGAGGTTTACTATAACCAGGTCAATAGGTACTAGATTTAATTCTTCTAACTGGGAAATATGTTTCTCTTTACTTCTATCTGCAAGTATTGACGCAAAAATGTTTGGTTGTAAGGTCTTCACCCTTCCATCGAGTAATTCTGAAACTTTAAAAACATCTTCGATGGTCATAACTTTAATACCATTTTTTGAAAGTGTGGAAGCAGTACCTGATGTTGCAATTATTTTCACGCCAAAATTGCATAACTCCTTTGCAAATCCAACTATTCCCTCTTTATCATACACAGATATAAGGGCATTTTTTACCTTAAGCATCATTCCTCTAATATTCTTTTTATATTCTCCAGTCTTTCTAATATATTTGACTCAGTGGATTTTTTATTAAAGCACCTTCTCGCTCCCTCAATAGAGTATTTTGCCTCATGAAGGAAATACTGGATTTTTTTAAGTAAATTAATATCTTGTTCTGTATAAAGTCGTCGACCTCCCGAGCTTCTCCTGGGAGTTAACAATTTAAATTCCTTCTCCCAGTATCTGAGAGTCGATTGCTTTTCTCCAAGAAGTTCTGACACTTCTCCGATTGTATAATATATTTTTTTCACTTTGTCACCTTTTCTCCATTTTTAGTCCCCTTTGCATTAACTTTAAAATTGAATCTCTTGGGCCTTTACCTTCAAACAGAACGTTAAATACCTCTCTTGCTACAGGCATCTCTACATTATATTCAACCGAAAGTCTAACGGTAGATTTTGTTGTACGAACACCTTCGGCTACCTCTACCATATCATCAAGAATATTCTTTAAACTCTCTCCTTTGCCTAATCTTTCTCCAACCGTTCTGTTCCTTGAATGTGGACTGAAAGAAGTCACTATAAGATCCCCAAAACCTGAAAGTCCTGCAAATGTTTGCCTTTCACCACCCATCATAATCCCAAGTCTTGAAAGTTCTACCATAGACCTTGTTAAGAGTGCTGCTTTAGCATTCATACCAAGGTTCATACCGTCACATATACCTGAAGCAATAGCATAAACATTCTTTAAAGCACCACCTAACTCCACACCAACTATATCAAGAGATGTATAAATTCTCATTCTACTCCCAGAAAGTAGATTCTGTACAATTTCAGCTCTTTTAATATCCTTTGACGCAGCAACCAAAGTAGTAGGCACACCGCGGACTACTTCTCTAGCTATTGATGGCCCAGAAACTACAACTATCTTATCCTTCTGAAAAGAAAGTTCTTCTTCCAGTATATCAGACATACACTGTAAAGTCTCAGGATCAATACCTTTGGCAAAACTCACAACGATTTCATCTTTTATATATTCGCTAAAAAGTGAGACAACATTTTTTAAGGTATGACTGGGTTGGATAAAAAATATTACATCAGAATCCTCTACGATTTCTTCTGGTTCATTTGTAATGAGTATATTCTCTGATATATTATATCCTGGAAGAAATTCTTTATTTTCCCTTTCATTACGTAAACGTTCCACCCTCTCAGGAAAATATTCATAAAGAACTGGAGTTCGACCTTCCTTTTCAAGATATATAGCAATAGATGTACCCCAGTTTCCTGCACCTACTATTCCTATACGCATATTGTTCATTTTATACTTAAATATTTAATTATAAAATCATATAAATCAAGAGGAAAAATCAAAATAATTATATATTTTGGTCTATTATCTACGTTATTTGGCTACTATTAGATTGGATGTTTCGACTTGACATATTAATTTATAATCGTATATAATTTATAAATAAAATCTCTTAACGAGGAGGTATAATGAGGAATTTGTTAATAGTCGCTGTACTAATTGTACTGCTACTATCAGGTTGTAAAGCCCAAGAGATTACAGGTGGAAATATCCATATCAGAAACAGAGAATACGACAAAGCAATTGAACAGTTCAAATTAGCTACTTTAAAGTATCCAAATAAAGCAGACCCATATGTAAGTCTTTCTGCTGCGTATTTTAAGAAGAAAGAATATAAAAATGCTGCGGATGCACTTGATAAAGCACTACACGCCAACAAAAAAGAAGCAGAGATAAGTATAAAGTGGTATGAAAACTTCCTTTACACTGAAGAATACGCATGGAGTGTGTTTTATAATGGAGCAGTAATATATAGAGATGAGGATCCCAAAAGAGCTCTTGAAATTGTTAAAATATCAGAAGATGTAGAAACACCAAGAAATAAATCGTATTCTTACAACCTTCATGCAAACATACTAACCATGATGGATAAACTCGATGAAGCCCTTGTTTATTACGAGAAGGCAATTGATGCTGATGAAACCAATATTGATCCTTACATCACTCTTGGAAGGTATTATGTAATCAAGATGCAACCAGAAAATGCTATACCTTATCTTGAGAAATCTCTTGAGATTGATACCACAGTGACAGAAGTATACACAGTATTAGGGCAGGCTTATCTTGATTTAGAGGAATTTGATAAAGCGATTGCTGTACTTAAAAAATCAGCAAATATTCTAAAAGATAATCCAGGTATTCTATATAATCTTGCAATTTCATATTTTAAGGGTGGAGAGCATCAATCTGCAATAGAGACAGCACTTAAAGTTACAGGTATGAAAGGAATAAACACTGAATTTCTTGCAAAATCCTATGACCTTATTGGTCAGATTTATATAACAGATGAAAAATATAACGAAGCCATAAATATCCTGGAAGAAGCAATACAGAAAAATCCCAATAATTGTGAAGCATATCATCTTATGGCAATTGCTTACTTGAAAATAGACAATAAACAACTCTCCAGTAAATATGCTGATGAATGGGATAAGTGTTTAGAAATAGAATAAAAACTACTTATAGAGGTTTACTCTTCAATAATAAGTAGAAACCCAAAGAAAGGAAAAGTAAATCTGGAATTATAACCGAAAGATAAGGGGGCAATGCACCCTTTATTCCTAATTCTTTAAATAATTGAATTATTCCCCAGAAAGTAAAACTTGCTAAGATTCCAAGGCCAAAACCGAATATCAAACCCCTTCTTTTCACTTCCAGTGCAAGAGGACAACCAAAAAATAGGATTATAAAACCCATAAGAGGATAAGATATTCTTCCGTAAAGTTCAACCCTCTCTCTCTGACTCAGTTGTCCACTAAGCTCAAGTCTCTCTGCATAACGTAAAAGCTCCGTAAAAGACAGATTCAGTGGGTCAAGAGTACTTTTCGCCAATTCAGCTGGTGTAACTTTAATAACATCACTTTTTTCACTTTCTTTAAATTCATATGTTAAACTACCTTCTTCGTTAAAAGTTCTTTTATGGACATCTTCCAATAGCCAAAAAATATCCTTCCACTCACCCCTCTTTGCATATATCCTAAAAACCATTCTTCCTTTCTGATACTGAAAAAGGTTCACATCACTAATCTTTTCTCCTCTTAGTGTGTTTATTTTTACTATCCATCCCTCTTTGGTAATGTAATTAATGTTTCGTCCATAAGCCTTTCGAGTACCCTTTACTTTGTCAATCCTTGTTCTTTTAAACTCTTTTAGAAGATGCCCGGTCCTGGGTACAAAAGAGAGGTTGAAAGCAAGAACAACTATAGATATTAAAAACCCGTATATAAATATCGGTTTAAGAATCTCCAAAGGAGAAATACCAAGTCCTCTTATTGCAAGCACCTCATTATGCCTCGTTAATATGCCAAGGGAAAAATATACACCGAGTAAAATACCGAGGGGCATAAGTCGGACAACAATCTCCGGAGAAAACAGGAGATAATATCCTATTATTTCAAGCGTGTTAGCTTTTCTATCTATAAAATAGCCTATATGTTCAAATAAATTCGTTATAATATAGATAAAAAGAAAAGCTATTAGGGTTAACAGGAAAGCCCTTATAAACCGTTTAAGAATGTATCTCTCTAAGATTCTATTTCCCATATATTACCTTATAGAACAGGAATATACCGAAAAGACCTAAGACTATATTAGGTATCCACATCGAAAGAGAAGGATATAGATTACCTCTTTCACATATTTCCTCACCACCAACCAGCATTATATAATATATCATAAACATCAAGAAACTAAGAGTTATACCGTTTCCAAGACCACCCTGCCTAACCCACATTCCAAGAGGAACACCAAGAATAACAAATACAATTGAAGCAAAAGGAATAGAAAACTTTTTATGAGCTTCCAATAGATATCGCCATTTATCACGTTTACTACGAGCATTCCGTGAATGATGAAGTAACTGCTTGAGGTTCATCTCTCTTGCACTTCTCATTACGCTAGCACTTCTTTTTCTTCCAAGGGGGATCGTCATAACATGGTCAGAAAATTTCAGTATCCTGTAATTTGATGGTTGAGAGGGATCAAATCTATGGAACTCTCCATCATGTAAAAGTAGCGTTAGACTATCGCCCACTACATACATTTCCCCAAGATTTGAATAAATCACCCTGGGAGCCTTGTTTGGTAATTCCTCATAGATCTTTACACCTGTAAGTTTGGATTTTGCATGGTCAATTGAGTCAGCCCATAGAGTATATCCACGACTTATCTCATTAAATCTACCCTCATATAGCCTTAAAGTGGGTCTTGTTCTGGAAACTTCGACTAATCGTTTTTTTAATTGATAGTTTGCTTCTGGTAATACGTAAATATTGAATAAACTCATCCCTAGTGTTATTAAAATAGACATCAAAAGGAATGGGGTCATAAGACGTTGTGGAGTAATTCCTAAAGCACGTAAAGCAAGAATTTCAGAATCTCCACTCATTCTTCCGTAGGATGCAATTGTTGCCACCAAAACTCCCATAGGTACAGTAAGGGCAATAATAAATGGAAAACTGTATAAAAATATCATAAAAACCTTATTAAGACCGATCTCTTTCCCTATTAATAGATCAAATAACTGAAAGATTCTGTCCATTAAAAGTATAAATGTAAACAGGAGAGAACCTGCTACAAATGGTGTTATTCCCTGCTTAAGGAGATACTTATGTAGAACTGGAAGTCTACATCTTGGTGAACGGAAAGAATAATCTTTCGTATTCATCCTGGGCAAAACGGTCTGTCATCCCAGCTATATAATCGACAATTACCCTCTCTTTCCCAATTTCATCAATCATTTCAAGAAATTGAGGTGGCAATTGATTAATATTTTTTAGATAAACTGTGAAAAGCGATTCAACAATTCTTTTGGATTTCTCCTGCATCTTAATCACCTTATAATGCCTATATAGATTTTCTTTTAAAAAATCTTTCATTTCTCTATTGAGTGATTCCAAATCAGAAGAGAATTTTATCAAAGGATTTGCTGAATAAACATCCTGAAGGTTCTTAATGCCTTTTCCCTTAATTAATCTTTCTGAATTTTCAATTACATTATTGACCTCAAATTTGATAAATTCTCTGATTGCAACATAAATCCTGTACTGATTACTCAAATCTCTATCTATTTTATCAAATATAGATTTCCACAGACTAACTTCGTTTAGTTGCTCTAGATTAAGATATTTTGATTTCAACCCATCATCCAAATCATGCGCATTATATGCTATCTCATCTGTAATATTAACTACCTGTGCTTCCAGAGAGGGTGAATTATTTACTTCAAACTCCTCAAAAACACATAATGCAGAATCATACTCAGACTCGTGCTTTATTATACTTTCTCTAGTTTCATAACAGAGATTTAACCCTCTAAAATTAGGATATTTATGCTCAAGCATATCAACAACTCGAAGTCCCTGAACATTGTGTTCAAACCCTCCAGAATCCTTCATTAACTCATTTAACATAGATTCACCCGCATGTCCAAAAGGTGTATGTCCAATATCATGAGCAAGACTAACTGCTTCAGTCAATATTTCATTCAAACCGAGAGCTTTTGCAATCGTGCGAGCAATTTGTTGAACTTCTAATGCATGTGTTAATCTGGTTCTATAATAATCTCCCTCATGATTCACAAAAACTTGCGTTTTATATTCGAGTCTTCTAAAAGCTGTAGAATGAATTACACGATCCCTGTCCCTCATAAAATGTGTACGATATATAGGAGGTACTTCATCATGGACTCTACCTTTACTTTCTCTTGATTTTACAGCATAAGGTGCAAGGATTTTTTCTTCCTCTTCCAGGTGTTCTCTTAATTTTTTCACTATGACTTATAACCTGTTTCCGTACCTTCTTCCACACCAGTTGGAATCTCAATCTTCCCAAATTTTTCTTCATATTTCTTTATATTTTCACTTAATGCATTTAGCAATAGTTTTGCATGAATTGGTGTCATCACTATTCTATCCTGAACTTCAGGTTTTACCATACCAGGAAGTATTCTTGCAAAGTCGATAATGAATTCTGCCTGTGAATGACTTAAGAGCGAAAGATTAACATATTTTGTCTCTGCTTTTTCAAAATTAAGATTGATAGTCCTCTTCTCTTGTTTCTCCTTTCCTATCATTTTACCTCCTTAATTCTTGCCACAGAGACACAGAGTGCACAAAGTATTTTTTTAAAGGAATCAAGGTTTCTAGGTTTCGAGTGTTTTCCCCCCTATCCCTTGACACCTCGAATCCTAAAATTGGTCTCTGTTTCAATGTTTTTTGTGACTATATTAAGTAATTGACTCATCTCTATTTTAATATCTCTTAATAAAGTGATGAATTCGTTAGAATCCTGGCTTCGTTATCAGTTATTAGAATTGTATGTTCATAATGAGCAGATGACTTTCTATCTTTGGTAACGACGGTCCAACCATCATTTAACACCTCTACCTGAAAAGTCCCTAAATTTATCATTGGCTCTATAGCCAATGTCATTCCCTTTTTAAGCCGTGGTCCAACACCATTTTTTCCAAAGTTGGGTATTGGTGGTTCCTCATGCAATTTCAGACCAACACCGTGTCCTACAAACTCTCTAACAACACTATATCCTGCATTTTCTGCTGTTTGTTGAATCTCATGAGATATATCCCCGATTCTATTACCGATCCTTGCTACTTCAATTGCATTGAATAATGCTTGCTCCGTAGTTTTCATAAGTTTTTTTGATTCCTCTGCAACATCTCCAACTCCAAAAGTATAAGCAGCATCGCTAAAACACCCATTAAATTCAATACCTACATCGATTCCAACTATATCACCTGATTTTAACCTTCTTTCATCTGGAATTCCGTGAATAACAACTTCATTGATAGATATACAAGCAGAGGCAGGATATCCTTTATATCCTTTAAATGCAGGCTTCCCCCCCAATTGTCGGACATATTCTTCTATCTCTTGATCAAGTTCTCCTGTTGTCACATCTGGAGAAATCATACCTTTGACATATTCGAAAGTCTTCGCAAGAAGATTAGATGCTTTTTTTATACATTCAATCTCTTTTTTGCTCTTTATTATTATCATAACTGGATAATACCGTGCACCGCCCTGTCTGTCAAGAGTAGCCACCCGGACTCACACTAAATAATTTCTCGCTTTGAGAGCAAAGTTCGCAAAGAAAGATATAAGAAAATGACTAGTTCAAAAAACTCAAGATGTTTAGTAAATGAAAGGATTTGTAACTATAGATAAGAAATGAGAAGAGTTACCGATTAAAAATCTTCTATTCTTTTGATACAATGACTATTTTGTCATCTTTTTCTTTTGCTTTATAACAGGCACGATCTGCTACATTTATTAATTCTTTCAAATTATTCCCGTTGTCGGGAAAACCTGATATGCCTATAGAGAATGTCAAGCCAAGAAGATCATCTTCCTTCACTACTGCGTTCATCATCCTTTTTGCTACTTCTTTTGATTGATTTATATCCGTTTGATAAAGAAGTGCTACGAATTCATCTCCTCCATATCTACCGAATATGTCTCCTTTTCTAAGAAGTTTTTTTATTATATTAGAATAGGAAATCAGTAATTCATCCCCTTTTAAATGTCCATATTTGTCATTAAATCTTTTAAAATTATCCAGATCCATAAATAGTAAGGAGAATTTGGTTTTATGTCTTTTTGATCTTTCCATTTCTCTATTTATTTCTTCCTCTAGCCGTCTTCTGTTTAACACACCTGTCAATGGATCTTCACCTGATAATCTTTTTGTTCTTTCATATAATCTTGCTTTCTCAAGTGAAATAGCTATATGAACCCCTATGGATACTAATAGATTTCTAGTATCTTCTGAAAAATCATTCAATCTAAAACTCTCGATATCCAATACTCCTATCACTCTATTACCAATTTTCAAAGGAATGGAGAATTCCGATTTAACATCTTTAAGGGCTGCTGAATAAAATTCATCAGAAGAGACATCAGAGGCATAATATGGTTCTCCCGTTCCTGCCACCTTCCCAACAATACCTTTTCCTCCTACCTTAAATTTTAATCCGATAAAATCTTTTAACGCCTCTAAAGTATAATTCATTGTGATATAGCCATCTTTTTCTTCTCTAATAAATATCGCAATAAGCTCATAACCAAATCTATTAGTTATTTCCTCAAATATCCTCTCTACAAGTTCGTCTAGATCAGAAACCGACATCAAAGAACGGCTAATCTCAAAGGAAATTTTGAGGTCTTTCAGTGCTTTGTCCAATCTATAATAAAGTCTTGCATCAAAAATAGCTGAAGCAACAATAGTAGAGAAGAGTTTCATCCAGGAGATTGAATATTCATCAAAATTTTCAGGGATTCTTGAATTGATATAGTTTATATACAGGATTCCTTCTACCTCATTACCTATTATGATAGGAAATGCAGCGAATGACTTCAGTTTCTTCTCTCTTATCTTTGGATTTAAATTTGAAACCTCATCAATATCCTTAATTACAATAATCTCACCATCCTTCAGAACCCTCTCAGAAATACCAGAGGTTAATCCAGCAGAGCTCTTATGAGTGGTAATTTTGCTTTCTTTGTGATTATAATCGTATGCTATCCTTTTAGGATTATCTGTCAAAAGAAATAATGAAGAGGAATCACAGTGGGTCATCTTAACAACTGTCTTAAGTGTCTCTTCTATAATTCGTTCCTTCTCATGAACAAAGTAAAGATCTCTAATAAAATCCGAGATATCCATTATAACCTGATTTATATCATAATTATCCATTTATACTATCCTCGAAAATGACATCTGAAACAATAAAAG
>Ga0114921_10001524_pt1 | contig 10673 bp, 9 predicted proteins | sample BentaG_FD_87016 | JGI IMG/M metagenome (GOLD analysis project Ga0114921, IMG submission 87016) | Deep subsurface microbial communities from South Atlantic Ocean to uncover new lineages of life (NeLLi) - Benguela_00093 metaG | ecosystem: Environmental > Aquatic > Marine > Oceanic > Sediment ...
GCTATCGACGAGGTCCTGCGCTGCTGCCCTCCCGTCATGAACTTTCGGCGCACGCTCACCCAGCCGGCCACACTGAACGGGGTCAACCTGGTCGAGGGCGACAAGGTGGTGATGTGGTACCCCTCGGCGAACCGCGACGAAAGTGTATGGACCGATGTGCACCGCTTCGACATCACCCGCGACTCCACCAAACACGTCACGTTCGGGATCGGCGAACATTTCTGCCTCGGTGTTGGTCTGGCCAAGATGCAACTGCACTGCATCCTCGAACAAATCCTGAAGCGGATGCCCAACATCACGGTCGTCGACGAGTCCGTGCTGTTGCGGTCCAACCTCGTCGCCGGAATCAACACAATGAACGTCCGGTGGTAGACAGCCGAGTCTTTAATACCCAGATTCAGGGCAGGTGGGTTCAGTATCGGGGACCGCGGTAGTACCAGCAAGATCGGGAGGCAGCGTGGAACGTGCAGACGATGACACGTGGGACATCACGACCAGCGTCGGCGCTACCGCGGTGATGGCGGCGATGGCTCGCGCGGCCGAAACCAACAGCGCTGACCCGCTCGTGCGTGATCCGTTCGCCGAGCCGCTCGTGACAACTCCCCAGTTAGCGCAGGTGCGAGCGCAGGTGGCGTCGTGGTGGACCGCACCAGATGCCGGTCGATCCGACCCGAGACCGGTCAACCTTGAGGCCTTGGCCGACTACATGGCGGTGCGGACGCATTTCTTCGATGCCTTTTTCACCTCAGCTGGTGAAGCGGGGATCGGCCAGCATGTCATCTTGGCGGCCGGGCTTGATACCCGCGCCTACCGGCTGACCTGGCCAGCCGACTCTGTGATCTACGAGATCGACCTGCCCGAGGTCCTCGCCTACAAGACCAGCACGCTCAATGCTCTTGGTGCTACACCGGCGACGCGCCGTGCGGTGGGAATTGATCTGCGCCGCGACTGGCCTACGGCCTTGCGCGACGCCGGATTTGATCCCACCCAGCCCACAGCATGGCTCGCCGAAGGATTGCTACCGTATCTACCGGCCGACGCGCAGGACACATTGTTCTCCCATGTCGACCGACTCAGCGCACCGGGCAGCCAGGCGGCAGTCGAGGTGGCAATCAAGCCCAGCGGCCTGCTCGTCGAGGAGCAACAGCCAGGAGCCGAGCAGCAGAGCCCTACACTGGGCGCGGCAAGCGCCCAGCGGCGTGAAGACGAATCATTCGATCCGTCCCGGCTCTGGTACCTCGATGAGGACAACCCGCTCAGTTGCGCCGAGTGGTTCGATTCGCACGGTTGGACAACGCAATCCGTAGACAGCCGCCAAGAGTTAACACGGCTGGGCCGACATAAGCCCACAGCCGACGACCGACCACGACCGCTCATCATGTCCTTCATCACCGCCGCTCTGTTCGCACGGCGTTGAGGTGTTGCGGAAGCGCCTAATAACCTGCGGCCTGGCCGTCACGGCGCGGGTCACTCGCGCCGAGGTATCCGTCTTCGAGCCGCCAGATCGCCTGACAGCTGCCGAAACTGCTGTAGTCGTCGACCGTTACGAGTTCGTGGCCGCGCTCGCGCAGCCCCTCCAGCGTCGCCGGCGGGAAGCCCTCCTCCAGGCTCACCTGCATGCCCTGGACCCACCGGAAGCGCGGCCCGTCGCATGCCGCCTGCGGATTCTGGGCGTAGTCCACGATACGCACGAGGACCTGGACGTGCCCCTGCGGCTGCATGCTTCCGCCCATGACCCCGAAGCTCATCACCGGTGCACCGTCCTTCGTTATGAAGCCGGGAACGATCGTGTGGTACGGACGCTTGTTCGGCCCGACCTGGTTGGGATGTCCATCTGCTGCAACGAAGTTCGCGCCGCGGTTGTGCAGCGAGATCCCGGTGCCGGGCACCACCACGCCCGAACCGAAGCCCGCATAGTTCGACTGGATCATCGACACCATCATCCCGGAGGAGTCCGCAGCGGTCAGATACACCGTGCCCCCCTCGGGCGGCTTCCCCGCTGCGACAGGTTTCGCGTGCTTGCGGTCTATCAGTTGCGCCCTCTCCTTCAGGTATTCCTTGTCGAGAAGTTGTTGAGGATCGAAAGGCATGTAGCCGATGTCCGCAACGTAGGCGAGCGCGTCGGCGAAGGCGAGTTTCACCGCCTCGATCTGCAGGTGCACGCTGTGAGCCGAATCCACACGCAGACTGGCCATATCGAAGTGCTCAAGGATGCCAAGCGCGATCAACGCGATGATGCCCTGACCGTTCGGTGGGATCTCGTGCATCGTGTAACTGCGATAGTCTTGGGTGATCGTGCCGACCCACTCGGGGCGGTGAGCGGTGAGGTCGGAAGCGAGCATGGCCCCGCCGTTCGCCTCCGAGTGGGCCTGCATCTTCTCCGAGAGCTCGCCGCGGTAGAACGCTGCGCCCTTCGTCGCCGCGATTATCTCCAGCGTCGCCGCGTGCTCGGGAAAGCGGAAGCGCTCTCCGGGAGCCGGCGCTCGGTCGCCCAGCAGGAACGCTTCTGCAAAGCCCGGCTGTGACTTCAACTCTGGCACGTGCGCCGCCCATTGCCGCGCGATCATCGGTGAGACGAGGAAGCCGTCACGGCCGTAGCCGATCGCACGCTCGAAGAGCCTCTCAAACGGGAGCTTACCGAACTTGTCATGCATCTCGACCCAGGCCGAAACCGCGCCAGGAACGGTGACTGAGTTCCAGCCACGAACAGCGACGCCTTCACCCTTGAAGTATTCCGGCGTCCACGCCGCGGGCGACCGCCCCGACGCATTCAGCCCGTGCAATTGCCTCCCGTCCCAAACAACGGCGAAGGCGTCCGAACCGATGCCGTTCGACACCGGCTCGACCAAAGAGAGCGTGATCGCGGTAGCAAGCGCCGCATCTACCGCGTTGCCGCCTTCGGCGAGCATTGTGAGGCCCGCCTGCGCGGCGAGCGGTTGCGATGTGCACACGACGTTCCGCGCCAGAACGGGTGTCCGCGGCCAGCAGTAGGGCAGCCTCCAGGAAGACGGAACGGTCATGTCTCGCATCGTAAATGCAAGGGGCTGCCGGCCGACGGGACAGCTCGTCAACCACACTGACGAGAAGTTGGCCGTGGCGCCGGCTACGGCCGGTACCCCGGGACGATCCGGGTGCCGGGGTAGTTCACGTAGTACGACAGGCAGATCGGGTTGCGTCGGCAGGCGATGATGGCCCCGGCGTCCGGTGCGGCCCCGATGATTTGTTTCTTCCGCGGCGGCAAGTTGCAGTTGACGACGTACGGATTCAGCGGGACCACTCCGTTGACACACGTCGGTGCGGCCGTGGGTGCGGCCGGTGGTGGTGTGAGCGCATTGGTGGCCACGGGGGTCAGTGCGCCTGTGAGTGCGGTTGCAGCCAGCCCGGTCATTACCAAACGCCGGGTTCTCAGCCTCAGAGTAACCATTGTCAGCCCCTATCGTTGGCCAGTGCGCAGCCTCGTCCGGGCAACGTCGTGCCGCCGAGATGCGGTGGCTAACGCTCGCGCGGATTCTTGGGGCGCCCTGGCGAATTGGAACGCGCTCGCTGCCGGCGTTCTTCGCCTACTCGCGGGGGGATGAACCGCTGGCCGATATCGCGCTGAAAGCCGCCCTGCGCGGCGATGGGACCCACGCCTTACAACGAAAAACGGAAACCGTAGCGCGCGTCTATGAGGGACCATCAGTACTGCCCACCTATCATCCGCTGCAAGCAACGGACACTCCCAAATTATACACCCCGGGGTACCGGCATATCTACCGTTTTTCGAGTAATCCAAGCCCGTTCGCGATCCCTGTTGTAGGGGTCCACGGCGGGCATGCCAGTTGATAAAGTCCAGCCGATGGGCGCCTATGAGTGGTTTCTTGTTGGCGGGGTTCTTTACACGGGAATCGGATCCGACCTTTTGCTCAACTGGTTTGCCGGACTGATCACAGGCAAGCGACTAAAGCCCGACTCCCCCAACATATTCGAGCGGGTCTTCTACCAAGTCCACGCGGTCAACGATCCGAATATGCGTGCAACCCAACCGCTAATCGGTCCCACTGACCGGATCCCCCCCTGGAATCATGCGCTTGCCGTTGGCAACGGCACGATCGTGATCGCACTCGAGGTCCTGATCGTGATCGGCTTCTTCCGTATGGGTGAGACGGGCGAAGTGCCCAAGTTCGCGTTGCTGGCTGCATTCGCCTGGCTGATGCGCAGCACCTGGGGCGAGATCTCTTACTGGCACGAACTGATCCGCAATGAAGTTGCCCCACTGCGGGGACGTGCGGTGCTCTGGTACTGGATGATCGGCATCCCGCAGGCGTTCTTCCCGTTCCTCGTCGCTGAGCGTTTCTACGACGAGACGCTGGCCTATGACTTCAACCCGCTGCGAATGGCGGCCTTCCTCGCGGTCCCTGCCGGCCTGATGGCGCTGACAAAGATGTCCTACCGCGGACGCATCTGGTAGCCGGAATCGCCGGATTCGCCAGGCTCGGCGACACGGTCATCGCCGCGCTCCCAAATTCTTGACTGGTTCCAGAAAAGTGCGGCATACTTGTTTAGGTGACCTCAATGTCGGATTTCGTGGAGCAGCTGCGTACGGCTGATCTACGCGTGACCCGCCCTCGGGTCGCGGTGCTGGACGCGGTGCACACTCATCCGCACGCCGACACGGACACGATTCTCGGTGCGGTGCGCGCCAACCTGCCCGAGGTGTCCCGGCAGGCCGTCTACGACGTGTTGCACGCCCTGAGTACCGTTGGTCTGGTGCGGCGGATCCAGCCGTCGGGCTCGGTGGCCCGCTATGAGTCGCGGGTCGGCGACAACCACCACCACATGGTCTGCCGGTCCTGCGGGGTCATCGTAGACGTGGACTGTGCTGTCGGCGAGGCGCCCTGCCTGACCGCGTCCGAGCACAATGGCTTTCTGGATGGCTTTCTGGATGGCTTCGTCTTCGATGAGGCCGAAGTCATCTACTGGGGTCTGTGCCCCGACTGCTCGACATCAGACACCTCATCAGACGCCTCATCAGACCCACCGACATCACCAACGTGATCACAGTTCGATTCGCCCACTCCCGGAAGGAATGCCGTGCCTGAGAATCAATCGCCCGCAGGAAACGCCAGCACGGAGGGTGGTTGCCCGATGCGCATGAAGACACCCGCCGAAGGTGGCGGCGGCAACCGCGACTGGTGGCCGAACCAGCTCAACCTGAAAATCCTGCAGAAGAACCCGGCCGTGGCCAATCCCATGGACGAGGATTTCGACTACGCCACGGCGGTCCAGACCCTCGACGTCGACGCGCTCAGGGCCGACATGGAAGAGGTGATGACGACCTCGCAGGACTGGTGGCCCGCCGACTTCGGTAACTACGGCCCGATGTTCATCCGGATGGCATGGCACGCCGCGGGCACTTACCGGGTCAACGACGGCCGCGGTGGGGCCGGCGCCGGCATGCAGCGCTTTGCGCCGCTCAACAGCTGGCCCGACAACGTGCTCCTGGACAAGGCGCGCCGCCTGTTATGGCCTGTCAAGAAGAAGTACGGCAAGAACCTTTCGTGGGCCGACCTGATCGTCTTCGCCGGAAACGTCGCGCTGGATTCGATGGGTTTCAAGACCTTCGGCTTCGCGTTCGGCCGGGTGGACGAGTGGGAGCCCGAGGAGGACGTCTACTGGGGTCCCGAGGCCGAGTGGCTCGGCGACCAGCGCTACACCGGCAAGCGGGATCTGGAGAACCCACTGGCCGCAGTCCAGATGGGTCTGATCTACGTCAACCCCGAAGGCCCCAACGGCAATCCGGACCCGCTGGCCGCGGCGGTGGACATCCGTGAGACGTTCCGCCGCATGGCGATGAACGACATCGAGACCGCCGCGCTGATCGTCGGTGGTCACACCTTCGGCAAGACCCACGGCAACGGTGACGCCGATCTCGTCGGCCCGGAGCCCGAGGCCGCTCCCCTGGAGGAGATGGGCCTGGGCTGGAAGAGCGCCCACGGCACCGGTATCGGTAAGGACGCGATGGGCAGTGGCCTCGAAGTCATCTGGACCCACACCCCGACCAGGTGGGACAACAGCTTCCTGGAGATCCTGTACAGCAACGAGTGGGAACTGACCAAGAGTCCTGCGGGTGCCAATCAGTGGAAGCCGAAGGACGGTGGTTGGGACCGCACGGTGCCGGAGGCCTTCGGGACGGGTAAGACCCACCCCTCGATGCTGACGACGGACCTCTCGATGCGGTTCGATCCGATCTACGGGGACATCACCCGTCGTTGGCTGGACCATCCCGAGGAACTCGCCGACGAGTTCGCCCGGGCGTGGTTCAAGCTGATTCACCGCGACATGGGGCCCGTTGCGCGCTACCTCGGGCCGTTGGTCCCGCAGGAGACGCTGCTGTGGCAGGACATCATCCCGGCCAGCGACACTGAACTCGGTGCCGACGACATTGCCGTACTGAAGAGCCAGATCCTGTCCTCGGGTCTGACTGTCCCGCAACTGGTTTCGACCGCATGGAAGGCGGCGGCGTCGTTCCGCGGCAGTGACAAGCGCGGTGGCGCCAACGGTGGCCGTATCCGCCTACAGCCGCAGGCCGGCTGGGAGGCCAACGAGCCCGACGAGCTCGCTCAGGTGGTTCGCAAACTCGAGGAGATCCAGAAGTCGTCCGGGAAGAAGGTGTCGTTCGCCGATCTCGTCGTGCTCGGCGGGGTCGCCGCCGTCGAGAAGGCCGCCAAGGATGCCGGATTCGACATCACGGTGCCGTTCACCCCGGGCCGTGGAGACGCCACGCAGGAGATGACCGATGTGGAGTCATTCGCCTACTTGGAGCCCAGCGCGGACGGCTTCCGCAACTACCTCGGGAAGGGCGGCGAACTGCCGGCCGAGTTCAAGTTGCTCGACCGGGCGAACCTGGTGACTCTGAGCGCTCCGGAGATGGCAGTTCTGGTCGGTGGCCTGCGGGTCCTGGGTGCGAACTGCCAGGGCTCGTCGCTGGGCGTCTTGACGGACAAGCCGGGGACGTTGACCAATGACTTCTTCGTGAACCTGCTCGACATGGGCACGGAGTGGGCGCCGTCGTCCGCCGATGACGGAACCTACGTGGGTAAGGACCGGGCCACCGGTAAGGAGAAGTGGACCGGTAGCCGCGTCGACCTGGTCTTCGGTTCGAACTCGCAGTTGCGCGCTCTCGCCGAGGTGTACGCCGGCGACGACGCGGGGCAGAAGTTCGTGACCGACTTCATCTCTGCGTGGGACAAGGTGATGAACCTGGACCGGTTCGACCTCACCTGATCACGGCGCGTCGGCAGGGTACTCGGGTATCCAGCGCACCTCCGAGATGCGCTCGGTCAGTTCATCGTCGGTGCGATTGGGGGCGACGCCCTCTGCCACGGCTTGGACTGCGACGGCGTGGGCGATGCGGACGGCGACATCGGGGACGTCCGACCACGCGGGCAGCAGCGGCTGGTCCGGGTCGGCGAGGGCGGGCGAAGCCTCGCCGAGCGTCGCGGCGGCGACCCGCATCATCTCGTCGGTGACCCTGGTGGCCTGCGCAGCGGTGACGGCAAGGCCAATCGCGGGGAAGATGTACACGTTGTTGCACTGGGTGATCGGCCGTTCCACGCCGTCGCGCTGCAGCGGAGCGAACGGTGAGCCCGTGGCGATAAGCGCGCGCCCTTGCGTCCAGACGTCCAGTTCGGACGGTCGTGCCTCGGCGCGGCTTGTCGGGTTAGACAGCGGGAAGATGATGGGGCGCTCCGTCTTTCCCGCGAGCTCGCGCACGATTTCTTCGGTGAAGGCACCGGCCGCGGCGGACAGCCCGAGCAGGACGCCGACGTCGACGTTGTGCACGACATCGGCCAACTGGGCGGGTCCGGACAGGCCCCAGTCGGCGACGCGGTCCGCCGGCTGGGCGAACCTCCGCTGTCCGGCGGACAGGTCCGTGCGGTCGTCGGTGAGCAGTCCGTCGATGTCGACGACCCAGATCCGCGCCGACGCGTCCCGTTCGGCCAGTCCCTGCGCCACCATCTCGCTTTGGACCATGTCGAGGACGCCGATGCCGGCCGAGCCCGCGCCGAGCATCACGACCTGCTGCTGCGACAGCGAGCGGCCGGCGACATTCGCCGCGCCGTGCAGCGCGCCGAGAGCGACAGCTGCGGTGCCCTGGATGTCGTCGTTGAAGGTAAGCAGCTTGTCGCGGTAGCGCTCAAGGATCGGCATCGCGTGCGCGGTGGCGAAGTCCTCCCATTGCAGCAGCACGTCTGGGAGTTCTGCCTGCACGGTGGCGACGAATTCGTCGATGAACGCGTAATAGTCGTCGTCGCTGATCCGCCGGTGCCGCCAGCCAAGGTACAGCGGGTCTTCCAGGAGGTCGACGTTGTCGGTGCCCACGTCGAGCACAATCGGAAGGGTGCGGGCCGGATCGATACCGCCGATGAGGGTGTACAGCGAGAGCTTCCCGATCGGGATGCCCATCCCGCCGATGCCCTGGTCGCCGAGGCCGAGGATGCGCTGCCCGTCCGTCACCACGATCACGTCGATGTCGCGCTGCGGGCGATTGCGCAGCACTTCGCGGAGCAGTTCCCGGTCCGAATAGGACACGAAGAGTCCCCGCGGCCGCCGGTAGATCTCGCTGAAGCGCTGGCAGGCCTCACCGACGGTCGGTGTGTACACAATCGGCATCGTCTCTGGGATGTGATCACGCAGGACCCGGTAGAACAGGGTCTCGTTGCGGTCCTGCAACGCGCGCAGGTAGATGTGTTTGTCGAGATCGTTATGGCGGGTGGAGAAGCGGTACCAACAGTGGTCGGCTTGTTCTGCCAGAGTCTTCTCTGCGATCGCGAGCAAGCCCAGCAGGCCTAACTTGCGGCGCTCAGCGTGGGTGAAAGCCGTGCCTTTGGTGGTCAATGCGTCGAACAGCCTGGCTTGACCCGTCATCTCCTCGGACATCGAGAAAATCCTTTCCTGCCGGTCCTCCTTGGACAGCTACACGAGGCCCTACCATGAGCCGTTGTCGCAACCCGCGAAACTCGTTGCGAGGGTCACGATTGTGCCGATCACGAACGGCACAGGCGCTGCCGCACAGATGAACGGCATTTGACCTCGCCTAATCCGCGTTGGCGCTAGGCGCACGAACGACCATGTGCACAGCAGGGAAATAGGCCGCCATCTCCGACCGCGACTTGCGCAGCGCCGCGGTGCCGTATCCCTTCTGTCGGTGCTCGGGATGAATCCAGACCCGGACGTTCACCTCGCCGCTAGTAAGCTCGCCGAAGACCATTCCGACCTTCTCCACTCCCGCCACGGCGACGAACCAGGCAGCTTCCTCGGCGTATATCCGCGACAGCGCCGAGCGGATTTCGTCATCGAGACCGCCGACGGCGCCGCCGGAGCCGTCACCTGCCGCGCCGATGTCGTCGGTTCGGGATGTGAAGATGTCGCGGTCAGACTCGCCGCGGAAGGCGCGGAGCTCCAGGCTTTCGCCCGAACTCTCCGGTCGCTCAACCAGGGTGAAGCTCAGCTGACTGTTCAGGTCGTCGAGCTCGGCGGCGATCTTGAGGCGGGCTTCCTTGGTAAGGCCGTCGAACGATATCCCCATCACGGCCTCGGCGCCCAGGTGCGAGGTGCCGAGCAACACCGCGACCGCTTCGACCGCGGCGGGCCGATCGTCGGCTTCGACGATCACGTTGAGCACCTCATGGCGGCGGTTGAGCGCGCAGAACAGCGCGTCGGTGATTTCGCGGCGAGCGGCGGCACGGTCATGATCGGTCATGGCCCCAAGGGTAACCAACTGCCTAGAGTCGATGCGGCGGTACAAACATGATGAGGCCGGTGACACGACCATGACCGGGCGATGGGTGTTGTTGCATGGCGGACGTGGCGGTGCGGGCGCGGCAGGGATAACGTCGAAAGGGTGATGACCCCGGAATCGGTCGACTTCCACTTCGACCCCATGTGCCCGTTCGCCTACCAGACGTCATTGTGGATCCGCGAAGTCCGGCGCAGCACCGATCTGCGGATCGACTGGCGTTTCTTCAGCCTCGAGGAGATCAACCGCATCGAGGGCAAGAAACACCCTTGGGAACGCCCGTGGTCCTACGGTTGGTCCCTCATGCGCATCGGCGCGCTGCTCCGCCGCCACGACATGGACGCCCTGGACCGCTGGTATGCCGTAATCGGCCGCGAACTCCACGAACTGGCCGGCAAACCACACGATCCCGACACCGCCCGCCAGATCCTGGAACGGCTCGGTTTCTCCGGCTCGCTGCTGGACGAGGCGATGGCGGATAAATCCACCCACGACGAGGTGCGCGCCGACCATGAACGTGTCGTGAAAGCAGGCGGTTTCGGCGTCCCGACCCTGTTCTTCCCAGACGGATCCCCATTATTCGGCCCAGTGCTCATCGATCCACCTACAGGGGACAAAGCAACTCGCCTCTGGGAGCTTGTCACCGGCATGCTCGAATTCCCCCACGTCTACGAACTCCAGCGCCTCAAGGCTCCCGCCGACGCCGATAAAATCAGTACCGTCCTTAAACCCTATGTCCGCGGCCGTGATTGGGTCAGCATGAATCGCGGCGAGGTCGTCGACATGTCGGCGCTTGAGGAGTCCGCCCGCTGACGTTGCGGGCCAGCGCATGCATTGGCGCCGAAACTGAAATGTGGCAGCCAAAGTGCGAGAGCGGCCCTGCGTGGCTTCA
>Ga0114921_10001525_pt1 | contig 10672 bp, 11 predicted proteins | sample BentaG_FD_87016 | JGI IMG/M metagenome (GOLD analysis project Ga0114921, IMG submission 87016) | Deep subsurface microbial communities from South Atlantic Ocean to uncover new lineages of life (NeLLi) - Benguela_00093 metaG | ecosystem: Environmental > Aquatic > Marine > Oceanic > Sediment ...
CAAATGGAGATGATGCAGCAATTCATGGGAGGAATGGGGTCTTTTGAAATAGAGACAACCGAAGTGAAAGTTAACACCGGCCTTTCTGATGACCTTTTTGATCCGACCAAGTTATAACCAGGGAAGCCAATGACTGTCCCTGGAACCCTTTAATTTCATGTGTTGAGGGAGATATTCATATATCCTGCATCTTTTATCATTCTCTCCTATAATCCAAAATCTGTGTTGTGAACCTCCTGGATAACAATAATTTGATTCGGGTCCCTTCTGGCTCCCCGAACATCCCACCTGTAAGAACTTTTCTTACCAATTTCATCTAAAGTCAAGAAAAAGAAAGAGGGAGAGGTCAAAGAAGAATAAAAGATAGTCACTATACCATAGGTCAAATCTAGCTTACAAGGAGGTAATAAAAGATAAGAAGAGCAATAGTTCGTCCAAGAAAATGAGGCTCAAGGTCGTGGAGGCCAGAAAGCGTGGAATGACGTATGAGGAGATCAGAAGAAAGTACGGTGTGTCTGTGAATACCATATCAAAGCTGGTAAAGGGCAAATCGCTCGTCAGATACTGCGCAAAGTGTGGGGAAACCAATCCGGAAAAACTGCAAGAACATCACCCAGACAGCGTAAACCGCCCCAGTGAAACCCGTAACCCTCTGTGCTAACTGCCACTCAGGAATTCACAGAAAACAACCTCGAGAAAGAAAAAACAAAAAACAGCACGGCTGCTCGAAGGTCAAAAAGATCCGCACAGCCACATCCAGATCCCAAATCCCGCTCCTAAGCGTCTCGTGGATCTAAAGACAATACAGGTACTACTCGGACTAGGAAGCCTGGCCGAAGGCGGAGATCTACTAGCTGATGCACTCTGGGGGAACCAAAAACCTCAGAGCACGGTTTCTCAAGCGCGAATCTCTGGATGGAACAACTTTCTGGACAGACTCCTTGAAGGAGGATTCGGGGTATTTCTCCTGTGGCTCGGGAAAAGGATCTTGGAATCGTGACGCTGACAAACGCACACTGAGTTTTGGCACAGAGGCTTTGTTCCTGAGGCGGGGTAATCAAAAAAGGGACGCTGCCAATTGGGAGAAGAAACACTGGGTACATACTTCGGTAAGTACGTGGATTGTGGTACGACTCTTTGCCACTGAACTAAATGCTTATTTGACTTAGCACTCAGAAAAGCTTTTTCCCTGTATAAGGAGCTAAACTACAAAAAAGCTCCTCTAGGATTCAGGCACAAGGTCATACAACCTTCGCACATGTGCTTTCAAATCTTAACAAAAAGCGAATTTGGCGTATAATTGAATTATATGGAATTTCAAATGGATCTAGGTGACAAGATGACAATAGATCAGTTCAAAGACAATCTTGAGCCTTATTACCACAACCTTGATCATATTGTTGAAAACCTTATACATCCTGTGGTTTCAAAGCCCGAATTTAAATGCTTTGAAGCCTGCAGTTCTAAAATAAAGGCTATCTGGTATATCAAAAATCGGATTGAAGACCTTGATACACAATACAAGAGGTATCTATCATTATGCATATCAGAAAATGCCCTTGATAAACTATCCTTGATCAAAAATGAAGATTTGGGGGAAGATTACGACTCTTACTTCCCTTTTTTTGAAGCAGTTGAGTTTGAAAACCTGCTTTCGCAGGGGAAGGCATGTCTTGATTGTTTTTCAAAGGCAATTGGCTCCGTTTATGGAGAGAGCCCAAATAACATTGATAAACTCATCAATGTTCTAAAATCAAAACCTAAAGATTCTAAAATCAGTAAATTATTGAGCTTCATCCAAAGGTCGGATAGATTACGCGGAGTAATTATCGACCCAAAGACTCATAAGAAAACTCATAAGAAAACAAGCATTCGGGACCTTATTACTCATAGGCAGAAAATTGACATTCTTTTTGCTATTCATACGGACACTAAGACTGGGAACTATATTCTAAGTGATGGTGCTCTTCTGAATATGAGACATCCGTCAATTTGCAGATTTCCCAACTACCTTGTTACTAATATTAGTGACAGAGTTTGGTTTCTTCTTCTAGGTATGATAGAAAACTGTTTTAAAGTTCTTTTTGACGGTATTAATACAACCGCATCTAAGAACGAGTGAAAGAGGAATCCATTTTGAGAGGATTCCAAGACAAGGCAAGATAATCAAGGGGAAAGAATTTCCCCTTGATTATCTTGACACGACCGCGAATTATGGTAAGATTAGAATGGCGGAATTTAGTAGAAGGACTAAAAATCTAAGACGTTTAGACGGGGTTTACTGAGTATTTACTGATTTTCTATAGTTTAAGATAGGATTCTAAACAGAACAATGAACTATAATACAAAATAGTTGGACGTTTGTCATGGAGTCAGTCCCATAACCCCTTGATAATCTTGAAATTGAATGTGTGCAAAACACCCTACTCCAAATATGCAAAAAACTTGAGCCGGATCGTGGAAGTCTGAATTTAGGAGAATATTATGGTAAATCGTCAGGAAGTGAGCGAAAAGAAAAAGCGAGTCAGGAATCTAATGGCTAAATTGAATCTCGATGCAATTCTCCTAAGGAAGCAGTGTAATTTTTCATGGCTAACCTGCGGGGGAGTGAATTATGTGAGCATAGCAACAGAAATGGGGGTTGCCTCCCTTCTAATTACCCATAATGAAGAATATGTTATTTGTAATAATATTGAAGCAAAACGCATTGAAAAAGAAGAAAAAATTGTAGAACAGGACTACAAGATCAAATCTTTTAAGTGGTACAACGATGGTGAAGGACGAATTGTTGCTGAAATTACAAAAAGGGGGAAAGTCGGCTGTGACTGCAACTTTCCCGGGACAACAAATATTTCAAAGGATTTGAACCCTCTCCGCTATTCTCTTACATCTTGGGAGGTTGAAAGATATAAAGAATTGGGTTATTTGACTTCAAAAGCTATTGAAGAGGTTGTAGCAACTATTGAGCCTAACGACAGGGAATGCAAGATTGTTGGAAGACTTGCCCAGAAGCTATGGGAAAACAGGGTTGACTATATTACAACTTTCTGTGCAGCCGATGAGCGTATTTCAAATTTCAGGCACCCTATCCCCACCGAGAAAAAAATAGAAAAAAGAGCCATGCTTTGTGTTAATGCCAGGAAATGGGGGCTGATCATTTCTCTAACCCGCTTTGTTCAGTTTGGTAAAGTTCCTACGGATTTAAGAGAAAAATATAAAGCAAATGTTTACGTTGACTGCGTTTTAATGGCAAATACAATACCCAGTAGGCCAGTTGTGGATGTATTTACTAAAGGCCTAGAAGCTTATTCAGAAATGGGGTATCCGGAGGAATTCAAGCTGCATCATCAGGGCGGTGCTATAGGCTACGTCGGGAGGGATTACAAGGCTAATTTTAAGAGTAAAGAAATAGTCCAGGAAAATCAGGCATTCGCATGGAATCCCTCAATAACAGGGTGCAAAAGTGAAGACACTATGCTCGCAACTTCCAAGGCTCCGTTACTTCTTTCAAAACCGGTAAGTTTTCCGATTCTGAAAATGGAAGTAGGGGGGTATACGTTCCATAGGCCTGGAATCTTGGAAAAAATAAAGGAAAATTCGTAGGTTTTGCGAATCAAAAAACAAATAGGCGTTCACAAAATTAAAGAGTTGGTAGGAACTTTATAAGGTGGAAAAGGACGGCTTCTGGAACAGGAAAAGCTAAAAATAAGGGCGGAAAGGAGTGAGAGAGTAAATATGCCCATTAGCTAAGAAATAAAAGAAAGTCTTCCAAAGAGAGAAGTATCGAAAAAAAGGAGGTATGTCATGTTTATCAAGAAACTGACAAAGAATTTTGTCTTGGGGCTTGTTTTTCTTGCGGTTATTGGCATGTCAATAGGATTTTCTCCAGGTACAACAGCAGAGGTCTATCCCACAAGGGAGATTGAGTTCATGGTGCCATGGAGTGTTGGCGGTGCTACCGATATGGTTTTCCGTACTTTTTCAACACTAATCCATAAGTATATTGGTGTTCCCATGATTATTGTTAACAGACCCGGCGGCGGCGCTGTTCCTGGTTACGCAGAAGCCATGAAGAAAAAAAATGATGGTTACTATTTGCTTGCCTGGGCTACTCCATCAATTACAAAGACTCAGATGAGCAAGACACCCTATGATTACAAGACATTCGATCCTGTTATTATGGTGGTTCATAATCCATGCTGGATCCTTGTACCAAAAGATTCTCCCTACAATACGCTCAGAGACCTTGTTGATGCAGCAAGGGCAAATCCAGGTAAAGTTAGTATGGGAAATGGAGGCGCCGGTGGCGGAACTCACCTTGTAGCACTTGCATTTGAAGAGGAGGCAGGGATTGAGCTCCTTCATGTGCCTTTCAAGGGGGGTGCTCCTTCGATAGTTTCTGCAATGGGTGGACACATTGACTCTGTTAACTGTTCTCCCCCAGAAGGTATTTCACAGGTCAAGGGCGGTGCATTAAGGGCGCTTGGCGTATTTGGTGAAAAGAGACTGGAAGAGTTTCCTGACGTTCTAACAGCGAAGGAGCAGGGTATAGATTTTGTAATGGGTATGTGGAGAGGTGTTGCTGTTCCCAAGGGAACCGACCCAACCATAATTAGAAAACTTCATGATGCATTCAAAGCAACTATGGAAGATGAAGGTTTCAAGAAGCTTGCAAAGAAAGCTGGATTCTTACTCGAATACAAAAGCACGGAGGATTTTGCAAGGTTCGTGGAAGAGCAGAACGCCTACTATATGGATCTAATTAAAGCAAAAAAACTGGGTGATAGATATAAATATTAATCAATCACCAGTGATCCAAACGAGCAAATCAAAAGTGGCAGGATGTTTTGTCCTGCCACTTTATTTCAATAAAGGTATACTCTGATGGGAAAGAGAGAAGTTTTTTCTGGTATTGGGCTAATGATATTATCTATGCTTGTTTTTGGACTTACTTTTCAGTTCCCAAAGCAGACCCTTGCAGTTGCCCCGTCTGTTTTTCCAAGGGTCATAAGTATTGGTTTATTTATTCTTGCCGGAATTTTAACTTTTCAGGGAATAAATAGAATGAATAAAAGCAAGCAAACAAAAACAGAAAAAATAAGATTAGACATAACGTTAAAAAGGATCGGAATTTTGATAATTATCGCCTTTATCTATACACGTATATTGAATTTGACCGGTTATTTATGTACAACCCCCTTTTTTATAGCGGGTGTGATGGTTGTTTTTAATGAGAGAAGATGGATATGGATTGGTGGCGTATCAATTGGTACAACCGTACTTTTATACTTTTTGTTCCGTTTTATTTTCAGGGTGCCGCTCCCAAGATTCGGCCTGTTTTAAGTTCATGGTTTAAGTTAAACCTAATTTCGGTAGTTTAAAGATTCTGCTCTTTGAGAAATCTAGCAAAAAATAAAAAGATAAGGTAATCAAATTTGGATAAGAATCTTTCCTGATATAAAATAGAGAAAATCTACTATATTGGTCCCTTTCGCAAGCAGTGCAGGAAGTAGATTACGTATCAGGAAAAAATTTATCATCCTAGCTTACAAATTAGGATGAAATTATAGTTCTAAAAATGCAAAAATGAATTTTTTGGCATAAAAGGCTTAGTTTGCTGAATCTCCGGGTTAAAGGAGATTATGATGTCTCCTATTCTTCAAGGTTTTTTGAATGTAGTAAATATTCATACCTTTCCTTTTCTCTTCTTAGGAGTTTCCAGTGGGATTATTGTAGGTGCCTTGCCCGGTTTAACAGGCTCTGTTGGTATTATTCTGCTTCTCCCTTTTACCTACCAACTTGATCCAATTACAGCATTAGTCATGCTTTGTGGAATGTTTTGCGGTGCCATCTACGGCGGTTCAATTTCGGCTATTCTGCTTTCCACACCGGGAACGCCTTCAGCCGCTGCCACGGTGCTTGACGGGTATCCTCTTGCCCAGAAAGGCGAAGCTGGAAAGGCAATCGGGATTGCAACAATTTCTTCTGCTGCTGGTGGGATTATTTCTACCCTTTGTCTGATACTTATTGCCCCCCGGCTTGCAAGGGTCGCTCTTAAATTTGGACCGGAAGAATATTTTGCACTAATGGTGTTCGGACTTACCATCATAGCAAGTGTATCAGGAAAATCTTTAGCAAAGGGCCTTATCTCAGGACTTTTTGGCCTTCTAATAGCAACCGTTGGGCTTGATCCTGTGACAGGATACGCAAGGTTCTCGTTCGGTATACCTAGTTTGATGAGCGGATTTGCATTACTGCCAGTGTTGATAGGCTTATTTGCAATCTCAGAAATATTCGTGCAGATCGAAGGTATTGCAAAGATAACAGTTAAGGTCAGTCAAAAGATCAGAAATGTTTTGCCGACCTTTAAGGAAATCAAAAAAATATCCCCCGTTATTCTTCTTTCTTCCCTTCTCGGAACTTTCATTGGCGTTATTCCAGGAACGGGTGGTGCAATTGCTTCTTTTTTTGCTTACAGTGAAGCCAAGAGGTGGTCAAGGGACCCTGATTCTTTCGGCAAGGGGAATATTGCAGGAATCGCAGCTCCAGAAGCAGCAAATAATGGAACTACAGGTGGTGCAATGGTACCGCTTCTCACCCTTGGTATCCCTGGTGACGTTATAACCGCAGTCATGCTAGGGGCTCTGATCCTGGTAGGGTTAAGACCGGGCCCATTTCTGTTTAAAGAGCATCCCGGGCTTGTCAATTCTGTATTTGCAGGTCTTATGATAGCAAATTTTCTTATACTAGCGCTGGGACTTTTGAGTGTCAGGCTTTTTCCCTACGTATTAAGAGTGCCTCGCTCTTTCCTATTTCCCACTATTTTCACATTATGCTTTCTAGGCTCATTCTCCCTTAACAACAGTGTCTATGATATGTTAATTGCCCTCGTTTTTGGGATAATCGGTTATATCATGAGGAAAAATGGGTTTCCAGCTGCTCCCGCTGTACTTGGTGTTATTCTTGGCCCTATTGCCGAGGATGAGTTCGGACGTGCCTTGCTTTTATCCGGAGGCCGCTGGCAGGTTCTTTTTCAATCACCTATTGCAATATTTTTTTATGTCATAGCTATTATTTCAGTTGTTTTCTCTCTGAGGACCATAATTAGGCAGAAATGGAGAAGATTCAAGACTAGCACTAGTTGAATCAGTGGGAATAGGAGTTTTAAGTTGCCTGTGCTCCCTAGACATCTACTCTACCTCATCGATATCTACCATACCTTCTGAATATTTAGTTACTTTTCGGAACTTCGGATTTTATTGTTTTTCCTATTATTTATTTAAGCGTAAGGAGGTTCATAATTATGGACAGACCCATCCGTGTTGGAATTCTTGGTAGTCGTTTTGCTGCTGAGTTTCATTATGAGGCCTATCAGCGGGTAACCGGTATAGATGTTGAAGTAGTGGGTGTTACCTCAGTTACCAGAGAGCATCGTGAGGAGTTTGCAAAAAAACGGGGGATCAAGGCTTTTAATTCCCTTGATGAGATGCTTCCCGAGATAGATGTGGTTGACGTTTGCACTCCAGGATACGCTCATGAGCCGGTTTCTATCGCTGCCTTTGAGGCGGGAAAGCATGTGGTAGTTGAAAAGCCCTTCACAGGATACTTCGGGCCCCCGAATGATAAGAGTTTCAAGGGAAATAGATTCCCGAAAGAGAAGATGCTGGAAAAGGCAGTTGACAGTGCCAGGCGTATCATTGCGGCCGCCTTGAAGAGCAAGAAAAAGCTCTGTTACGCAGAGAACTGGGTTTACGCCCCGGCAGTGCAGAAGGAAGCCGAGATTATTACTAAGACTAAGGGGCAGATACTGTGGGCTTTAGGAGATCAGTCCCACTCGGGGAGTCTCTCCCCAGCCTATGGGATCTGGAAGCTGTCGGGAGGGGGAACGATTGTGGGCAAGAGTTGCCACCCTCTAACGGCTATCCTTTACCTGAAGCAGGTGGAGGGCCTTGTCCGCAATGGCAAGGCGATTCGCCCGAAGGGGGTTAGCGCCCGGACTCATGAGATTACCCGAACCCCCTCATTTATAGATATGGGTTTCCTACGAACCGACTACAAGGATGTTGAGGACTACTGTCATCTTCATGTGGTTTTCAATGATGGCATGATTGCTGACATTTTCGCCTCAGAGTTGGTGATGGGGGGTGTGTACAACTGGCTTGAGATCTTTGCTAACAATCACAGGGCCCGGTGCAACCTGAGTCCCATCAATGCGATAGAACTTTACAACCCACGAGAGGAGCAGCTTGCAGATGTTTACGTGGTAGAGAAAATCGGAACGAAGCAGGGATGGTCCGAGCCTTCGCCTGATGAAAACTGGATGTTTGGCTACCCCCAGGAGATTCAAGACTTCATGGAAGCGATCGCCACCGGGCGCGAACCTAAGTCGGGAATGTTAGCAGCGAGTGATGCGGTGGGTGTTCTCTATGCCGCCTACGTTTCGGCAGAACGCAAAGGGGCTGAAGTAGAGATACCCCTCGACGCTGCGCTCTAGTCCGACGTTTAATGACTCATACAAAAGCAACCAATATCCCAATCTTAACACTCGCATTTATTGGTATTTAGCGATTAGATCGATCGTTAGTTGTCTTGAGCCAATTTAAACGCAGTCTTGCAAAGCAGAAGAATGTTTATATTTCTTTGGTTTATGTCTTCAAGTAATTCTTGAAAAGCTGGATGACTGAGGTTTCCTCCGTTACAGCCCCGGCCGGAATGAACCGCAAAGACTTTCCAATTATCATAGGTTTTGATAAGAGCCATTATTTTTTCCTTGAACTCCACAAAAGGAAAACTCTTTTTGGGCTTTTGTGTCTCTTGGTACTCTTGTGTAGACTGTACGGTTATCTCCGTGTCACTTTTTAAGTTTCATTAAATCTTCTTTACCATAATCATGGTGATTATTCATATGATCTCTTTTAGCCTTAGAGATTTTCCCCTGACTTTTCTCAATTAAAAAGTGTTTTCTTTGAGATTCCTAGTATTTTTGCTGTTTCACTTGCTGAATATCCTTCCGACTATTTATGTCTCATCACGGATTCTTGACCACACCATATTGTATGGTAGAGAAGCTGAACATAATACTCTCTCATATCATTTCCGGGTTCTACAACACTGTGAGCAAGTGTTCTTAATTCTCTAATCACGTTGATGACCTTTCTCAGCTCATCAACACTTTTTTTGCTTTCAAACTCGCACGAATCGTCAAATTTTTTTTGGGGAAGCTAAAGAGCTTTCGAACTCATATAATGCTTCCATATCGCCACTTTCAAGATAGTTAAATTTTATGTCAGCTTCCAACTCTACGAAATCTCTCAAAACATGTTCCGGTCCTGTTCTAAAAAAGTCAATTAACCACGGATGACCGTTTTCATCGACCAAGATATTCTTGCCGTTTAGGTCACCATGAGTAATACTCAAATAGCTACGAAACGGGAACTCCCTATGTTTAAGCGAAACGAAGAGCTTTTTTCTAATTTTTTATGTGGAAATAATCCCAGTTGCCTTCTATAGAGTTCAGCTAGATTTAGCTGGAGTTTCCCCAAAATTTCACATAGTTTTCCCCGAGATGCTGAATTAAAGAGGAACTCTGAAGATGAGAAAGTGGAAAAGGATTTTCTGCGTGACAAAGCTCAAGATTTTAGATAGAATTTGGGGAGACAGAGATCTTGTTCTAATAGATAAGAAGGGAAGGGAAGGGAAGGAAGAAAAAGAAGTTCTCTTACCTTGGCTAAAAGCTGCCGGTGCAGAAGAAAGGTAAAGCTCAATATCTGTAAGGAGGGAGAGGTTCCAAAAATAAAGGATCTTTACCTAGGATCAAGGGAAGTGATTTTGTCTGCAAATCCTTCCGAAAAGAGAGCGTTTTTGAGGAACGCGATTAGAACTATTAAAGTCTACTCTCGCTCACATATTGAACCCTATTACAGGATACCTGAGTTTCGTATTATGTCAGGCATGGCTCCCCGGACTGGACGATGTTGATAACAAATCCATCGTGTTTTGAAAATCACATAGAATGGCTTCTGACAGAATCATATTGAAGATTCTTATGAAGATATGGCGCAGGAGAGTCAGCTTCCAGCCTATAGTTTCTCAGTCTAGCTACAACTGAAGACCTCCCGAAGATTGAAAGCCATCCTTATTTTGCAAGAGAAGTCGTAAGCAAAATGAAGAATCTGATCTTGACAGAGTACGCTGTTTTGAGTACAATTGTACTCAAAAAGGAGTTCAGTTTATGTTGGAAAGCTTGTACATTACAAAATCAAAAATCAGGCAAGGCATACTCACTCTTTTTTTCACTAATGTATCTCAAAAATACTATTTAAGGGAACTTGAGCGTATATTAGATTACTCCGCGGGTAGCATACGTCGAGAACTTTTGAAATTTCAAAAAGATAACTTATTTAATACGGAGAGGGTTGGAAATCTACTTTACTATACCTTGAATACCAAGCATCCTCTATTTAAAGAACTGAGAGCTATTGTCTGTAAAACCGTGGGGGTTGGCAGCAGTTTGAGAAATGCTCTATCATCTATTAAGAAAATAAAAATAGCTTTTATATATGGCTCTTTCGCTGCAAGGAACGAAAAGGGCACTAGTGATATAGACCTTATGACGATAGGTAATCCTGATATATCTTTATTGAATGAGAAAGTTGCGGCCCTGGAAAGAAGA
>Ga0114921_10001526_pt1 | contig 10672 bp, 10 predicted proteins | sample BentaG_FD_87016 | JGI IMG/M metagenome (GOLD analysis project Ga0114921, IMG submission 87016) | Deep subsurface microbial communities from South Atlantic Ocean to uncover new lineages of life (NeLLi) - Benguela_00093 metaG | ecosystem: Environmental > Aquatic > Marine > Oceanic > Sediment ...
GAGATGTAATGGTAGTGAGATATGAAGGACCAAGGGGTGCACCAGGAATGAAGGAGATAACGCTATCTACTGATGCACTTTACGTCAAGGGACTGGCTGACTCGGTGGGGTTAATTACCGATGGACGTTTTTCGGGTTTTAATCGAGGTCCAATAGTTGGTCACGTTTCTCCAGAAGCGGCTGTAGGAGGGCCAATTGCTGTCGTTCGAGAGGGAGACCCTATTTTGGTTGATATTCCAAACCGGAAATTGGAGCTGTTGATTGCCGACACTGAGTTGAGTAACCGGCTTAAAGCTTGGCGTCCTCACCCACCGAAGACTGATAGAGGAATACTGGGAGCGTATGCTATACTCTCAGAGCCGGCTCATAAAGGAGCTGCTTTTAAAGTTTTTGAATTGTGAGGTGAGTATGATGTTTTTAAGTTCAATTTTTGTAGTAGATACCCACACGGCAGGCGAGCCAACTAGGATTGTTGTAGCCGGCTTACCAAAAATGCGAGGGGACTCAGTAGCCCAAAAAAGGGATTATGTAAGAAGTAAGATGGATTATGTGCGTAACTTTTTGTGCAATGAACCCAGAGGTCATGATGGTATGTATGGTGCGCTTTTGACAGAGCCAGGCAGTGAAGATGCTGCTTTTGGTGTTATTTTCTTTAGTACCGTAGGATACGATGATATGTGTGGCCATGGTGTCATAGGGGTATCCACCGTGCTTATTGAAACGGGCATGGTTCATGTGGAGGGGCCTTCGAAAGAAGTCATATTAGAAACACCAGCAGGGCTAATCCGAACAAAAGTAAATGTTACGGATGGCAAAGTAAGAAGTGTTTCCTTCGTAAATATACCGGCATTTCTATATAAAGAGGATATATCTATTAATGTCCCCGGCTATGGAGAGGTTAAGGGAGATGTTGCTTTTGGTGGAAATTGGTACTTTTATGTAAACACAAAGGAAGTTGGTGTTAGGGTAAGGTCTGAAAATATTGATGATTTGATTAAAGCTGGTACAGCGATAAAAAATGCATTCAATAAGGAATTTGATTTAGTACACCCTACAGATCCTAACATATCAACAAAATTACTGGGTGTTTCCATTCTAGACTCACCTGTCAAAAATAAAAAGGCAGATCAAAACAACGTAGTTGTAGAAGGGAAATTCGTGGATAGATCTCCATGTGGTACGGGAACATGTGGTCGAATGGCTATCTTGTTTGCTAAAAACAAACTGGCCCTCAATGAAGATTTTGTGAATGAGAGTATTACAGGTACAATATTCCATGGCAGGTTAATTGAAAAAACCAAGGTCGGTGAATACCCGGCAGTTATACCTGAAATTACGGGAAGCGCTTACATCACGGGATTTAATCACATTGTTTTAGACCCTGACGACCCCTTTGGAACAAAGGGTTTTCTACTTGGTCGGAAAATTTAAGGAGTTCGATTTTCTAGCTTGCGAGGGAGTAAGACCACTTCCCTATTATTTACTCTCCTCCTTGGGATATCCACTAACAAAATTATACTCTTATCAATGGGAGGTAGTTGGCGGTGACCTGCCCTTGAAGGAGTATATGTGGCCGGCAATGTATTGCGTAATTCTTGGGGTTCTGCCAGTGATTCTTCTTACCAACTATATACCCGCACTGTCCCTGACTTTACCCCATCTAATCACCGCAATTATGAAGCAAACCAGAATGGGAGTTTAAGCTGATGATAAACGGAAGGATTAAAAAAGGGGTGAATAGAGGCAAATCCTTTGAAATAGAGGTGGATGGAGATAAGGTTCTGGTGTATAAGGGGGAGACCATTGCCGCTGCCCTTTTAGCGGCCGGGAAGCGAACATGCCGCTGGACGAAAATAAAGAAACAACCACGAGGTATCTATTGCGGGATGGGTATCTGCATGGGGTGCGCTATGGTCGTTAACGGGAGACCTAATACCCTGGTATGCCAGACTATGGCGACGCCAAATTGTAAAGTTCAAACCCAGATTGGGTTAGAGAATCGGGGAACTTCAAAATGAGAGAAGTGGAGCTTGCTATCATTGGAGGAGGACCGGCGGGTATATGCGCTGCCATAGAGGCCGTCAAATGTAATGTACAAGTTACCCTGATTGAGGAAAACTCAAGACTGGGAGGGCAGTTTTATCGGCGACTGGCTGATGGTTTCGCCATAGTAAACCAGAGACAATTGGATAAATATTATGTTCAAGGGACGAAATTAATAGCGGAGCTGGAACAATACAGAAGAAAAATCGAATTAATGGAGAATGCACTCGTTTGGGGAATCTTTCCAGATAAGGAAGTTGTGCTTCTTCGTGACGGTAAAACTGAAATACTGAAAGCACAAAGATTAATCCTGGCTGAGGGTGCATACGATAGGCCAGTGCCTTTCCCTGGCTGGACACTTCCCGGTGTTCTTACCGCAGGGGCGGCATTGAGAATGGTCAAAACAGAAAAGGTATTACCTGGTGAAAGAATACTCCTCGCCGGCTCAGGCCCTTTGCAGTTGCTCTTAGCTGCTCATCTGGTACGAGCTGGAGCTAAGGTAGTAGCCATGCTGGAGGCTAGCCCCCTTAATAATTCTTGGAAACATCTTCCCCACCTTTTGGGACAATGGGAATTACTTAAGGACGGACTAGACTATCTCTGGGAATTGCGTAAGGCCAAGGTACCACTCCTGAGAAGTCACGCTATCGTCGAAGCTAAGGGTGAGGAGCAAGTCTACCAAGCAATATACGCCAAAGTGGACAGTGACTGGCAAATCGTACCTGGGACAGAGAAGAATGTAGAGGTGGACACTATCATTACTGGATACGGGCTGATTCCTTCTGGGAGATTATCCAGACTTTGTGGGTGCCGCCAAAAATGGGACCCTTATCTTGGTGGTTGGATTCCCGAACGTGGTGAGTATATGGAAACGGCTTTGCCAGGGATTTTTACTGCGGGCGATTGTAACGGCATAGAAGGAGCTGCCGTGGCGGCTGAAGAGGGTCGCCTTGCCGCCATCAAAATTTGTCAGGAATTAGGGCACATTACGCCTGAGGAAGCTAGTCGCCGTTGCTCACCAATATTCAAAAAATTGAGAGGATTAAGAAGGTTTGAGTCTGCTTTAAACAATATATTTGCAATCAGGCGAGGACTATTAGCTCAGATACCGGATGAGGTTATTATCTGTAGATGTGAGGAGGTCACTGCTGGGGAAATCCGAAGGGTTATTGCCGAGGGGATGACGAACATAAATGAGATTAAAGCATTGACTAGGACAGGCATGGGTCCCTGCCAAGGACGAATGTGTGCGCCAATAATCGCTGAGATGGTATCTATCAAAACAAACCGACCTGTGGGAGAGGTGGGATTCTCTACTCCACGACCGCCAATTAAACCCATACCCTTGGTAGGCGTCGCTAGATATAAAAGCAGTTGGGAGAGAAAAGTTGAATAGAACGGCAGATGTAGTCGTTATCGGCGGAGGACTTATAGGGTCTTCAGTGGCCTACTACCTAGCAAAGAAAGGGGTCGAGGTAACCGTAATAGAGAGGAGCGAGGGATTGTGCTTTGGCGCTTCCGGAGCCAATCAAGGCGGGTGTCCCTTTCAAATTTTTACATCGCCTCTTCTTGAGCTTGTGAATGAAAGTCTAAAGTTATATAAGGACTTATCTGAGGAGATCGGCTACGACCTTGAATACCAGAATAGCGGATCTTTAATATGTAGTGTCGATGAAGAACAGTACCCTGCCATGGAAAGGCATTATCAGATTTTCCGCAAAAAAGGATTAAATGTTCGGCTTATAGAGGGGGAGGAAATACAGGAGCTAGAACCCAGCTTAGGAAAGGACGTAGTTGTTGGAGTAGAGGAGCAGTATTCTGGTATAGTGAATCCCTTTAAAGTAACTTATGGGTTTGCACGTGCCGCGAGAAAAATGGGAGCAGAGTTCATTCTTTCTACAGAAGTTAAGAACATCGAAACAAATAAGGGTAAGATCACATCTGCTGCTACCGACAGAGGGAAAATAGAAACCAATTTTGTGGTTAATGCTGCCGGGGCATGGTCTCCCGATATTGGCAAAATGCTCGGTCTTACCATACCTGTCAGGCCACAAAGGGGACAAATTATAGTGACAGAATCTGTTCCACTTAATAAAAGATGGCGGTATATATTTGACGCTGATTATTTGACTACAGCCTTTAATGCAGAAAAAATAGCAAAGTCCAAGGACCCGAGAATAAAACTTGGCGTTGCCGGAAGCTACATACAAGCAAATAGCGGGAACTGGACTGTAGCAAGCAGCCGTGATTTCACAGGTTATAATAACAAGGTAACAATGCAAACATTAAGCTATATGGCAGCGAGGATTATTAAGTTCATGCCCGAGTTTGCGGATGTTAAATTTATTAGGGCATTTGCTGGATTGAGGCCATTTTGTTATGTGGATGGTCTCCCCATTTTAAGTAAAGTGGATAATCCTTCGGGTTTTATTATAGCTACAGGGCATGCTGGAGAAGGAGTTACACTTGCTCCGATAACGGGGAAATTAATATCGGAACTAATAACAGAAAATAGAACCTCGATACCAATCGATGCCTTTGCCTTTTCAAGGTTTAAAGACAATAGAGATAATAATAGCTGAAAAAGGAGGCTAAATTGGATTCTACCCAATTATACGGCTATGCTGGTAGATTATTAAGGATAGACTTGAGTGAAGGAAAAGTTAGAATTGAAGAAACACAACCTGAAATGCTAAGAAAATTCCTCGGTGGAGTTGGATACGGTGCAAAATTATTATACGATGAAGTCCCAGCAGGTATTGACCCCTTAAGCTCAGAAAATAAGCTGGTATTTACCACAGGTCCTTTGACCGGCACCGGCGCTCCGGGCTCGGGATTTGCCGAGGTCTGCTGTAAATCGCCACTTACTGACGTTTGGGGCGAATCAAAATGCGGAGGAGAGTGGGGTGGCACTTTGAAGAAAGCAGGTTATGATTTTTTGGTCATAGAAGGCAAAGCCAAAGAGCCGAGATATATTGTAATTGACGATGGTAGCATCGAGATACGACTTGCGGGAAAACTGAGGGGGAAAACAACTTACCAGAAAGACAGGCTTATTAAAGAAGAATTGAAGGACGCGGAGTTTGAAAATGCAGTTATAGGTCCTGCGGGGGAAGAGTTGGTGAGATTTGCCAATATCATGGTCGGAGGACGGTCATTTGGTAGGTGTGGCGCCGGGACGGTAATGGGTTCAAAAAACCTGCTCGCAGTTGCGGTGAGAGGCAATGGCAAGATTCCTGTTGCCGAGAAAGAGAGGTTCCAAAAAGCCGTTAAAGCTGGTAACAAAAAGGTTCTGGATGCCACTGATGGGGTAGGCATGGCTCCTGATGGTACTACGGGAGACATACCTCCATGTGATGAGCTGGGGGATATCCCGACAAAGAATTGGAGAACTAACTCGTGGGGGAAAGGAGAAGAGCTGTATAATCACTTTAAAAGTGTAAACTTGATTAGGGCTAACCCGTGCTACAAAGGATGTGTCCTACGCTGTGGCAGAATTGCCAGAGTAGAGACCGGGAAGTGGAAAACCCCTGAGCATGAAGGCTCCGAGTATGAAAGCATTTGTGCCTTTACATTTTTTGTGTTAAACGATGATATGGATGCCGCAGTACATGCCACGTACCTATGTAATGAGTATGGCCTGGATACAATATCTACAGGTGCAGTTATTGCTTTTGCTATGGACTGCTATGATGAAGGCATTATTGGTAGAAAAGAGGCTGATGGTTTGGAGCTCACCTGGGGAAACACGGAAACTATGATTGAACTGGTTCGGAGAATAGCCAGCAGGAAAGGCATAGGTAGAATTCTGGGTGAGGGAACTAGGCGTGCTTCTAAAGAAATTGGTAAGGGCTCGAATCTGCTGGCGGTAGAGGTTAAGGGCCTTGAAGGGCCGGCGCACGATGGAAGATCTGGAAAAGCTCTGGCGATAATGTATGGGGTGAACAATAGAGGTATGTGCCATATTCACCCTCTGGAAGGCATGCTGTATGATAGTCTGAAGAATAGCTTCGGGCTAATTCCTTATGGTGTCCCTGACCCCGAAACTCTAGACCGCTTTGCGGAAGAAGGCAAAGGCACCATAGCCAAAACTTTGCAGGATTTTGGAATGCTGCCAGACATTCTGGGGATATGTAAGTTTTTCGCATATAATGGTTTGGGACCCCAGGAACTTGCTGAGCTCACCTCCTCATTAACCGGCTGGGATATAGATGGGAAAGAACTTTTGAACATAGGCGAACGAGTTTTCAATCTTCAAAGAATGTTCAATGTCCGGGAAGGCATAAGTAAAAAGGATGACTATCTTCCGGAGAGAGTCTGCAAGATACCAGAATTTGGGCTGTATTCCTCAATTGCTGAGAGCGAAATCAAAAACTATCAGCGAATGTTAGAAGAGTATTATGAAGCGAGGGGGTGGAACCGAGAGACGGGCATACCGACAAAAGGAAAGCTGCAGCAGTTGGGCCTATGAGTTTGGATTACCGGTGGTTAGGACAATCATGATTATCTGGAAAGAGCAGGCAAGTAGGTCTCAGATAGGGAGTTATGAATAATGCTTACGCCAAGTGAGCTGGAGAGATATGAGCGACAAATAATGATTGAGGGAGTTGGTAGGGAGGGTCAGGAACGGCTGAAACGGGCGAAGGTGGTTATTGCTGGTTGTGGAGGCCTTGGCTCGCAAGTAGCAATATATCTGGTGGCGGCCGGTGTTGGCACAGTACGACTAATTGATTGTGAGCAGGTTGAGCTCGGTAATCTGAACCGACAGGTTGTGCACTGGGATGAGGATATAGGTCGGGAAAAGGTTGTCTCCGCTTCCGAGAAGCTAAAGAGGCTAAATCCTGAAGTGGAGATAGAGGCTATTTCTGGGAGGATAACCGAGGCAAATATTTCGAAATTTGTGTCTGGTTGGGATTTAATAGTTGATGCTATGGATAATATGCCTACAAGATATTTGCTGAATAAGGGCGCTTTACAGAATAATATACCTTTCTTTCACGGCGCGGTTGATGGGTTTGAGGGAAGAGCGATGAGTATTATCCCGGGCAAAACAGCTTGCCTGAGATGCGTATACCGTGGACTTACCGTGCCGCGGCAGAAATTTCCAGTGATTGGAGTCACGCCGGCGATCATTGGTTGTATTCAGGCGACAGAAGTAATCAAATATATTATCGGAATTGGTAGACTACTGACCAATAAGCTCTTATTGTACGACGGGCTGAACATGAAATTCACCGAACTAAGAGTCACCAGAAACCCTCATTGTGAGGATTGTGGATATTTGTGGGGTAGTGGTGCCAGGAAAGCGCAAACAGATTTCCGTTAGGAGTCAGCGAGGTATACTAAGGTTGCTCGTTTTTTCAAGGAGGAGGCGATGAAATCCATTGAGGTCAGGCTCTTCTCCAGCCTGCGAAAATATTGCCCTAATCTAGGGAATGGCGAAGCTTTGATTATCACGATGGAGGATGAGGCTAAGTTAGGGAGCCTATTTGACGAATTGAAGATCCCTAAGGAGAAGATAACTGTGATCCTAGTGAACGGTAAACATGAGGAAGAAAGCTACCTCCTTCGGAACGGGGACAGAATAGCCATCTTACCAATCATAAGTGGGGGATAGAGATAATCGAGGTGCACCTTATGAATAATTCTGCGTGCTCCGTGGCAAATCGTTACAGGTAAATAGATTTCAAAGAGATTGACATGAGACTTTTAAGCAGAAGCGACGTAGAAAAACTCATCACCATGAAGGAAACTCTCGGACTGATGAAAGATGTGTTTTCCGAGGTTGCCAAAAACGCGGTCATTCTTCCGGAACGGACGCTGATCGAACTTTCCAACAAAACAGACGCTGTTCTTTTTATGCCGGCGTATATTCCGAGAACTAGCGCATTAGGTATCAAAATTGTAAGTATTTTCCCCGACAACGTCTCAAAAGGCATTCCGACCACCACAGCTCAGATCCTTTTGAATAATCCAGATACAGGAGAGGTCCTTTGCATCATGGACGGTGGAATTGTGACTGCCTTACGAACCGGTGCTGTATCCGGGGTTGCAACGGATATCCTCTCGCGCAGAAATGCCGAAAACCTGGGAGTCTTCGGAGCCGGGGTACAGGCAAAAACCCAGATCGAAGCCATCCTCAGAGTCCGAAATATCAACCGTGTAAAGATATACGATATAAACTCAGCGAGTGCCCAGAAACTTGCCAGCGACATGAACGAAACAAACACCTACGCCTGCCGATTTCAGGCTGTCGAATCACCCGACGCTGTGGTCACCAACTCCGACATTGTGGTGACTGCCACGACCTCCAAAACTCCCGTTTTCGATGGAAATCTTCTCAAACCGGGAACCCATATCAATTCCATCGGGTCGTTCAAACCCAGCGCACGGGAGGTGGACGATACCACCATTCGAAGGTCAAGAATCTTTGTGGATTCCACCCCCCATGCCCTCAAAGAAGCGGGAGACCTCATCATCCCCGTCAGAAAAGGGACCATCTCCGAAAGGGATATTCAGGCCAATCTCGGAGAATTGATTGCAGGAGAAAAGATCGGCAGAAAAAATGCAGAGGAAATTACTTTCTTCAAATCCGTGGGAATGGCTATTGAGGATATAGCCGTTGCCCAGAGGATTTACAGAAAAGCAGAGGAAAACAACCTGGGAATCCTGTTCTAAGAAAACCCCAGACATCGGGAAAAAACCTATTTGTACAACATAATGGAGACAGAGATGAGACTCGATAAAATGAAAAACTGGAGGCCTCCTGCTCACTGGATGAAAATAACGACCGTCGATGTCCATACCGAAGGGGAACCGCTGCGGATCATCACGGGCGGTTTGCCTGACCTTCCAGGCGAAAACATTCTGGCACGCCGGCACCATGTCAGGGAAAGACTCGACCACCTGCGGATGACTCTGATGTGGGAACCACGCGGGCATCGTGAAATGTACGGCTGTATTATCACTCCACCAGTGAGCCCGGGAGCAGACATCGGTGTTCTTTTCATGCAAAACGAAGGATATAGCACCATGTGCGGCCACGGCATCATTGGACTGACAACAGCGGTTCTGGAGACTGGTATGATGCCTATGGAAGAACCGGAAACGACCCTTCGGATCGACACCCCCGCTGGCCTGATTACAGCCTACGCACGGGTGTCCGATAGAAGGGTAAAGGGCGTCCGCTTCCACAACGTCCCTTCCTTCGTAGTTGCCCTCGATGAAAGCGTCGATGTGCCCGGCCTGGGAAAAGTGCGCTATGACCTAGCTTTCGGTGGCGCGTTTTACGCTTACGTGGAAGCGAAACAAGTGGGACTGACATGCTCGCAGGAGGAAGTTCATTCCCTGGTGGAAAAGGGAATGGCCATCAAACGTGCCGTTATGGATAGCCGACCTTTGGCTCACCCTTTTGAAAAGGACCTGAATTTTCTCTACGGTACGATCTTCATCGCTCCTCCCAAGACGGCCGAAACCGACAGCCGCAATGTCTGCATCTTTGCTGACGGACAGGTGGACCGCTCCCCTACTGGAACGGGGGTCAGCGGTCGCTTGGCCATCCACCACGCTCGCGGTGAGATCGGCATCAACCAGCCCATGATCATCGAAAGCATCATCGGTAGCCGTTTCATCGGACGCATCATAAAGATCACCACCTTTGGATCATATGACGCGGTTGTACCCGAAGTGGAAGGCAGAGCGCACATCACGGGTCGCCATGAATTTTTATTGGACCCTGATGACCTGCTAATGCACGGGTTCATTCTTTCGTAATGAAGTAAGGCAGCGGTACGGGTCCTCAATATGTCCAAGAGTTCTAAGGTAGCCGAGTGCCTCCTCTGACGTATAACTGCATCAGAGATAAGAAATCCATACAAAGAAACGCTGCCATCGCGCTCGAAAATATGGGCGCTGCCGCCTACCTATTAAACAATAGGACAGGTTGTGTAGTTGAGCTAACAAGGCTTGAATCGTTGCTTCCTTGCGGTGAATACAGAATAATGCAGTTGCGAAGGGTCAAGTCATTTAGATATGTGACCAAAGTCCGGATTGTCATTGACGGATATTTCTCAATGAGATACAGTTAACTTGCGGGTTTTGAATGGGATACAAGCAGCTGCCGCAGCGCAGGGATGAGCTGCTTCTTCTCGAAGAAAAGTTCCGGAACTGTTCCGAAAGGCCCACCATTGAGGTTATTATTAGTCAGCATTTATCCCTTCTGTACGACATCTGCTTTAAAAAGGTTCTTTTTTCTATTTTTCAATAATTATAACTAGGATTTAGAATGAATCTCAAAAAGACAGTGTCATTTGTAAAGAAGACAACGTCATATACAAAGAATACAGCATTACTTGGAGAGAGCGTCGTGGAGTACTGGTTGCACTATTTTAGTAACAGACGATGGTTCCGATAAATTGTGGCTAATACCGATAATCCTTCGATTTTTAGCTATTGACAATCACACAAATAGGACTATAATAAACCTGCTTGATGTGAAATAGCCTCAAAAACGAATATAAGCTGGGTTGGTGGAGATGATGGGCATGAAGAGAGGGCACTGGAACCGTTAGGAATGGCGGTGGCTGGTGCCTTTTTTGTTTTGCAGCTAGAGATCTGCAAAACTCAATAA